>CEPK01101183.1_pt1 | contig 11022 bp, 17 predicted proteins | sample 356231 | NCBI WGS metagenome assembly CEPK01 (sample SAMEA2620259, study PRJEB7988) | marine metagenome | biome: marine biome (ENVO:00000447); feature: deep chlorophyll maximum layer (ENVO:xxxxxxxx); material: "saline water (ENVO:00002010), including plankton (ENVO:xxxxxxxx)" | depth 80 m
CCGCTTGTGAGTCAAATAATGCCTCCAAGTATGATGGTAAAGATGTAGATAAACACCCAGATTTTGTGGCTTATCGAAGTGCTAATGGTTTAACTTTTACTGAGACAGTAATAGGCACCGTATAACATTTCACTTGACTTTTGTTTGTGAATGGTGTATGATGGTTAAAATTTGATAATTGTGATGGAGACTTTATATAATGAAAATATCAAACGAAACGCTGGAGATTCTACGGAATTATTCCACAATTAATACTAACATCCTGATTAGACCAGGCAATGTTCTTTCAAGTGTATCGAATGGCATCAATATCTTTTCCCGAGCAGAAGTTAAAGAAACTTTTGATCGAGAATTTGCCATTTACGATCTCAATAAACTGCTAGGAGTTCTGTCAGTACATCCAGAAGCCGATCTTGAATTCACTGAAGATCGAATTGTTATTGCTGGTAATGGTCAGACTGAATTCTATTTCGCAGATCCATCTATTGTTACAGCCGCACCAGATAAGACTATTGAAGTCGATAATTACTGGTCATGTAATATTGATGCAACTTTGATCAACAACTTAGTAAAGTTTGCTTCTGTTCTTTCTGCACCCATATTGAGTGTGGTAAGTAAGAATGGTAAAGTAACAATCGGAGTTGGTGATCCTACCACAGCCAAGACTGATAGTCACACGATAGAAATTGGTGAATCATCAAATGATTTTGATTGCCGATTGCCTGTTGAAAACTTCAAGGTTATTCCTGGAAGTTACAATATGATCTTGAGTCAGAAAAAGTTTATGTATCTTGAAGGTCAGACTGTTAAGTATTGGCTAGCCCTTGAACCTTCTTCACAGATATAGGAGTTATTATGATCGAAGTCGGAACTAAAGTTCCTGATATAACTTTCAAGACCCGAGTTCGGGATGAAAGTATTGAAGGAGATAATCCATTTACTTGGCAAGATGTAACTACTGCTGATTTGTTTTCAGATAAGCGAGTAGTATTGTTTGCTTTACCGGGTGCTTTTACACCCACATGTTCTACATATCAACTACCTGGTTTTGATGATCTGTATGCTGATTTTCAAAATGCTGGTATTGATGAGATTTATTGTTTGTCTGTTAATGATAGTTTTGTCATGAATAAATGGGCAGAGTGGGCAAAAGTTAGGAATGTAAAGATGATACCTGACGGCTCTGGTTTATTCACAAGTGCCATCGGGATGATGGTAGATAAAGATAATCTAGGATTCGGTTTTCGATCATGGAGATATGCCTTACTTCTTAATGATGGAGTTGTTGAGAAGGCATTCATAGAACCTGGATTTACTGACAATGCAGAAGATGATCCATATGGTGAATCTGATCCAGCGGCAGTACTCAGTTATATAACAGGAGAAAGTCCTGTTCAACCCAAAGGTCGCCAGTTGACATTAGACTTAGAAGATGGTATAATGAACAAAGATAAACTTGGCGCAAATTAGGAGAAGGTATGCGGAAAAAGAATGTTAATGAAAGAAGAATCGTTGCATTGGAAAATCTGAAGAAGTCAGAGTTTTTTCCAAAGCAGATCAAATCTGGTAAGAAGATGATTGATCGTTCTGAAGAGGCTTGGAACGAAAAGAAAGCCTATAACATTGACATTTTAGAAAAGAGGATTTCAAGATGAGCGAAGAATTTCTTTGGGTCGAGAAGTATCGACCTTCAACTATAGAAGACTGTGTTCTTCCAGATGTTGTAAAAGAAACCTTTGGTCAATTTCTTGTTAAGGGTGAGATACCCAATCTTCTTTTGAGTGGTACTGCTGGAACTGGAAAGACTACAGTTGCCAGAGCGTTATGTGAAGAACTTGGTAGTGATTATATTATTATCAATGGCTCTGAAGAAAGTGGTATTGATGTTCTCCGCACAAAAATCAAAGACTTTGCCAGTACTGTATCTTTTGAGGGTAAACCAAAAGTTGTTATACTGGATGAGGCAGATTATTTGAATCCTAATTCCACACAACCAGCGTTGCGTGGATTTATTGAGGAGTTTTCTGCCAACTGTAGATTCATTTTCACATGTAATTTTAAGAATCGTATTATCGAACCTCTTCATAGTCGAACAACTGTGATTGATTTCAGACTAGCAAAATCTGATAAGCCAATTATGGCTGAGAGATTTATGAAGAGAATGATGACGATTCTTAATCGTGAACAGGTGAAATATTCAGATAAAGTTCTTGCAGAACTTTTGATGAAACACTTTCCTGATTACAGGCGAGTGATAAATGAACTTCAAAGATACAGTGCATCTGGAATTATTGATGAAGGTATTCTCAGTAATTTAGCAGAGTTGAATACCAAAGATTTAGTGAATAGTCTTCAAGATAAAGACTTTAAGAAGATGCGCCAGTGGGTTGCGAATAATTATGATACTGATCCTCAGGGCATCTATCGAAAGATTTATGATGCGTTGTTAGATAAGATCGACCAACCCGCACATCTGGTTTTATTAATAGCAGATTATCAATACAAAGCGGCTTTTGTTGCTGATCAAGAAATCAACATCACCGCTTGTTTGACAGAGATTATGGTGAATGTTAAATTTAAATGATGCAACTGTAGAAGATGCACATAATATCGCTAGGAGTCTTCTCAGAGAGACTCCATGGGCAGTATTTAACAAGCAAGACTTGACTATGCAACAAGAAGTAGACTTCTGTAGCATGATAGGAGAGTGTCAGCAAGTGCTTGGAGAACGATCTAAGCATATTGCGATACATGATAACATACTAAGAGTGACTGGAGAACTTGATCAAGACGGTGAACCAGGTCTTTTTGGACATGAAGATGCTCTAGACTGGCATGCAAATCAAGCCAGTAATCCTGAGCGATCTCCTTTAATTTGGTTGTATGCTAAGAAAGATACTCATGGGAGTGTTACTAGTTGGATCAATATGATCGAAGCGTATGATGATCTTCCCTCTATTACAAAAAGAGAGATCGAAGATATTCAAATTACTCTTGGTTATAAATCTGGTAATTATAGTAACAGTAAATTTTTTGTTGAGCATCATAATGTGGAGAATCCATTCAGATTAGTTCATACAAATGATGGTGGTCAAAAAGGTCTTTATTTTCCATTTCTCCAGATTTTTGGAATGGTAGATAAAGATGTAAATGAATTTGAGCAATACATGGAGTTTCTAACTGATCATGTCCTGAAAGATAAGTATAGATATGATCATGAATGGAATGATGGTGATGTGGTTATTAGTGAACAGTGGTTAAGTATTCATAAACGCCATACATTTAAGTACATGCAAGATCGTGTATTACATCGAATTGCTTTTGATTATGATAGGGTTAAATTATGAGAGACTTAATTTTGTGGGCAATAGATTTTATTGTTAGGATATTAAAGTTAATTTTATGGGTGGCGATAGCATTTTTAATAATCGAAATATTTTTGGCATTTTGGCCAGGGGCATCCATACATTTAAAAATTGGGGAACCATTAACGGGAATTCAATGTGAATATATGGCAGTTAACGGACAGACGAATTCGGTCGTGCATAACTGCGGCTAGAAATAGTACGAATAGAGAATTTCAAGAATTCTGGTTGACAACCGCTAAGAAAGTAGCGTATAATAAAAATGTGGTGTTAAATGATGAAAAGATTTTGGAAATTATGGGCAATGTCCCTCGGAGAAAAAGCGTCTGAAGATTCGCATGAAGCAGATATGGTTGCAATAATTAGAACCATTGTTGTTTTGGTAAACTTCTTTACTTGTTTCTTTATTATATCTGGAGTAATAAGACATTGGGGTTGATATGTTAGATTTAGGTATGAAGCCAAAAGAAGAGATCGATATCGATCAATTCAAAGTGAAGAAGAAAGCGATTAGTCCTTTTGATTTCGCAAACAGTATCAATTATACCAAAGAAGATTTGATTGTAGATGATTGGTCAGAGAAACAGTACAATGCGTTCATAGTTAATAAAGCATTATCTTATGGTAAAGATACTGTTAGACTTGCGAATGAAATGAATAGTAGACCCCACATCGATGGCAAGTTACAATATGATTTTCTCAGAAACATGGTAAGAAAATCTAAAAGATATAACAAATGGTTAAAGCCAGAGCAAATTGAAAAACTTGATATTATCAAAGCGACATATGGATATAATGATATCAAGGCACAAGAAGCGATGCGCCTATTGAGTGATGATCAGATTGCTACATTAGAAAAGCGATTATCAAGAGGCGGATAATGATACTCTAGAGAAGAGATAATATAAATATCTACATAAACACCATATAATATTATTAAGGTAGAGATGTAGATATGAGTAGTGATTTCTTTGAAATTGATTTTCCTGGTTATGAACCATTAGAAATCAAATTAAAAAATGCAGATGACTTTTTGAAAGTGCGAGAGACATTGAGTAGAATTGGTGTAGCCTCTAAAAAAGATAAAGTCTTGTATCAGTCTTGCCATATCTTACATAAGCAAGGCAGATATTTTATTACCCACTTCAAAGAATTATTTGCTCTAGATGGTAAAGGCGCTGACTTTACTGAGAATGATATTCAGCGAAGAAATACGATTGCAAAACTTTTGAGTGACTGGGGTTTAATTGAAATATTAAATTCCCAAAAGTTTGTAGAAGACCAAGCACCATTAAGTCAAATTAAGGTGCTATCATTTAAAGAAAAAGATGATTGGTCATTAGTCACGAAGTATAACATTGGGAGGAAGAAATGAAATATTTAAGTATACTTCTAGTGTGTTTGTTTGTAACCGCATGTTCTGGTAGAATCTCTTTGATCGCAGAACTTCCTAAAGATCAAGACTTAGATGTAAGTATTAAAACATCTCAGGCTGGCGGTGTACACAAAACACCAACCGCAGACTGAAAAGATAAGCAACTGACATGTTTGTCATACGCGCCAAATTTTTGTTATGAGGCCGAATAATTGAGTACGAAGAATTCATTTTTTATACATATTGCATTAAGAGTTTGTTCATCGAACAAACGGAGCCCTCGGGCATAATATTAACCCTTTGAAATAAGGAGTAAAGATGAAAGTGAAATTGGTCGCTTTTGCGGCACTGGTTTTTATGATGTTTTCAACACCCACCCTCGCAAGTAACAAGAACTATATACACACTCTTTGTAAGAACACTATTAAATCCATACCAAACGATACTGGTCGTGTAGAACTGAAAGGTTTTAGACGCCAAGAATCCATGCCAGTGGCAAGGTATCGTGTTTATTTGGATGGTGAAGTTCGCCAGTTGAGTTGTGTGTATGATGGTCGAACTGATACTGTATCATTGTCCGATCGTAAAACAGGTGCAAGTATATAATGGAAACGCTGATAGTAGGACTCGTATTATTTGTTGTTGCTATCTTTGAACCAGGAAATGTGGAGATAAACGATTATTGTCGTGCTTCACTTGAAGGTAAAACGGAAGAAACTTTTGGAAGTCGTAAAGAATGTTGGGATGAATATAACCAATATCGTGACGCTATTCCAAAATTGTAAAAAATAGGGCTTTTGCCCCTTGAAATTTGGGGCAAAAGTCTTATATATAGTAGTGTGAATGCCGTATGTTTCGGGTTCACTTTTTAATAATCTTGCTTAATAAAGGAGACTAAAATGGTTACTACAAGATTGACCGCATCTGATATGGATGCATTTTTCAGACCCTTCACTATAGGGTTCGATAGAGTTTTTGATAATTTACACACGGTGAAAGATATCGCTTCAAATTATCCCCCTTATAACATAATCAGAAAAGATGAAGATACTTATTCCATAGAATTGGCTTGTGCTGGTTTTAGGGAAGATGAGTTTAATATTCATCTTGTTCCTGAGGGCAACAAATTAGTTGTTCAAGGTGTTCAAGATAGAGGAGAAGATAAAAATGACTATCACTATCAGGGTATTAGTGCTAGAAATTTTACAAGAACCTTTGCTCTTGCTGAACACACCAAGGTCGATAATGCCGAGTTCTCGGACGGCATGTTGGTCATTACCTTAAGTCGAGAATTGCCTGAAGAGTTAAAAGTCCAAGAGATACTAGTCAATGGTGTACGGCCATTGGGTAGCAAGAAGACGGAGAAAACTCTTCTGAACGAAAATCAATAACGCAAGTAAGTACTTACTATAATATGATGGAGACTTGTCTATGACAGACGAAAATGAAAATAAAGGGTTAGAAGAACCAATGATCTGTGGTATCATTCTGACTTCTGGGCATGAAGTTATTTGTGTCATGCAACATGAAAAAGAAAAAAACAGATACTTCTTAAACAATCCCGCTATTGTGGGACTGAAGCCAGATCCAGAAGATCCGACTAAGATGAATGTATTCTTCTCACCTTTTTGTCCGTCAGCCGCACTAGGGCAAGTCTCCGTTGTTCCTCAACAGTTGGTGGCATTATACGCTCCATCTGAACAACTGATCTCGGAATGGAAAACAAAATTCAAACATCCAGGACTTCCTAAGGGAGAAAAAAGACCAAAATTCGAAGGATAATGCTTGACTTTTGAACAATAATTTGTTACAATGGTCTTAATATTATCTGGAGTGAGTCTTTTTAATGTCTGAATTTTATTCTTATGCGTGGCAGTACGGAAATAGCATATTAGTTCGTGGTGTTAGGGATGGTGAACGATTTCTTGAACGCCATTCCTTCTCACCTACGCTATATGTTCGTACTGATGGAGAATCAAAGTTTAGAGGACTCTATGGTGAAAATCTCAAATCCATAAATTTCAACAATAATTCTGCTTGTAAAGAATTTATTGATAAGTATTCAAAAGTAGAAAATTATCCTATCTATGGTCAACAAGATTTGACCTATCAATATATCTCAGAGAAATATCCAGAACAGATTGATTTTGATTTAACAAAATTAAATATTCAAGCGATTGATATTGAGACTACTGCCGAACATGGCTTTCCCTCTGTAGATAATCCTATTGAAGAAGTCCTGCTTATTTCCAGTGTCAATAACATAACAAAAAAGATTACAACTTTTGGTGCTGGCGAATGGTCTCCTGTTTCTGATGAGATAGAGGGATTAGATGTTGAGTATGTTTATTGTGATGACGAAGAAGACCTGCTAAACAAATTCATGGCATGGTGGGCAAATGATTATCCAGATATTATTACTGGTTGGAATAGTCAGTTGTTTGATATACCATATTTGGTATCTAGAATTGATCGATTGTTTGGTAATGAATCGAAGAATGGTTTGAGTCCTTTTAATATGACTAGACGAAGATCGGTTACCATTAACAATCAAGAAATGACAACCTATGATATCAAGGGTGTCGCTTCTTTAGATTATATAGATTTGTATCGCAAGTTTACATACAGTGCAAGGGAGTCATATAAGTTAGATCATATTGCAGAAGTAGAACTGGGTAAGAAAAAACTTGAAACTGAATATGATACCTTCAAAGAGTTTTACGAGAAAGATTGGAATCGTTTTATTGATTATAATATCATTGATGCCAAGTTAGTTGATGAACTTGATGATAAGATGAAACTCATTGAATTGATTGCAACCATGACTTATGACTGCAAGTGTAATTTTGCTGATGTTTATTCTTCTACCCGAACTTGGGATTGTTTGTTATATAATCATTTACTAGAACAGGGTATTATGATTCCCCCTAAGTCTAACAAACCTAGTCGTGGTATCAAAGGTGGATATGTTCAGGAGCCAGTTCCAGGTAAATATAAGTGGGTTGTGTCAGTTGATGCGACTTCCCTGTATCCATCGATTATCATGCAACATAATTTATCACCAGAATGTTTGTCTGATGTTAAGCCATTAGATTGTACTGTTGATTCATTGCTTAATAGAGAACATGATACTGAAAAGTTGAAAGAGAAAAATCTTTCAATGGCTGCCAATGGTTATTGTTTTACAAGAAAAAGACAGGGAATATTTGCTGATATTACTCAGAAGTTTTTTGATGATCGCCAAAAGTATAAGAAACTTATGCAACAAGCACAAAAAGATTATGAGTCAACTCATGATGACAAATATCTGCCTTTGATTGCTAAGTATAATAACTTTCAAATGGCAAGAAAGATTCAGTTGAACAGTTTATTTGGTGCTATGGGTAATCGTTTCTTCAGATATTTTGATGAGCGAATTGCCGAGGGTATTACCCTCACTGGTCAATACATTATTCGTGAAACTGCTAATGCAGTTAATAAGTATCTGAATAAATTTTGTGATACTAAAGATGTTGAATATTCATTCTACACCGATACTGATTCTTGTTATATAACTCTTGATGTATTAGTAGAAAAGTTTCTTAAAGATCAACCAAAAGATAAGATTATCGATGCACTTGATAAGATTACAGAAGACAAGATTGAACCGGCAATCAATCGTGCAATGGCAAGTTTATCAGGATACATGAATGCCTATGAAGACAAGATATTCTTTAAGCGAGAGGCTATTGCTGATACTGGTATCTGGGTTGCAAAGAAAAGATACGCATTGAATGTATATGATAATGAGGGTGTTCGATACGAAGAACCCAAATTAAAAGTTATGGGATTGGAAATTGTTAGATCATCTACGCCTGCACCAGTTAGACAATCTTTGCGAGATGCCGTGTCTTTATGTTTGAGCGGTGATGAGAATAAGTTACAGAATTTTGTGGAAAAATCTTGGCAAGATTTTAAGAGTATGCGACCAGAAGATATTGCATTTCCTAGAGGTTGTAATAATCTAGGTAAATATGCATCAACATCTGATATATATGGTAAGGGTACACCAATGCATGTTAGAGGTGCTTTGTTATTTAACAATGAAGTTAGAACAAAGTCATTGACTAATAAGTATGAATTAATAAAAGATGGTGATAAGATTAAATTTGTTTATCTTAAAGAACCCAATCATATCAGAGAAAATGTTATGGCATTTAATGGTAGATTACCAAGCGAATTTAATTTGCATCAATTTATTGATTATGATACGATGTTCAATAAATCTTTTATTGAGCCACTAAATACAATTACCTCTTCTTTAAATTGGAATACTAGACCAGTGGCATCATTAGAGGGTTTATTTGCGTGATAAGGAGAATACTATGAGTTTAATAGAAAAATTGAAAAAGAATTCGACTGTCAAGGAGACAGCGATTCTTACTAAGTCTAAGTTTTTTGATTCAAAAGATTTAGTCCAGACAACTGTCCCTGCCCTAAATGTGGCATTGTCTGGAAAATTAGATGGAGGACTTACCCCAGGTCTTACAGTGTTTGCTGGTCCATCAAAACATTTTAAGACTGCTTTTGCTTTGATGCTTGCAAAGTCATATTTAGATAAATACGATGATGCAGTAGTGTTATTTTATGATTCTGAATTTGGTGCACCTGAAGGCTATTTCAAGACATTTGAGATCGACACTGATAGAGTTATTCATACTCCAGTAACGGACATTGAACAACTAAAGCACGATGTTATGAAGCAGTTAAGCGACATAGAAAGAGGAGATCGTGTTATAATTCTTGTTGACTCTGTTGGAAATTTAGCATCAAAGAAAGAAGTTGAAGATGCACTTGAAGGAAAGTCTGTTGCAGATATGACCAGAGCGAAACAAATGAAGTCCTTGTTTCGTATGATCACTCCGCATCTTACAATCAAAGATATATCTGCTGTAGTTGTCAATCATACATACAAAGAAATTGGATTGTTTCCAAAAGATATTGTTAGCGGTGGTACTGGAGTTTATTACTCGGCAGACAATATCTATATTGTTGGTAGACAACAAGAGAAACAGGGTAAAGAAGTAGTGGGCTACAACTTTATTATTAATGTAGAAAAGTCGAGATATGTTAGAGAGAAGTCAAAAATACCAATCGAAGTTTCATGGGAAGGTGGTATTAGCAAGTGGTCTGGTTTGCTTGATATGGCTCTTGAGTCTGGACATGTTGTCAAACCATCAAACGGATGGTATGCGAAATCTGGCGAAGACGATGCAAAGAAAGTCAGACTTAAAGATACATATACAAAGGAGTTCTGGCTACCTATTTTGACTGATCCGACATTTATAGGGTGGATCGAAAATAGATACTTAATCTCTTCAGAAAAAATAATGAATGAAGAGATAACAGAGGAGGATATAGAGAAAGCATATGGCGACGGACTTTAAAAATCAGCAACAAGATTTAACAGAGTTGAATTCCGATGGTAATAGAACTAGAGGACGCTATGGTGAAGATGAGGCAAAGTATGCGAAATGTGATCGTTGTGAAGAGTTAATAGACCTTGACAATGACACGGCATTATGTTTTAATACGAAACTGTATATGTGTGAAACATGTGTTGAAGAGGTGAAGAAAGAATTTTATGATGAAGTTAGAAACTCAAATACTGGGTAGTTTAATTGATGATGAGAAATATACTAGAAGGGTAATACCTTTTTTAAAAGAAGAATATTTTTCAGATGTAGAAGACAAGGCAGTATTTTCCAAGATACGAGATTTCGTAGAGAAGTATAATTCTTTACCTACAAAATCCTCTCTGTTAATTGCACTTCAAGATGATCGAAAAATCAATGAAGATGTATATCAAAAGTGTGAGACTTTAATCAATGGTCTTGTACCCAGTGAAGATACTGGTAACTGGTTAATTGATGAGACTGAAAAGTTATGTAAAGATAAAGCATTGTATAATGCTATCATGCAGTCTATTCAGATAATCGAAGGCGACAATAGAACTTATACCAAAGACGCTCTTCCAAGTATTCTTTCTGAAGCCTTGGGCGTTGGGTTTGATAACAATGTTGGTCATGATTACATCGAGAATTCTGCTAGTCGTTTCGATTTCTATCACAGAGAAGAAGAAAAGATTCCATTTGATTTAGATTACTTTAATAAGATTACCGAGGGTGGTCTTCTTAATAAGACTCTCAATGTGGCTTTGGCTGGAACTGGTGTTGGTAAATCTTTGTTCATGTGTCACATGGCGGCATCATGTATTTCTCAAGGTAAAAATGTTCTGTATAT
>CEPK01018764.1_pt1 | contig 11021 bp, 9 predicted proteins | sample 356231 | NCBI WGS metagenome assembly CEPK01 (sample SAMEA2620259, study PRJEB7988) | marine metagenome | biome: marine biome (ENVO:00000447); feature: deep chlorophyll maximum layer (ENVO:xxxxxxxx); material: "saline water (ENVO:00002010), including plankton (ENVO:xxxxxxxx)" | depth 80 m
CTGGTACTTTGCTAGCAATGTCAACCGTAATTTTATATTTTGTAGTTTTTTGTATGAAAAATGGGGGTAGAACACGAATGGTTCTCCCAGCAGTGTCGTAAGGTATACATGTATGTATACCCCGGCAGGTGATACCTTAGTATGATAGTAAATTTCTCATTTGTCAATGGCTATAAATTTTTTTTTATTGACTAAATGGGTGTCGATTCCTATTATAATAGTATGTCATTAAATTTATTACCAAATAGACAGAGTAAAAGAGAATTGACACCTCAACAAGAGTCTTTTTTAGACCACTTGTTTAAAAATGGTGGCAACATAACTGATGCTGCATTACAGGCAGGATACTCTCAAGGATCTGTAGGATGGCTCAAGGTATCATTAGCAGAAGAAATTGTAGAAAAGACCAAATCTCTACTATCTATGGGAGCATTGAAGGCTGCAAATCAGGTAATCAGGACAATAGACAACCCTACACCAGAGAGGGGAGACGAACTACGCTTAAAAGCTGCAGAAACTCTACTCAATAGAGTTGGTTTAGGTCGTCAGGAGACTATGAATCATAATGTACAGGCAATTCATGGGGTAGTTTTACTGCCCCCTAAACGACAAACAACGTAAAATGCATGGCAGGAAGACCAAAAAAAGATCCTAACGCACCTAAAGCGAATTATAATCTATCCGTATTTCAAAAAGCACGTAGAGAAACACAAAAAAGACTACGTGAAGCTAACAAAAAAGCTAATAAACTAGCCATAAAAGCAGGAAATAGGAGAAAATATGCAGAAACTATTAAGAATAGTGCAATTAAAATTGAAAAAGCTTTACAAGGCAACGATTCAGCTACAGTTGATGAGGGTGATTTACAAAATCTACCTAATTCTGTACAAAAACTTGTTGATGGTCGCGAAATTGTTTTTAAGCCTAACGCAGGTCCTCAAGAAGACTTTTTATCGTCTCCAGAACGTGATGTATTATATGGGGGTGCAGCAGGAGGTGGGAAGAGCTTTAGCTTACTTGCTGATCCTCTTCGGTATTGCCATAATCCTAATCATAGAGGTCTTCTCCTAAGAAGAACATTAGACGAATTAACAGAACTTATAGATAAGTCAAGACAATTATATACAAAAGCATTTCCCGGTGCAAAATTTAGGGAGTCAAAATCAACTTGGGTGTTCCCATCAGGAGCAACAATATGGTTTACATACCTAGATAAAGACAAAGACGTAACAAGATTTCAAGGTCAGTCTTTTAATTGGATAGGTATAGATGAAATAACACAGTATCCTACATCGTATGTGTGGGATTATCTCCGTTCTAGATTAAGATCGACAGATAAAGAGCTACAAGACAATTTATATATGAGATGTACTGCCAACCCCGGTGGCGTTGGTGGATGGTGGGTCAAGAAGATGTACATAGAACCTTCTGAACCCTTTACGGCTTTCCCAGCGTGTGACATAGATACAGGAACACCTTTACTATGGCCCGATGGGCATGAAAAAGCAAGGCAACCGTTGTTCTTTCGTAAGTTTATTCCTGCACGGTTGACCGATAATCCCTATCTCATGGCTGATGGTCAATATGAAGCAATGTTGAGATCGCTCCCAGAAGTTGAACGAAAGAGACTTCTAGAAGGGGATTGGGATGTGGCAGAGGGAGCCGCCTTCCCAGAGTTTTCACGTACTAAGCATGTAGTCGAGCCTTTTGATATGCCGACTAACTGGCCCAGAATACGTGCAGCTGATTATGGATACGCTAGTCCATCTTGTGTTTTATGGGGTGCTATAGATTGGGATAATAATATCTGGGTTTATAGAGAACTTTACGTAAAACACTTGACTGGAGAGCAATTAGCTGATAAAATACTAGAAGTAGAACAATTAGATCCTACACCTCATTACACTGTCCTAGATTCTTCCTGTTGGAACAAAACAGGCTTTGGACCTTCTATAGCAGAAACAATGATGAGGACAGGAGTTAGATGGACTCCTGCTGATAGAAATAGGATGCAAGGTAAAATGGAAGTGCATAGTAGACTCGCTGACGATCCTCGTACAGAAGAACCTAGAGTTCGTATATTTTCTACGTGCAGCAACTTAGTTAAGCAAATGGCAGGGATACCTTTGTCTAAAACCAATAGTGAAGATGTAGATACAAAAGCTGAAGATCATGCCTATGATGCTTTGCGTTATATGCTTATGTGTAGAGTAACAGGATATGCATCTATACATCAAACCTTAGGTCATATTAAAAATCAAGTATTTAAAGTTCAAGATGAGGTCTTTGGTTACTAATGGCTTTTTTTAATGAAAATTTTGAAAAATTAATAGCAGACTCTGGTGAGTTAAGAAAAGATTTCTTAGATAAAACTCCCCTAATCAATCTTGTGGTAAACGCTAATACTTTTAGCAATAGACAGGCTGTAGGTAAAAAATTAGGTGAATTAGGTTTATCTGAATTAACGTTAGGCGATATAAATAATAATAAAGAAGCAAAAGCAAAATTTGCAAATGCAATTATTAATGATGGATCTGAAGACGCAAATAAAATACTTCAGTCATTTAAAAAAGTATTTAATGAAGCAGGGTATGTAGCAAAAGGAAATAATAATCCTGTTCGACTTCTTTTAGATGATGTTGTTGGAGAAGCAAAAAGAGTAGCAACTTTTCCACAATCAAGAGAAGCTATAAGAAAAATTCCTATTCCGTATAAGGATACTACTCCTTACCAAAAAATTGCAAAGGTAGCATCTGGTTTAATAAACAGTAAAGATGTAAAACAAAGAGAAGCAGGGTATCTTACTCTTATGATTCTTGTAGGGGGATATAGAGCTTCTGATTTAAAAAATTTAAAATTAGAAAAAATAGATTTTAATACAGGATTTGTTTCTGAGTTACTCATAAAAGATGCAATAATAAGTGCCACAAAAGGAAATCAAGAACCTGTATATAAAGCAGGTATTTTTACTCCTGATATATTAGATATTATAAAAGAATTTTCTGGGGGTAGAACAGACGGTTTAGTATTTAAAAATTTAGCTGCGTCACAAAAAATAGCAAATCAAGCTCTAAAAAATGCAAAAATACCTACTGGGTATACTGTCAAAGGTATAGAAAAAGGAGGAGATTTTACTTTAGAAGATTTAAGAAAAATGTCTGAAACTCATTTAAGTGCTATGGGAATACTAGAAAATTCTCCTGAAAGAGATTTTTTAACTTTAAGAGGAAACCCTACTACTGTTAGAGGATATATTGCTACTGGTAATATGGGTAGGTTAGAATCAGCACACGTAAAAAGATTATCTATACATTCTCTTTTAAATGGTCAAACTTCTATTGCACAGTATTTAGCCAATATAGGTATAAAAAATCTTAGCAATAGAACAAAAAAATATAATGCTACAGCCGAAACATTTAAAGCAACTCCGTGGTTTATACAAGAACAATTAGAAAAAAAATATCCTAATTTACAATTAGGCGATGAATTTATATCAACTAAAATTAATGTAGTTAGTGATGATTTAGCACAAAAATCTCAAGCTGTTTCTGTAAAAGAGTTAGAGTTACAACAAGCTAATTTAGATATAGAATTAGGAAAAAAATCAAAAGAAGCTGCCCAAGCTAGACTAGAATCACAAAACGCAGTAAAAGTAGCAAAAGAAAATAAATTGTTAGATCTTGGAGATAAAGTATTTGCTAGTTTAGGTATTCCTACAGGAAACGAAAATGTAGATGAGTTTCGTGCTTTAGACGAATCTCCTACAGAATTAATATTTGGAGAACCATCTCCTGACGGAACTGCAACAATTGCAGATTCTTCTGGTGACATGTTTGGAGATATGCAAACAACATTAGCTAGAGGAGCTTCTAAGTTTGGTGCAGCAGGTAGAGCAGGAGCAGGTTTAGCGGCAGTATTTCAAGGCGAAGGTGATATTGAAAGTGTTGGACAAACAGCATTTGATATAGCAAAAGATGAAGGTATAATTCAAGGTATAAAAAAAGCAGGTCAAGCCGCTCTTAAGTTAGATCCTCGTGGAAGATTTTTATCGACAGTAGCAGAAGCCGTACCTATAGCATTTGGGATTTCAAAAATATCCCCTAATCAATCGCTATACCCTGATGAAAACTTTGCTAAACCTATAGGTGAACAGCCTGAAAGAGGAAGTGACGATGCTGACGAATTTGTGTACAGCGAAGACGATAGAACAACAGTTAGGGATTTTCCCCAAGATAATTTTTTAAATTTTAATAAATAAGGAGAGTACAATGCCCGGTAACAATTATAATTATGGTGCTTCTTACATTATGAACTCAGATAAAACATCAGTTGATGATGCTATGGGTTCTAATGTTTTAACTAGAGAACCACTTGAGTTTGATACTAGAGCATCTAGAGATGTGCTTACAGTAGATATGCCTAAAAAGCAAACTAAAACTACTGTAGACAATTCTTTGTTTGCAATGGCTAACGAAAAAGACTACTAGAAAGTAGGTTATGTCTGATAATTTTTTAGAACCTGCAGACGATACAGTTGTACCTGTCGTAGAACCTAGTGAAAGTATGCCCGGACTTATTGGGTATATTAAAAACAAGCTAGAGGAAGCAGAACACAATAGGCTATCCCATGAAAAGGATTGGCTACAAGCGTATAAAAACTTTAGGGGTATATACGACAGCACTACTGTATACCGTGATTCTGAACGTTCTAAAGTATTTATCAAGATAACTAAAACTAAAGTTCTAGCAGCATACGGTCAAATAGTTGACATATTATTTTCTAATAAAAAATTTCCTATAGTTGTTGAGCCTACTCCTATACCAGAAGGTATAGCAGAGTTTGCACATTTACAGACACCTATAGATCAAGTCGTACAACCACCAAAACAAGACCCATATGGTTTTCAAGGCGATGGCAGAAATATAGCTCCCGGTGCTATGGAAGCATCTCCATCTATGGATATATTAGGTGGTTTGGAAGATCAGTTTGCAAATGCACCTATAGCAGAAGGACCTGCTAAAGCAGGAGAACCACAAATTAGTCCTGCACAAAAGGCAGCTCTTAAATTAGAGAAATACATACATGATCAGCTTTTAGATACTAGTGCAGTTAATGTATTAAGAAATGCAATATTTGAGGCCGCACTATTAGGAACTGGAATTGTAAAAGGTCCTTTTAACTTTCATAAAAGAATACATAAATGGGAACGTGGAGAAAACGGTCAAAGAAATTATGTTCCATATGAAAAGACTGTGCCTAGACTTGAACATGTTTCTATATGGGATTTTCATCCTGATCCTAATGCAACAAGCATGGATGACTGCGAATATGTTATTCAACGTCATAGATTAAACAAACAACAAATGAGAGGTTTAATCAGTATACCTCATTTCTACAAAGAAGCTATAGAAGATTGTATAGCTATGGGTCCTAATTATAATAATAAATATTATGAAGACACTATACGTAGAGAAGAAAACCAAACAACATACGAAGAAAATAGATATGAAGTATTAGAATATTGGGGTGTATTAGACGCTAAGTTAGCTAGAGAAGTGGGTATGGAAATACCTGAAGATCTTAGTGAATTAGACCAAGTGCAGGTTAATATATGGGTATCAGGTATGCACATACTAAGATGTGTATTAAATCCTTTTACACCATCTAGAATACCATATCAAGTAATACCATACGAAATCAATCCTTATCAATTGTGGGGTGTAGGTGTTGCAGAAAATATGGAAGATGCTCAAATGTTAATGAATGGTCATGTAAGAATGGCTATAGATAACTTGACATTAGCAGGAAATTTAGTATTTGATGTAGATGAAGCAAGTTTAGTTCCGGGACAAAACATGGACATCTTTCCCGGAAAGATATTTAGAAGACAGTCAGGTGTAACAGGAACAGCTATAAATGGTTTAAAGTTTCCTAATACTGCACCAGAAAATTTACAAATGTATCAAATAAGTCGTCAGTTAGCAGACGAAGAAACAGGGTTGCCATCAATTATGCACGGACAAACTGGAGTATCTGGAACAGGAAGAACAGCTTCTGGATTATCTATGTTGTTAGGGGGTGCATCTTTATCACTTAAAACAGTTATAAAAAATATTGATGACCACCTGTTAAAACCTTTGGGTGAAGCTATGTTTCAATGGAACATGCAATTTAATGAACAAGCTCCTGATATACAAGGAGACTTAGAAATAAAACCTAGAGGTGTTTCTGCAGTAATGCAAAAAGAAGTAAGAAGTCAACGTCTTACAGCATTATTACAAACTGTAGGAAATCCAATGCTAGCACCGTTTATAAAAATACCTAACTTAATTAGAGAGTTAGCTATATCTCAAGATATAGATCCTGATAGTCTAGTTAATGATGTAAACGAAGCACAAATTTTTGCACAAATGTTAAAAGGACTACAAGATGCTCAACAAGAAACAAGCCAGCAAGGTCAGCCCAATAGTAACCAACGAGAAAGCGTGGATCGCTCTGGAGGAGTTCCTAGAGGAGCAAATCAAAATAGCCCTCAAGGGGCTGGTGGTGGCACAATCGGCACAGGACCTGTACCGTCTGCAGGGGAAAGTGGCTTCACTGGAAATGATTAAAGGTTTAAAATTAGATTACTATGCAGCTATGAAAGTAAAACAAAATAATGAGTGAATGGCGAACATTTATAACTGATAACTATACTTTTGATAAAAACAAAGGGTATGTTTTAGATACTAGTAGACCTATGCCTAAATTTTTACAAAGGTTAAATAAAGGTATAAATAGAACCTTTAGAACTCTTAGAACATCTAATCCATTTAATTTAACTACACCTAGTGTACCTAGAACTGGAGAGGTATCTCAAGTAACTGGTGGTAGTAGTGATAATAAAAGTCCATATGAAAAGATTGATGCAACTGATGGTGGTTCTTTTATTAATAGGATGAAAAATATATCTACTTCTCCTTCAGTAACAGGAAGTAGTTATTCTATAGCTACTGGTAAACAAATGCAAGGAACTTTAGGTGTAGCAGATTTAATGTTAGGGCCTTTAGCAGGACCTGCAAAACTTTTAAGTGGTTTGACAAAAGCACATTTAGAAACTATATCTGCAAGAGCAGCATTAGGCGATGAAGGATTTGCCATAGGAATGTATGATGGTAGACCTATAGGTTTAAGTAAAGGATTTTTAGGATATCAATTAACTGGTGTTTATCCTGAAGATCAAAGAAGAAACATTATAAATGATTTATTACAGTTATCTCAACAAGGAAAAGGTTCAGGATTTTTAGGTAGTCAATATACAAAGTTTGGCATGGGGGATGCAGGTTTTGATAAAGAATTTACAAAATCTATAAATGAATCTAATTTATCTACTAACTTAAAAAATAGATTATTAGATACATCTACAAAAATAAAAACTTCAGATCAATATGTAAAAGAAACAGAAAAAACTGGTAAAGTTAGTTCTGGTCAAAGTTTTGATACGCTTAGACAAGAAAAACAAAAAACTAAAGAGGGAGCAGAAGGATTTACTGGTGAGTTTGGATTTAATGATGGGGGTTTTATAGGAGGTCCTCCTAGTCAATATTCTCCTCAAAAAACAATAGCTGATGATGTTAACTTTGAAGCTAGAGAAGGTGGTTTTGTTATAAATGCACCTGCTGTTCAAAAATTTGGAGAAAAAAAATTAAATGCCATGTACAATAAGGCAAAAAAACAAAGCAAGTCTCCTAGTTTAGCTATGGGTGGAGAAGTACCCATAAAAATATCTAAAGGAGAAATGTACATACCACCAGAACATGTAAATGCTATGGGGGGCATGGAGTTTTTAAAAAAAATAAATGATCAAGGTAAACCCACTGTTACTGCGTTAAATAAAGGGTTTATGAACGGATATAACCAAGGAGATGAAGTACAAGGAAATGAAGTTGATATAGGTTACGAAATTCCTTCTGATGACTTTATGTCTAAATTAAAAGATTTTAATAAAAAGAAAAGAAATAGATCAGAACGAGATAATTTTATATTAAGCCTATCAGATGAAGAAGCTTTGTCTTTAGCTTTTTTAACTGAAACTGTTGCATCAAAAGCATCTTTAACAACTATGCAAAAAATTGGTGATGTAATACTTAATAGAGTTAATGATCAACAATTTGAATTTAAAAACTTAAAATCAATTAAAGATGTTTTGTTACAAAGAACTAATAGGGGAAAGGGCAGTAAAATGGTTGCATTTGATGGTCTAGAACCTAGTATTTTACAAGCAAGAATATCAGAAATTTTATCAGGAAAAGCTCCAGACGCTTTAGAAAAAACTTACACAGCCGCAATAAATACTTTGGACACAGAGCCTGATTTAGAACAATACAGATTACCTTCACATATATTATATTATAAAAAACCCGGAGTTGGAGGATCTTCATGGCATGACAAATCGCCACTTTTAGCTCCGTTAATAGATGATGAAGGACACACTTTTTACGGAAGGTATATGACAGAGGAATTTCCGTAAATCAACCGTCAGCTACCTATAATAATATAGCCCTGACTACAACCAAAGCAGCTACCCATTCGCCAATGTGGCCCTGCATTAAGGAGAAAAAATATGGCAAAAAAGCAACGAGGTGCAAGAGCAAATAAACCTAACGATTCTTTTGGCACTATAAATAATGATTCTTTATACAAAGGTAATTATCGTGATGATGTTTACAAAGAGGATGAAGAACAAAATTTAGAAACTGCAGAAGTTAAAGAGGAAACTACTTCTAAAGAAGCAGAGACGTTTGTTTCTACAGAAAAAGATCAACCCCATGATTATAAAAAAAGGTATGATGATTTAAAACGTCATTATGACAATAAAATAAAACAACATGAGGAAGAGAAAAAACAACTTAGTTCTGCTATGGAAATGGCAAAACAAAAAGGTGTTGAGTTACCTAAAACTCCTGAAGAATTAGAACAGTTTAAAACAGAGTACCCAGATGTTTATGATGTAGTGCAAACTATAGCATCTATGAAAGCAAAAGAACAATCTGATGAACTCCAAAAAGAACTGGATACTATAAAGACAAAAGAAAAAGATTTAAAGGTTCAAAATGCTTATGCAGAGTTGTTAAATAATCATTCTGATTTTAATGAACTAAGACAAGATGAAAAATTTATAAAATGGCTAGAGGATCAACCTGTCTCTATATCTGATGGTATTCTAAGAAATAACACAGATGCAAGATGGGCTTCTAGAGTCGTTGATTTATATAAAGCAGATTCAAAAGTAAAACCTACTTCACAATCTACTCAAAGTTCAGCAGCAACCATTGTAAAATCTCCAAAAGCTAGAGAAATAAATTCTACTGGTGGAGATAAAAGAATATGGAAAGCAAGCGACATTGGTAAATTGAAACCGTGGGAATTTGAAAAAGTTGAAAAAGAAATTGACGAAGCTAGAGCCGAAGGTCGTATAGATTTCGCATCTTAAAATTTTAACTTTTAAGAAGGAGAAAGCTCATGGCTTTTAATAGTGCAGCAGGTTATGGTAACCTGCCTTCTGGTAATTTTACACCAGAAATATTTAGCCAAAAAGTTTTAAAATTTTTCCGTAGAGCTTCGGTTGTAGAAGATATAACTAATACAGACTACTACGGTGAGATTGAGAACTTTGGCGACACCGTGAAGATTATTAAAGAACCAACACTTACGATTTCATCGTATTCTAGAGGTTCTGTAATTAATCCTCAAGATTTGGCTGACGACCAAATCACAATGACTGTTGATCAAGCAAATGCATTTGCATTTAAGATCGATGACATTGAAGAACGTCATTCACATGTGAACTTTGAAGCATTAGCAACTTCATCAGGTGCATATTCATTGAAGAGAAATTATGATTCTAATATTCTTCAAGTTATGTCTGATGGAGCAGGTATCGGTGGATCAGCCGTGTCAGGTACAACCTTGACAACAACTGATGCAACTGGTTTAGGTACAACTAATACTCCTATCAGAGTTGACACTGCCGATAACGGTATTAATCTTTTGTTAACTATGGCTCGTCATTTAGATGACCAAAGTGTTCCAGAAGAAAACCGTTGGTTCATAGCACCACCTAAGTTCTATGAATTTGCTCTTAAAGCAGGAAATAAAATAGCTGAAGTCCAAGTTACTGGCGATGCATCAACTCCGTTAAGAAACGGTCTTGTATACAACGGCACATTAGCTGGATTTAAGTTATATAAGACTACTGCTCTTAATAGCACAGGTGGAACAGATCAAGTAACACTAACAGATGCTACAGGCACATTAGAAACTGATTCATCTGAACATGTTATTTTAGCTGGTCACATGTCTTCAACTGCTACAGCTTCGCATATTGCAAAGACAGAAGTTGTACGTTCAACTGAAACCTTTAGCGATATAGTACGTGGTCTTCACGTCTTTGGAAGAAAAGTCCTTAGACAAGAAGCTCTTTGCCGTGCTGTAATTAGCTACGCAGCGTAAGGGAGGATTACATGGCAGAATATGATGCTACACCGAATGGTGGAACTACTGGTCATCCAGCTAATGTTGCAAGACCTTATGTAATGACTTCTAAAGTACACGACACTGCTGATGGTGGTGCAGGGGGAGATGTTATTAAATTAATAGACGTTCCTGCTGATACTATGATTGTTGCAGGTGTTTTAGAAGTTCTTGAAGCAAGAGGTAATTCGCAAATAACTATGGATATTGGTATTACTGGTGGTGATGTAGACTGTTTTATTGACGGCTCTACATTAGCTGCTGGTTTTACACCATTTCTTGAAGCTGCAACAGGTGCTTCTGGCTCTAACGCTAGAATTTTAACCTCTGCAGATACCATTGATGCGTTAATTATCGATGCTGGGTCAACTGGTGAAAGCACAGCAAGATTTCGTGTTCACGTTATCTTATGTGACATTTCTAAAAATCCTGTCGAAACTGCTACAGTTTCAACTGGAACTTAATTTATTTGGGGGCAGGGCAACTTGCCCCCTTTTACTATGATATG
>CEPK01333429.1_pt1 | contig 11001 bp, 8 predicted proteins | sample 356231 | NCBI WGS metagenome assembly CEPK01 (sample SAMEA2620259, study PRJEB7988) | marine metagenome | biome: marine biome (ENVO:00000447); feature: deep chlorophyll maximum layer (ENVO:xxxxxxxx); material: "saline water (ENVO:00002010), including plankton (ENVO:xxxxxxxx)" | depth 80 m
AAAGAATATACCCATCTAAACAAAAAAAGGGAGCAATTCTGCTCCCCTTTTTATTGGCAATCACTATTTGAAGGAGGCTATTTAATAGTGATTTTTTTAGCTTTTGCTTTGATTGGTGTTTTTCGTGGAATCACGATCTCTAAAATTCCATTTTTCAATTGAGCGTTTATTTTTTTACTATCTATATCATCAGGTAGATAGAAGCTTTTATCTATTTCTAGATTTGTAAAGCTGTCAAATCTAGCATTAGAGCCCTCTTCACTCTCCTTTTTATTGGATATAATGAGCATATCATTATCGCATTCAACTGATATATCTTCTTTTTCAATACCTGGTATTTCCATGAAAATAGAATAATCTTTTTCATTTTCAATTACATTGTATTTTGGGTTTCTCGAACGAGCATACCCATGGTTGTTAAAAAGGCCGTCAATCACACCATCCATTGTGTTGAAAATTGAAGGCATTGCGTTTACTTTAATTAAGTTCATTTTATTACTTCCTTATTTAATTATTTATTAAAAAACTCAATTAAATACAGGCAATAGGGGTGCCGGCGCCGATATAGTATTATAATTATGACATATTGTCATATACATAGACATTATGGCATAAATTTAATGACTAAAGTTTAGATTTGATGTATTGACATCGTGATTCGAAGGATTCTTCAGAGCTTCTTGTGAGTCCTGCCACTCCGAAATCTGATACGGTAAATGAGGCGGTTGCTGTTGCATGAACGAGGGCTTCTTTTATGTTTTCTTCCCCATATTTTGATATATACCCTACAAGCCCTCCAGCAAAGCTGTCTCCTGCACCAGTTGGGTCGAAGAGTTCAATCTTATCATATACGGGCATTTCAATGCTACCTTTTGACGTAAATAAGGTTGATCCATTTCCACCTTTTTTAATAATTACTGTATCTGGTCCAGAGTCAAGTAATTGATGACCTATTTTATTAAGATCTGTCTCGCCAGTCAGTTGCATAGCCTCTTCATCATTAAGTAGAAAGATATTGGTTAGATTAATTACTTCCCATAAACCTTTTAAATCAAGGTCGATCCAAAGGTTCATTGTATCGCTAACAATTCTTTTTTTTGTTTTTATTTTTTGAATAACATCAAGTTGTAAGGATGGTTGAATATTGCCTAAATAAAGATATTCAGTATCAACAGACTCAGGGATATTTGGAGTATAATTTTCAAATACTCCTAAATCAGTATATAGAGTGTCTCTTGTAGAGTAATCGTCTGAATATTTACCACCCCAGCTAAATGTTTTCCCTTTTTCAATGGTTACCATATCCGTGTTAACGTTGTATTTATTAAATAAATCCCATCCTTCTTGAGGAAAATCATCTCCAACAATCCCAATCACTTTTACAGGATTGTATCTAGATGCTGCAATTGAAAAAAAAGTTGCAGACCCTCCAATAATATTGGGTCGAGACCCCTTGGATGTATGTAGCTCATCAATTGCTATAGAGCCAACGCTAACTATTTTATTTTTCATATTCAATTTCATCCTATTAGATATATATTAAGGTACAATTAATCACAGTAATAATAAATAATTAAAAAGGCTAATTTGGTTATGAATTATTTAATCTTAATTATATTATTTTTTATAGGAGAGTATTCAATGGCGAGCAACACAATGATTCCACTTAAAGATTTTTTTAAAAACCCTGAAATGTCTTCATTCTCACTTTCACCTGATGGAAAGCATATTTCTTATATGAAACCTTGGAAAGATGGAAATAGAATGATGAATGTATATGTGAGACCTATTGATTCGGATAAAGAAGTTCGTATAACAGATGCATCTAAAAGAAGTCTATATGGGTATTTTTGGTTAAATGATAATCGGATTGCGTATGTCCAAGATAAGGGTGGAGATGAAAATATTCATATTTATGCAGTTGATATTGATGGAAGTAACAATATAGATTTAACGCCATTTGAAAATATACAAGCTCGTATTACGGATGATTTAGAAGATGATCCTGATTTTATGCTTGTTGCGCTTAATAAAAGGAACCCTCAAATTCATGATGTGTATCGCTTGAATGTGAACTCTGGAGATATGGAAATGATTGCAGAAAATCCTGGCAATATATCGGGCTGGTCCACTGACCATGATGGGAAACTCCGAATTGCTACAACATCTGATGGGGTTAATACAAGTCTATTATATAGAGAGAATGAAACGGATGAATTTAAATCTATATTAACAACAAATTTTAAAGAATCTGTATCTCCATTATTTTTTACTTTTGATAATAAAGAGCTCTATGTCTCATCTAATCGTGGTAGAGATAAAAGTGCTATTTTTAAATTTGATTTAGATACAGCGCAAGAGGGTGAATTAATTTTTGAACATAATGAAGTTGATGTCTATGGCCTAATGGCTTCCAAAAAGAGAAAAGTTATTACAGGTGTTTCCTATACAACTGATAAAAGACAAATGCACTTTTTCGATGAATGGAGAGAAAAACTTCAGATAACACTTGAGTCTCAATTAAAAGGTGTAGAGGTTGCTATATCAAACTTAAGTAAGGATGAAACAAAAGCGATTGTTGTTACCTATAGCGATAGATCTAGGGGGACATACTATTATTATGATATAGAAAATGATAACCTAACTAAGCTTGCTGATTTAAGCCCTTGGCTAAATGAAGATGATATGGCATATATGAAACCTATATCGTATAAATCAAGAGATGGGCTTACAATACCTGGCTATTTAACACTTCCTCTTAATTATAAAAAAGGAGATAAACTTCCTGTTGTTGTTAATCCTCATGGGGGACCATGGGCGAGGGACAATTGGGGATTTAATCCTGAAATTCAATTTTTAGCAAATAGAGGTTATGCTATTCTCCAGATGAACTTTAGAGGTAGCGTAGGATATGGTAGAGAGTTCTGGGAAATTAGTTTTAAGCAGTGGGGAAAAACAATGCAAGATGATATTACTGATGGAGTTAATTGGCTAATTGATGAAGGTATTGCCGACCCTAATCGAATTGCAATTTATGGAGCATCTTATGGAGGCTATGCAACTCTGGCTGGACTTACATTTACACCAGATATCTATGCATGTGGAGTAGATTATGTTGGAGTATCTAATATTTTTACTTTGCTTGAGACTTTACCTCCATACTGGGAGCTTGGAAGACAAATGATGTATGAAATGATAGGTAATCCAGATACTGAAAAAGAGTTACTTGAGGCAGCTTCTCCATTATTTCATATAGATAAAATAAAAGCACCTTTATTAGTTGCTCAGGGAGCAAATGACCCAAGAGTTAAGCAGGCGGAATCTGATCAGATTGTTGATGCGCTTAAAGCAAAAGGAATCGATGTCCCATATATACTTAAGGAAGATGAGGGGCATGGATTCTATAATGAGGAAAATCAATTTGATTTTTATCAAGAAATGGAAAAATTTCTTGATAAACATCTAATGAATTAAGCTGATTTAGGCAAATAGTTTATATTCAGGGAAATGGCTTTTGCTAGGCTCGCTAGGTCTAGTCATTAGTTTGAAATCTGTAACTTCGAAATTATCATTAAAAGTATAAACTAATGGTTCGCACCAACCTACTTCTGTTTTTAGAATTTGTTCTGAATTATAATTAAATAATTCCATTATAATTGATCGAATACTATTACCATGAGCTGATAAAATTATATTTTTTCCATTCATAAGATAAGGTTTTACAACGGAATTGAAATAAGGTAGGGTACGTTCAAGTGTCATCTTTAAAGATTCTCCGCCAGGGGGAGGTGTATCAAAACTTCTTCTCCATATTTGGACCTGCTCTTCTCCAAATTTTTCAGCAGCTTCAGTTTTATTTTGACTAACTAAATCGCCATAATCTCTTTCATTTAGAGCCTCATTTTTTATAATATCCAAATCAATATTTAACTCACCTAATATAATATCTAAGGTTTTTTGAGCTCTTAATAAATTAGATGTAAATGCTAAATCAAAAATTTCATTTTTTAAAAGAGTCGCGGCTTCTTTAGCTTGACTAATTCCAAGGTTAGTTAAATCAACATCTTTCCATCCTGTAAAGCGATTTTCAAGATTATAAGTTGACTGACCGTGTCTAATTAAATATAGTTTACTTTTCATTTATTTATTTGATTTTATATGCTAAAACTTATTCAATTAATTATTTTTTAACAATAAGGAAAGAATTAAAAAAAGAGGTTTTATACTTTATCAAAGAAAGATTTTATCTTTCTATTAAATTCAGCCTTATAGTACTCTATTATTTCTTTTGGAGATAATTTTTTATTATTTTCATTAATCTCTTTGTTGTTTTGTTCTCTTTCTGCCATTATTAATGCAAGATTATCAATAAGTGAAGGATTATTTTCAATAATATTTTTCAAAGAATTTTTAGATATTTCCAGACATTGCAAGTGGTTGGTTGCTTTTACTGTTGCGGTTCGCTTTTCTCCTGTTAATAAAGAAAATTCACCAAAAGTATCTCCAGGAGACAATAGACCTAATTTTATATTTTTATTATCTTTATTAATATATACTCTTGCATTCCCAGATAGCATAATAAATAAAGAATCCCCTTCATCATTTTCATTGACAATGTTTTGATTTGGTTCAAAATTTCTTGTATTAGATTTAGAGGTTAGTATTTCGATTTCACTATCATTAAAATGTTTAAATATTTCAACATTTTTAACTTGATCATCAATAGATTTAACATTCTTTAGTTCAGGATCTTCTAACATTCCTCTTTTTGATACTTGCCAGTTAACTGCAGATTGAGAGATTCCAACATCATTTAAACTCTCAGTGATTTTTTTAAATAAATTATCTCTCCCAAAGTAACTAAACTCATAATTTGTCCACCATACTCTGACATTATATCGGAATGGTTGTGATGTCGCATCTGCAAGATATGCTCTTGGAGGAGGATCTTTTTCAATATTTTTAACATCTTGCATGCCTGCTATCAATTGTTTTTGAACTAGTTCTGGAGATAGAGTGCTATCAATTGAAATCAGATAATTACATGAGTACACTTTATTTGGTTTTGAAAAATTATGTATAATCATGTTTCCACATCTATTATTTGGAACAACAATCATACTATCATTTCTTGATATCAATCTTGTAGTTCTCCATTTTATGTCAACTACTTTTCCAAGATAAGTTCCATCCTCAAGTTCAATCCAATCCCCTATATTATAAGGCCTTTCAATTGACAAAGAAATTCCATTTATAATATCTGCTAACAAATCCTTCATTGCAAAACCAATAATTGTTGCAAAAATACCTGTTGAAACAACAATGCTAGTTACTGGTTTGTTAAAAATAAATCCAAGAATGAAAGCAAGTGTTAGAATATAAATAATTAGTGCAAAGAAATTTTGTAATAATTTGGGGGCTTTTTCTCCACTTTTTTCAACAAATTTTTTATTCCAAAAATATAATCGTAACCCTCGATTAAATAGCCATGCAGTAGTTATTAAAAATAATGAAAAAGACAATGATAGTGCATTTTCTTTATCAGCAACTAAAGATATCATATGAAATAATATAATTATTACTGGAAATAAAATAAGATCAATAGAAAATAATAGTCTTTCTCTATCTTCTAACTCTTTAAATTTGGACAATCTTCTTGATATTAGAACTATAATAATAAAAGCAAAAAGTATCCATATTAATAATGAAGTATCTGTACCTCCTAAGATTTCATTATATATAAGATTGAAAAATTTTTCCATTAGTTTATTTTATCTAATATTGGTTTTATTTTTTGATTAAAAGTGTTTTCAAAAGCTTCATAATATAGATTTGCTTCATAATAATATTGGGCAATATCTTGATCAATAAAAAGTTCGTTATTAATCAGAGATTCAGTTGATGGGAAAATAATTTCAACTCCTGTTTTAAACGACTGAATATCCAAATTTAAATCTGGATTTAATGATAGTATTTTTTTTAGAATAATGACCTCATATAATCTTCTTAAATGTTTTGGCTCTGATATTAAAATTGTATTTTTATTGTTTTGATTTTTATCATATAAAATACTTTTAAATTTTATGCCAGGAGTTAGGTCTATAACTTCTACAGTAAATGCTGGACGTATAAAAGGTTTATCTTTATTGTATTCATTATTAGTTAGAAAATTTAATAGAAGTCCTTTAGGATTATCAGATTTAAAAATATTATAAAGCTTAATCTCATCTTTTAGATTTTCTATTCCATTATATTTTGGAAAGATAACCTTATCAGGATTAATGTATTCATAATAATTTTCTCTTTCAATAATTTCATATATCATTCTTCTAACTAAAATATCTTCTCCAGGTAGTATAGATTTTGATAATAAATCATATGTTTTTGGGTCAATATCTTGGAGGTCTTTGATATTGTCATTTTTAATTAAAGTGTTAATTTTTGATACTATGGGACTTTCTTGAATAAAAGATAAATCAAATATGTCATCATCTTTTAGCCTATAGCTATTAGGAAAAAGTTCATTCCCAAATGAATCAAATAGATGTGAGTTTTGAGGAATTACACGACTAAAACTTTTATTTTCTGTAGAAATAATATGAGGAGTTAAAACAATAATAACTTCTTTTTTAACATTATTAGTTCCCTCTGTAGAAAATAGTTTCCCTATCAAGGGTATTTTTGATAATAAAGGGATGCCTGTTTTTGTGTCATATTTTTTATCACTAATCAGTCCACCTATAATAAATGGATTATTATTCTCAACCCTTATGAAAGTTTCAACTTTTCTATTATTTATAATAGGTGTAATTAATATCCCATCGCTATTATAAGATAATTTTTCTGGATCAGTGATAATTGTTTCTACTTGCATAAGAATTTCATTGCTATTATTACTAATTCTAGGCCTTATATTCAGAATGATTCCAGTTGGAATATATTCGACATCTTCAGAAGTATATTCTGAAGAATTGGTTGTTCTTGTAATAGGAATATGCTGTCCTATTTGAATTCTAGCTTGTCTTCCATCCATTACCATAACAGATGGCTTAGATAATATTTCTCCGCTAGATGAATTTAGTATTGCTTCAAGATTTGCATTAAATACACTCTCTAGTGGTGCTCCATCATCATTCAATAATGGTATATCTGAATATTCTAAGGATAGTCCAGTTATAATTTCTGCTCCATCTACATTTGTTATATTTGGAGTCGCTGCTGTAAAATTTTCACCTTGGCCAGATAAATTGATACCTAATTCATCAAGTTCATCGCTATTAATTTCTATCACAAGAGCCTCAATCATAACTTGAGAGGCAGCAATATCAATTTTATTTTTTAAAAATTCTAATAGCATTCTAAAATCACTTTCATAGCCATCTTCATAACACACCATAATTCTTTCAGGAGGCTCTCCTGATATAATATCTGGCATAGAATTTCCACCAAGATAAGCAGACATACCATCTAATGCAGATTGAGCTTCTTCATCTTCACCTATTACTGAGTCTAGATATTCTGAATTTCCAAATGGAAATTTAATCACAGTAATACCAGGGTTGTTTAGTTCTATATCTTCGAAAATATCTAATTTTGGTATAAAAGAATCTTCTTCTTGCATATAGTCTATCACAGAATATCCTAATGCTTTTAACATAGCAATAGAATTTTCAGATTTAATGTGGTTTAGAGAGATAATTTTACAGTTACTATTAATATCTGATATTAATAATGAACTTAGTAAGAAAAATAGTATTATTGTTTTTTTCATATTTGTCTATATTGTTATTTAAATAGAACAATAATATATAAAATACTAATTAAAAAATATAAAAAAACCCTCAAATATTATTTGAGGGTTTTTTTAGTTTAAATTAATCTATTAAAAAGATTTATTTATTTGAATTTCCTGATGTTTTTTCATGAGCAGTATTTCCGCCAAAATCACTTAAAAACTCAGCAAGTCTATTTTTTTCATCATTAGTTAAATTTGCAAAATTGCCCTCAATTGCTTTATCAATTAATGCAAGATCTGCAGCATTTAATTTTAGTTTACTTTTCTTTGCTCTTGTGTATTTAATTTTTTTGCTATCACCTTTTTTACTCATTGTTCTTGCAGCCATTGCAAAATTAGAAAAAGTAAAGATTAAAGTAAGTGTGATAATTATATATCTTTTCATAGCTCCTCCTTTTTATTAAATGAAATAACGTATAATATTAATTATTTGTAAATTAATAAAAAGTGAGATAAAACAAAAATGAATATAATTCAATATAAAGATGAAGATAGGGCTCATATAAAAAGGATTGAAGATTACGATTCTGAGTATCAATATTCCATTTCTAATAATGAAAAATTTTGGAATGAAAAAGCAAATAGAATTAGTTGGATCAAAAAATGGGATAAGATTTCAGATATAGATTACAATCATGCAAAAATCAGTTGGTATAAGGGTGCGAAATTAAACGTATCATACAATTGTATTGATCGTCATATTGAATCAGGAAATGGGAATCAGACGGCAATTATATGGGAAGGAAATAACCCAAATGAATCTATTTCATTTACATATAATAAACTTTTAGATGAGGTTTCAAAGTTTTCTAATGTTTTAAAAAAGCACAACATAAAAAAAGGTGATAGGGTTTGTATTTATATGCAAATGGTACCGGAACTTGCTATTGCAATGTTGGCCTGTGCTAGAATTGGAGCTGTTCATTCTATTGTTTTTGGAGCCTTTTCATCAGATTCATTGAGAGATAGAATTAATGATTCTTCATGTAAAGCAATTATTACGCAAGATACTGGAGTGCGAGGAACTAAAACAGATATTCCTATGAAAATCAATGCTGATAAAGCTATGGAAGAATGTCAATCTATTGAGAAATGTTTTGTCGTTAGAAGAACTGGCACAGATATTAATATGCAGATAAATAGAGATTTATGGTGGGATGAAGAGATGGAGGGTATATCTAATAATTGTAAACCAGAAGAGATGGATGCAGAGGATCCTTTATTTATTTTATATACCTCTGGTTCAACAGGAAAGCCAAAAGGTGTTTTACATACATCTGGAGGCTATTTGGTATATGTGTCATATACTCACCAAACTATATTTGATTATCAGAAAAATGACGTTTATTGGTGTACGGCAGATATAGGATGGATTACTGGACATTCCTATATTGTATATGGTCCTCTTTCTAATGGAGCGATTACAATGATGTATGAAGGAGTTCCTAATTATCCTGATTTTGGTCGTTTTTGGCAAATCGTTCAAAAACATAAAGTTAATATTTTTTATACAGCACCAACTGCATTGAGAGCTTTGATGAAGGAGGGTGATCATTTTGTTAAAAAATATGATAGAAGTTCTTTAAAATTGCTTGGGACAGTAGGAGAGACAATTAAAGCCCCAGAATGGAATTGGTATTATAGTGTAGTAGGAAATAAAAAATGTCCTATTGTTGATACTTGGTGGCAAACAGAAACAGGCGGTATACTTATTACTCCATTACCTGCAGTTACAAAATTAAAAGCAGGATCTGCTACACTTCCATTTTTTGGAATTAACCCCGTAATTTTAAATGATAAAGGAGAAGAAATTACAACAAATCCTGCAGAAGGACTATTAGCTATAAAACACTCATGGCCAGGTCAAATGAGAACAATTTATGGAGATCATAAGAGATTTTTTGATACATATTTTTCTCAATTTAGTGGGTATTATTTTACAGGTGATGGGGCAAAAAGAGATAAAGATGGTTATTATTGGATTACAGGTCGTGTAGATGATGTCTTAAATGTTTCAGGCCATCGTTTAGGCACTGCTGAGATAGAAGGAGCTATTGGATCTCACAGTGAGGTTGCAGAAGCAGCTGTTGTTGGATACTCTCATGATATCAAAGGTGAAGGCATATATGCATTTGTTACGTTAATGACAGGCGTTGAAAAAAATAAAGAGACTCCATTGCAGATCAAAAATAAGGTTCGTGAAATTATTGGTCCACATGCAACTCCTGATAAAATACAGTTTTCTGAAGCACTTCCTAAAACAAGATCTGGAAAAATTATGAGAAGAATATTGAGAAGTATTGCAGAAAACAATACAGATGATTTAGGAGATATTTCAACCTTATCAGATCCTTCAATTGTCAAAAAATTAATATCTGATAGGGTTAATTCTTAGCAATCACATTAAATAATCTTGTGTTTTTCATAGAAGTTTCTTTTTCTATTTTAACATTGTAGTTTTGATTTTTTAGAATATTTGTAATAGTGTCCAATCTATTGTCTATATCATGAACTTCTATAATTAATTGTTTGATAATTTTCCAATCATTGGTTTTTATCCCTTCTAAAACTTTCAGTTCATTCCCTTCACAATCAATTTTTAGTAAGTCTATCTTTTTTAAATTTTGTTTTTCAATAATATATGATAAGGTTTTAACTTCACATTTAAGGTCTATTGGGTTTTCTTTTAATTTTTTTACGATCAAAGGGTATAGAAACCGGGGTATTAATTTAGTCCACCATAAGTTTTTTGGAGAGTGTTTTAAATTGCCTTCAACAGCTGTAATTAAATCTTCGTTGTTATCCCATGCCTCTGGGTTTGCAGTTGAAAGTGCAGGGCTATTAGGATAATAAGTAAAATTTACTTGTTCGTTTTTATTCGATAAGCCCCATTCAAAAGCTTTAAAATTATCATTTTCTACAAGTTTTGTATTTGCATTTAAAATAGTAAATATGTGACTGATTGGTTCAAATGATAATATTGTAATATTATTATTAAATAGTTTTGAAAGTTTAATACCAAAAATTCCAATATTAGCGCCAACATCAATAATAGTATCATTTTCTTTTATATCAATTTTACTATTTAAATATCCATTGATATGCTCATAAAGCATTTTTGCCTCATTTGAAGAAATACAATTGATTTCTGTTCCATCTATTAAAGTTGTTTTATTCAAATTCATAAATATAAATGTAATAATAAA
>CEPK01048597.1_pt1 | contig 10998 bp, 18 predicted proteins | sample 356231 | NCBI WGS metagenome assembly CEPK01 (sample SAMEA2620259, study PRJEB7988) | marine metagenome | biome: marine biome (ENVO:00000447); feature: deep chlorophyll maximum layer (ENVO:xxxxxxxx); material: "saline water (ENVO:00002010), including plankton (ENVO:xxxxxxxx)" | depth 80 m
TGCATATGGTTAACCTCTATGGGTATATCCACGATGGCATTCAACCTTAACGGATTCAACTTCAATCAAAGTATCATCGATGCTAATGGTAAGGTTGTTCCTACGTGGGCAGACGTTCTCAACAGAGCAAACCTAGGTATGGAAGTTATGCACGAGCGTAATGCTCACAACTTCCCTCTTGATCTTGCTGCTGCTGAGGTTACCGAGGTTGCACTGCTCGCACCTTCAATAGGATGAAGTTGAACAAACCTTTGATGCACGTAAGACTGCATCAACTTAAATTTTTCTACTGGGATCCACGAATAGATCCTAGAGAACCTGAATACTGGAACCCCTCAGGGGGTTCCTTTTTTATGCTTGCTAGTATATAATAGTAGGATTAACACGATTGGTATGAACAAAGAACAATTCTTTAAAGACCTTCAAGACTGGGAGCGAGAGTACGCTGCTATGGATGTCGAGAGAACCAAGAGAGAAGAAGAGATCCTTAAGGGTGACCCTATAAAATCACACGAAGGGATGATGTATGGTAGAATGTATGCTGACTGGAAGAAGAGAAAGGGGTATGAACTTGACGTTTAGAAGTATTGATAGTGCATTTGCTGTACCTATAGTACGTTACACTATTGGTTGTGATCTAGAACCAATACTGGACTTTGCTGATGGTGCAGAGTATAATGTAGGAAGTATAAAGCAGACGATACATAATCGTCTTCACATACAACCACTCTTTAAGAAATTATTTTCTCACATACAAGAGTGTCTAGATGATTACAAAGATCTGTATCAATATGATTGCTACAGAATCAAACCAGTATTATCGTGGATCAATGTTAGTACAGCAAAGGAAGAGCACCACGAACACAATCATCCCAACTCTCTCATCTCAGGTGTACTCTACCTTAAGAACTGTACTCCCACGTACTTCTCATCACCCGCTAGTGCTGCTCGTACAGGTGTTGTTGTGTTTAACAATCATCCGATGACGTATGAAGCACAAGGTATAGCAGGTGATCTTATATTATTCCCATCTTATTTGGATCATTACACTGTACCTGGTGGTGAAAGATGTACACTCAGTTTTAATACTATGCCTGAAGGTATAGTCAACCAAGGAACACTAATGGAAATGGATTATCGATGAAACATTCTACATACTATAGTGATGACGACAAGCGTGAAGCTTCAGTCCTCCAGAGTCAGTTCTTAGGTAGAGAATTTAAAGTGATCTGTTGTACATTTGATGGTGCTTGTAAGACCACTAAAGATTACTTTGAACGTGCCTCTACTATTCATACAGAGCAGTTCGATTCCTTGCAAGAGGCAGAGGACTACGCTGAAAATTGGGTACTACAAAAATGATTTACGATTTAATTCCACCAGAAGATCCACTATTGCACGAAAGAATAAAGAAGTGTAGTTACAATTTGGATCGCAAAGATATTTCATTCACTTTGAATGAGAATATGTTGTACCATAATGGTGTTGGATTATCTGCAAATCAACTTGGTATTAAAGAAAGATGTTTTGTTATGATAAGATCTACTGACGTAGAGAATCTACAGACTCTTGTCGTATTTAATCCTAGAATTATCAAGTCCTCAGTGAGAGAGGAGTTAATGGAGGAAGGATGTTTATCCTATCCAGAACTAAGGTTACCTATACGTAGACCTTATAGTGTCATCATTAAATATGAGGATGCTGAAAAGAACATACATAAATCAAAACTGAGTGGCTTCCTTGCAAGAATATTCCAACACGAGTATGATCATATGGAAGGCATAGACTTTACACAAAGACAAGATGGCAAAGTTAAAACCAGGTAGTTACATAGACACTCAGGGAATGGGTGGTCCTATGACTCCAGAAGACCTTGCTAAGTGGAAAGCAGAGGGTCATAAGCAGGAATATAAACCTGCTATCATTAAGCCACGTAGATTATTCACTCCAACATATGCTAAGGAGATGAAGATCTTAATCAATGAGGTGCTAGATGAACGTGAAGGTAAGTTTGATTATAAGTCATACTTTGACACTGAACCATTCAAGCATCCTGTAGGGGAGGAGGAGCCACCTTATGAAGGTGCACAGTACCCTGACCTAAAGGGTTGACTTGAGTGCTATAATAGTACAGTTACAAGATTACTAATGCATTTATTATTGACTTTAATTTGTATAGCACTGATTGCTTTGGCACTTGCTTACAGTATAGTTAAACACTACGACCCTCACTGATATGAGACTAGGAGTAATGTGTTCTGGCGAAGGAACTAACTTCGAAAACATTGTACACTCGTGTCCAGATCACGAGGTAGTCTTGATGGTCTACAACAAAAAGAAATGTGGTGCTCAGAAGAGAGCAGAACGTCTTGGAATTAATGCAATTAGAATTGCTAGTAAGGATGAAGACGACATCATCACACTCTTCAATGCATACAATGTGGATCTTATAGTGATGGCAGGGTGGATGAGAGTGGTCAGCAAGAAGTTTGTTGACGCTTTTTCTGGACGATTAATTAATTTACACCCCTCCCTGCTACCTAAGTACAAAGGACTGCACGCTATTGAACAAGCGATGAAGGCAGGTGAAGATGAGACAGGGTGTAGTGTACACTTTGTCACTGAGGAGCTAGATAGTGGTGCTGTTATTAAACAGCAAGTAGTTCCTATTCTGCCAGGAGATACGATAGAATCGCTTACAAGAGCAATACAACAGGCAGAACACACGCTTTTACCGCAAGTGATCAATGCTTTCTAAAGGATATCGATTGAAACTTACAGACATATGCTGTAGGATGATGACAGATGACGGAGTACCAGTCTCCTTAGACGAAAGGATCTGGATGACTAAGTTATGTGAACATAATCACCACGCACGTGGTATAGTAGAATCTTTATTATGTCCCTACAAATATGAACCTAGTTAACGAAGGCAAAGTTAAATCAGTATACGATGTCGATGGTGATGCACAGAAAGTGCAGATCAAATTCCACGACAAAGTAACTGCTGGAAATGGTAGACTCGTAGAGTTTCCTGAGGACAAGGGTAAGACTTGTGCTCTCATTTCTGCATTGCTTTTCGAGAAGCTAGAGAGTTCGGGGATCCGCACGCATTATCTGGGTCTACCAGCACTAGATACTATGCTGTGTCGCAAGTTGACAATTATTCCTCTTGAGGTTATAGTTAGAAACATTGCAGCAGGATCTATCGTTAAGACTACCACCATTAATGAAGGTACTATAATTCAACCAGCAATAGTTGAGTTCTTCCTTAAGGATGATAGTAAAGACGATCCACTCCTTACAATGGATCGTGTTAGGTTAATGGGTCACAACCCTCAACCTCTTATAGATAGTGCGTTGGATATCAATTACCAACTGCAAACCCTCTTTACATTATGTGGAATTGATCTAGTTGACTTTAAACTAGAGTTTGGTTATGATGCACACGGCGATCTTTATCTCGCAGACGAATTATCACCAGATAATATGCGTCTCTGGAAAAAGAATACGAAAGAACGTTTCGACAAGGATCTTTTCCGTAAGGATGAAGGAAACATCGTCGAAGCATACAAAATAATACTGACACAACTGCGTCAGTTCTGTTAACCCTATACACCGTCGCAAGACCAGCGTTGCGCCTTAGCAATCTGATTAGTGTAGGACACACAAAGTAAACTAAAATGATTAATGAAACTCGTACCCTGTTCGAGGTGGAGGAATCCGCTTTGGAACAGAAGGACTTCACTAAAAACATTGAAGTCATTCCAGAACTAACACTGGAACAATTTCTGGCACTGCCAGAAGTGCCTATGCAAAGAGACACTGAAGGTCGATGGAAGAAAGCAAGGGCACATCTTAAGCACGTGAGGTCAGAGCACTGTGTTGTGCATCTGGTTAGACTCACAAAAGATTCAACAATAGCAGGGATAAAGTACGAAGCAGGTACTTTATTCAGGGTCGATGGAAATACAAGAGCGTACAACTGGGAAAGAGAAGGGTCTGATTACCTACCATCAAAACTGATAGGGATCGTGTACAGCTATGATACTATGGATGGTGTCAAGCAATGCTACGATACCTTTGACTCGCAAGAGGCTACGGAAAGGAATCAGCAGAAGGTCTTTGGTATCTTGACTGGGTTGTGTAACTACACTCCTCTCTCAGAGAAACTAAGGGCAGGTGCTATCATCTCAGGGATGAACAAAGCATCTCACTTTGCTAACCCTTCAACTTGGAATCAGACTACAATCAAATCACAGGAACAACTATCCAGTATGGTACAGTACTGGCACGGTAACGGATGCATACAGGCATTAGATAAACTAATGACCAGAAAGGACAAGTGGAATCAGCCATTCATTGCTGCTGCTCTACTAAGTCTCCGTCAATATGGTCCAAGGAACAAGAAACTCTTGGAAGCTTGGAGATATATTGAGTCAAGTGGTGGTCCTACTGCTTGCTCTGAAGATAAGTGGGATGGTGTTACCCATATTGTAGAGAACTGGAAGTTCAATGCAGAGACTGGAGTGTCTAATAGATTTAGAGATAAATCCATTATGACTGACACTAAGTGGGAGAATATGGATCGTACTGTTCCGTTTATCCTATATCATCTAGATAACTGGATGAATGATATAATGAAAAGGAAAACAAAAGGATACCATAATTCATCTTGGGTAAATGTAGCTAAAGAGTATTGTTCTAGAACTCCTTATGATTCTCTAGGTATCAGTGATCTATCTGATATCATAGATGAGAAGCAAGAGTTGATAGACTCATTACAAGCACAGCTTAAGATGACCACTAAATAAAAGTAAAGAACTTTTATGTCAGGCGGTCACGATAACGGATGGTTTATGCAGAACTGCGATCCATCTCCAGATACTACCTCCACCACCACGGAGGTACCTTCTGGAGGTGGTCCAGTTAATACTGATGCTGCAGGAAACCCCGCACAGAAAACTGTATCACAAATCATAGAGAATTTAGTAGGGCAATGCTATCCTTCACAAGCACCCCAGACGATAAGAAATTTCATACCTGATGACGACAAGAGAACAGATACAGATCCATTAGATTTTGATTTTAATTTTTTATTCCCTACACTTATAGATCTTGGATTAGATATTAGTGGTTTACCTACGAAGGTTAGAGTAACATTTCCTGACGGTAAAGATGAAACATCAGGTAAGGTATGTCTTAATGATCCTGATGATCCTAATTCAGAAGTAAATTGTGAAGGGAACTACGAATACGAAGCTTGTATAAAAGAACATCTTAATTGTATGTTCAAACCTTATGCTGGTGGTGCTTGGAAACCACCTCAAGCAGACTGTGATACCTTTGTACCTGAAGGTGCCTTTGGTATTACTAATAAGGTATGTGTTAGGAACTGTGTTCATCCTAGAGTTCCTATCTATCAGCACGAGAAGAATGATAATTCAAACCACACATACACAATGACATCTGATACTCCTGCAGGGTACAGTAATACTAAGGTAGCTTGGTATGCTCACCAAGGAGAGACAGATAAAGCTATACCTGTGTACGTTTCATACTCATCGACAAACATCGATACGATGTTGACTACTGATCCTGCTGGTGAGAAGAGCACAATGGATGCTGCTGGTATGGGTGCACGTGATACTGTGATGTTCTATGCTTACCGTGATGCTACACAGATCATTGGTGCATTAGGTGAAGGTGAGCAGGGTAGTCCGTTGTACAGATACTATAACCCTATCACTTTAGATCATAGGTATACTCTCACTCCTATTGGTGGTGCACCTATCAATCCTAACTTAGATAAAGGATACTATGATCTATTCGAGGAGGTTGATGCTGATCTATTGATTGAATTCAACTGTGCTAGAGGTGCTGCATCATATAAGAATACGTTTGGATATTATTTGACAGGTGGTTCTGATATGGATCCTGTCTTTGGTCAGATATTATTGTCTAATGCTACTGATGCTACAGGTTATAGATCATTTACTATACCTGCTGCTACTCTCAACCAGTATGTACCTTGTCGCTTAGGGTTTGTGATGATCCCTAATGGATATCAAGTCAATGGTTCATCTGCTGTTGCAATCGGTACCAATATGGCATTCACCGAACTGAACACAGGGTGGACGACAGTAGGACTTGGTAGTTCTCAGTCAAATTATTCCCTGTTTTCAGAAACGAGATTAAACCCCGTAGTTAATGGTAGACACAAGAGGATGACCCGTTGGACATCCCGTTGGTGGCAGTGGTGGGAAGATTTAATTGATGGTGATGATGACTACGATGATATGAAAATATCCTATCGTTTAAATTATGCTGGTAGTAACTGGTACTATGAAGGTATACAGTGTCACGTCTTTAAAGATCTCGTTGAGCCAGAGTATATGGAACTCCGAGGTACAAATGATTGTGAGGATAGTTGGTTCACTCCTAGAGGATTTACTGATGCAGCTCTTACTCGTCACGAGTGTGGACGTTTAGAAGAAGGAGAGTTTGGTTGTTCTAAATGTGTGGGTGAGTATTCTTTCAAGAGAAATGCTACTCAAACTGTTACTGCTGTTAGATCAGGTACTGTATCTCTTAGATCACACGGTGGTATGACTGGAGGGTTTGGTGACTGTACTGTATTCACCTATGAACTATTAAAGAATGGTACACAGATACATATAGATTCTCCTGCTGTTCAGGAGTGGAAGAGTATAGGTGAGAAACTACACGAGTTTACTATTGCTAAGGGTGATGATATTACATTTAGAATTGTTAGTATAGATCAAGGACACTACAATGGATCAGTCACACCAGCATTTTCTCTAAGAGATGAAGGTACTGGTGCTATCTTCTGTCAATGGGGTGTACAACTTACAACTATTGCTCAGAACTATTCTGCTGCACAACAAGGACAACCTGTAGGATCTACAGGACCTTGTGGTATTGTAGGTTCCTTTAGTTTGTATGATTTAACTAATGCAGCTAACACTACTCCTGCTTGGAGTACAGGTGGTGGTCTGACTAACAATGAACTGACTGTTAATAGTATACCTGGTGCCTTTGGTGATGATAATGATGTTGATGATGATACTACAGGTGTAATGGTACGTGAGATAAAGAATGGTTTATCAGTATCAATACAGTATGAAGTTAATCCAGGACAGGTTAAGTATAAAGTTCTTGGTGTCGTTGATCACGGGGAAGGAGGATATCGTACGGGACAACTGTTGAGATATTATATTGGTACAAATAAAGATACTGGTGAGAAGTTCTGGCAAGGTCTTCGTATTGATACTATCGATGGTAGTAACTGTCCTAGTACAGGTATCGTACAGTCAATGTCCTTCCAGAGTATACTAGAAGACAATGAACTCAATGAGTATGGTCTGCCACCAGCTAAAGTATTGATGGTTGCCCAAGGTGTACAGTCATCTACATACTATGATTCACATTGCAGTACACTAGCAGAACATTTATTTACTATTGATCTGAAAGACACTGCTGATTCTGTTGAGTCACTACGTGGTGAACCTTGTACCTTGATACAATACTGGCAGAAGAAGACTGCTGCTGGTGAACCAGTTAATTTCTATCACGATGTTCGGTTACCCAAGGGGTTGTATTCTCAGAACTTTGTTGCTAGATTTAGAGCACAGTTAGTCTACAAACCTGCACTGAACAATGTTGCTGGAGTACCAGAGAGTAGAGTAGGGTACACATTCAGTTGGTACCTTGATAGTATTATTGATTATGGTATAGGGTATGAGGATGGACAGGAATATGCTTTCCAGTTCCCAGACCCAACCGCAGGTGACTCTGACGGTACTATGATTGAAACTCCGTACTTCCCTAACAACCGTTTACTCCCCTCTAAGATAAGGATTAAGAACGCAGAGACAGGTTACGTTACACGTACTGCTAAGTGGGGTATCTACGAGCAGTCACACAACAAAAACTCTACCATATGGTATAGTAATATGAGTAGGGGTAAGACTGACCAGTTCAAAACCTACAACATTATTATTGATGATGCACAATGATTGGACAACCTGAAGCATTCTGGGATCGTCGCTTGGCTAAGTCCCAGAGAGAACTCAAAAACATTGCAAACATCCTTAAGAAACACGAGGATGATCCCGCTACGGTCAAGAAAAAGATTAAGAAAAACAAAAAGTATTTCAGAAGTATGTTAGGTGAGCTTGACCGCATCGATGGAACGCTATATAATGTTAGCGAACAAACACAAGGAGAAAATGCCGACCAAGGAACAGAAACAAGCGGGTTGGACTCTTCTGATGGAGAGCCTACACAAGCCTGATAATAAACTCAGGAACTGTGCCCGAAACCAAGAATGTTATGATGAACTCTTACAGTACCGTGATGAGGTCATAGAATTCTGTCAGACTCGTTTAAAGGAGGTCCAAAATGATTAACTTAGACGAGAAGTATCACAATTACTTGGGTGGTAAGAAAACATTTAGGATTGATGGTGTCAATGAACCTCTTACAGGTTATGGATACCATTGTGATGGTAACGACATCCAAGGCTATTGGGTATCGACAACCAACTATAAGTTATTCTATAATATGAATGAACAATTTATCAGAATGGAAGCCTTGAATGAACTTGTTTCCAGTAAAAGTACATCCTAAAGAACACCAGAATTATGAGATCGTTCAAGAGATTGATGATCTCATTTCTTTATTGAATGAGACAGGGGATTGGTCAAGCGTATCCTATATGTCACCCAATGCTATGCAGGAAACCATTCACGGTACGCATAGTAAGCAGCATCTTTTGCAGCTGTTTAAGAAGCATTTAATGCCCAAGTTAAACTCATTTCTTGGGGAAGCGATAGAAGAATATGTTCAATCCATCAATCAGCAAGTACCAGACTCAGCGAGTGCATACATAGAACCGTTGAAAGGCAGTTGGAATATCAGTCAGTCGTGGATAAATATTTGTCCAAAAGATAAGAGTTTTGTTCGCCATACACACGCAGGTCAAACAATATCTGGTGTGTATTATCATAAGACTCGACCTGAACAGGGTGGAATCCTCTTCTATAATCCCAATCCATATGCTAAGATGTGTCTCTGGGGAACAGTTGAGGAAGGGATCTACTTTGATCCTGTACCTGAATCTGTTATACTATTTCCGTCTTGGTTAGAACATCAGACTGAACCTAATAGGACAGATGATCCCCGTATTTCCATTGCTTTTAACGTACACCTACCTTAAGAACCTATGGCAGCTCCCAAAAACACAACCATTTATACTAAGCCTGGTTGTCCTTTCTGTAGCAGGATTACAGAGTTGTATCAACTGAAAGGTTGGCCATACAAAGAGTATGTGTTGGATAGAAATTTTACTAGAGAACAATTCTATAATGAATTCGGACACGGTTCTACCTTCCCTCAATTAATTGTGGATGGTACCAATAGAGGTGGTTGCAATGAAACCATTAGTTACTTCAAGTCACAGAAACTTCTCTAAATAGAGCTAGAATTGAGGTCTATTATTCGTTGTCCACCTTACACATTGGAGAGACCGATGTTCGAACAGATGATCCAGTCATTGTATACTTTCGCTCTCTTCGGAGCGTTTGTTCTTGGAGCAGTAGTTGCCTGGTTAGCTAAGGATTATATTGATTCTTATCTAGACAACGCAGCATATGCTAAAGCAATTACACACCCTGAGATGTTAGACTCTCAAGGTAATGTTGATCAGACTGAGTTACTATACTTGTCATTCAACGACCAAGATGATACAATAGAACAGGATGAAGATTAAACCGTTGATTTAATTATGAAATTATTAATCTCTGAGATCCTCCAGAAAGCACACAGTGCTAAGACCAAAGCAGAAAAGATTAAAGTTCTAAAGGAGAACAACAGCCAGACGCTACGTTCTCTATTCATTTGGAACTTTGATGAGTCTGTCAAGTCTGTTTTACCTGAGGGTGAAGTGCCATATCGACCTAATCCAGCACCAATGGGTACTGAACATACTCGTTTGGAAACTGAAGGACGTAAGTTCTATTACTTTATTGAAGGAGGTGCTGATAACCTCTCTATGATAAAGAAAGAGAATATGTTTATTCAAATGCTGGAAGGTCTTCATCCAGAAGAGGCTGAAGTTGTCTGTCTTGTAAAGGATAGAAATCTTCAGAAGAAATATCGTATCACTAAGGCAGTGGTAGAAGCTGCATTCCCTAGTATCAAATGGGGTGGTAGGGGTAAGTGAGAATAATTAAACAGAACTGCAAACCAGATGATGCTCTGGATAAGAGCCTGCCTTATACTGCCTACTTAGTAGAGTATGAGGCTGAAGGTGAAGGTATATGCTATGATCTAGCGATGCCTCAAACACAGGTAGAGATGTTTGATTATTATTACGATAGATATAAGAAAGGTTTTAAAAACTTTAAACAATCTGATGGTAGAGTGAACCCAAGCTTATGGCAGTCCCAGAACGACCCTCCCAAGAAAAAGAAACGCAGAAGGAAACCAGAAGAGGAATGATTTACACCTATAAGAAAGGTGTTAAAGAAAAACCTCCTGAAGAACCTAAGGTAGAAGAGGAACCTAAAAAGGATCCTATGATGACCTCGGAAGAAGCAGGTAAAGCTGCTGCTTCTTTGTTTCTTACACCTCTAGTCCTTATGTTTGTATGGAACTGGAGTATACCAGCAATCTTTGGATTGCAAACCATAAATTATTTACAGGCATTCTGCTTGATTGTTATCGGCAGGTGCTTTAAGAATGACTAGACTATGGAGGATATGGAAGTATGCATTAGGTTCTTTCTCTGATGAGAAGACCAAGAGGTATGATAATTCTGTTGTCCTTGTACGATCTTTCATTTTTTTATCTTATCTTATTACTAACTGTTTTATTATTAGTGGAGTTATCCGCCACTGGAATGACTAAATTATGACAAAAGTATGCCTCGTTTCCGTCACTCCTGACGCTGAAAAAACTATAGGATACATCGCA
>CEPK01053266.1_pt1 | contig 10972 bp, 9 predicted proteins | sample 356231 | NCBI WGS metagenome assembly CEPK01 (sample SAMEA2620259, study PRJEB7988) | marine metagenome | biome: marine biome (ENVO:00000447); feature: deep chlorophyll maximum layer (ENVO:xxxxxxxx); material: "saline water (ENVO:00002010), including plankton (ENVO:xxxxxxxx)" | depth 80 m
CACAACAATGCTTTGACGATATACCTCGCGAAGATTTTCGCAATGCAGAGGTTCAAGCATCTGGGCTGCATCACCAAGGTAATCAAGAAGAGGGGCAGCTTCGGGGTTTTTGTTAACAAATATAAATCCTCCGAAAGTATCGCAGCTTACCCTTGGCAGATTCCGAGTTGACCGATCTAAGTCAACGAAATCACGTTCGTCGGGTAACGCTATGAGTGCTCCATCTGTTATGTCATATGTCCATGAATGGTATTGGCAGCGGAGACGTCGGTCAGATCCTTTTTCCTCTCTAACTACAGGAGCTCCACGATGTTGGCAGGTGTTATAAAAACAACGGATAACACCATCAGCACCGCGGATAATAATCATTGGTTCTTTAAGTTTTTTAAAAGTAAAGTAATCTCCTGAGTTCGGAATTTCTTCAACGCGGCCAGCGATCACCCAAGAATCGTTAAAGACATATTCCATCTCTAATTCATAAAACTCATCAGACGTATAGCGCTCTTTTGGAATGTCATGAAATTTCGGGAATCCTTCAGGAGGGGCAGTACGCGAAACTTCGTAATGGATCTTTTCTTTTATCTCATTGATCGTCTTAGAGTCCATTTCTCAGTTCCTACGCTGTGGATCCACCATCGACGACCAACAAATGGCCAGTAATAAATTCAGCTAGGTCAGAAGCAAGGAATAGTGTAGCTCTTGCTATGTAGTCCGGATCTCCTGAAATTTTAAGAGGGTTAGCTGCTATCGCAGCGTAAACATCTATTCCGCCTTCTTTAAGGGCTGCACCCTGTTCAGCTAATCCCTCGGTATCTATAATCCCAGGAGCTATAGCATTAACTCTGATTTTTTTCGGACCTAGTTCATTTGCGAAGGCCTTAGTTAACCCAATGACTGCTGCTTTTGATGTGCTGTACGCAGTGATACTTGCCCCACCCCGAAGTGCTGCAATCGAAGAGATATTAACGATTGAGCCTCCACTGCTCATGTAATTTACGGCTTCTCGGGAAGCGCTGTATTGAGCACGGACGTTGAGATCAAGCATTTTTGTCACAAAGTCATCACTTACCTCTGCGATCGGACCTGTAGGTGGATAAATTCCTGCGTTATTCACCAAAATGTCCAAATGAGATTCATTGGCTGCATGGCGGACTGCTGCCCCTAGTTGTTCGGCATCAGTAATATCACAAAGGGCAAATGAAGCTGAAAGCTCATTTGCTATCTCTTGTATATCAGGATCCATATCGGCAATAGTCACCTCAGCTCCTGCTTCTATAAGGCGCTTGGATATGGCGGCTCCTATACCTTTGCCACCGCCCGTAACTAATGCGCGCTTACCCGTAAGGTCGATCATTTCAGCTATCGCTGGGAATGTTGCCATCTGATTATCCTAATTGTCTCTTTTCGTAACTTCAATTTTAACTTCAGCACCAACGAATTAGGAGGTTCTGTCACCTGTGCTGTGTTCGACGCTATCGTTTTATCGGGGAGAGAAAGGAAAGAGTGGGGAAACAATCACAAAGTTCTGTTAGAACTGGACCTACGAAGTATTTTTTCCTTTTCTTTGGCATGATCTTTACTGCTGTGGGGTTAATAGGAATCGCCGTACCCGGTCTTCCAACTACAGTTTTTATGATTCTTGCGGCCTCCTGTTTCGCGAGGTCAAGTCCCCGTTTCGAGCGTTGGATTCTCAATCTTCCTGTTATTGGGGTCATGGTGCACGATTTCCGGTCTGGTTTAGGCATGCCGAGGAGAGCGAAAGCCATAGCCATAACGATGATGACGTTAGCGGTAGCGTTAAGTATTGCGTTTGCTATAAACCGTCTGAGCATACAGTTCCTCGTGGGGGCAGTAGGGGTGGTAGGTGTCTGGTATGTGGGGATTCGTGTTCCGACACGTGAAAAAGTTTTGTTAAGCAGAGACCCTCAAGACCAATGATCCGGTGGCAATAAAAACTACAATTTCACCCCTGCTTGGTTGAATAACTCGGCAAGGACCTCAACCGAACGCTTATAATTCTCCAGATCTCTTTGCCTTGGTTCGGGAACGAAATGCGTCACGCCGGCCTCAATGTAACCTTCAATTTCAGACATGATCTTATCTGGGTCATCCTCTAGCGGGTCCCAATTGGTTCTCATAGAGATAACGAATTCGTTACTATGCCCGAATTCTTTCAACCTATTAACTGTGTCGGACGTATCTGCTATAGAGAGAAAGCCTCCATGCCACCCTTTGCCTACCCTGCATGCTCTTCTCAGGGCAACATCTGCATGTCCGCCTATCCAAATTGGTATCTCTCCATCAGGTTGAGGCTTTGCTCGAATGTTCACAAAATCTGCACCATGCACAGGGTAAGAAGCGGTTATGTGGTCGTCCGTCCAGAGGCGCTGAATCATCTCGATTGCTTCATCAGTCCTTGGTCCTCTTTCGTCAAAAGGGACTCCAAGCGCATCAAATTCTTCTTTTAGCCATCCTGCGGCTGTCCCGAATATGACCCTGCCCCCACTTAGTTTGTCAATCGAAGCTAGAGATTTTGCAATTACTACAGGGTTTCTCATTGGTAAGACGATAACTGTCGTACCAATTTTAATCTTTGTTGTTTTTGCTGCGACCCAGGCCATTACTGCCAATGGTTCATAAATGTATGCAGATGGGGGATACTTGGCACCTGATGGAATGACCAGATGGTCACTAACCCAGACGTCTGAAAAACCTAGTTTCTCGGCAAGCTGAGCAACTTGGGTTAAGGCTTCACCTGATGCTGCAGGGCCAGCTTGAGGAAGATGGATTCCAGCAGTGACAAGTTCTGTGCTCATAGTTTCAAAATAGCTACAACTTTGAGATTCGTATACAGAATCGTAGAGTTAATTTTGTTCTAGGGTGGTAAAACTGGATAAACACCAATCGAACTGGAATGCACAGGAGGATAAAGAATGAGTCTCAGCAGGGCTGAAGCAGCGATTATCAGCGCAAGAGAAATCGTCGATTCTGGATTGTCTTACCTGAAGTCCAAGGACAATCCAGAGGATCACCAAGTATTTCTTTATGACTTGGCGCATGCAAACTCAGCTCTCGCTATAGCTGAAAGTTTTCTGCCTTACGCGGACAAGGGAAACGAAGAGAAAGAGATCGTGGAGGTATTTCTTGCAGATTCTCTCCGCTCAATAGCAGGCATGTCTTTCGGCCGAGAAGAAACTTGGGGGATATCGAAATCTGCACTTGAGAATTTGAATAATTATGTTTCTACTCACGGAACCCCCCAAAAGTACTCTCAGGTATCTTCCTACCGCCCTAGATCTCATCTAAATGATGAACTGGAACTTGTAGCAGAAACATTTAGACGCTTCGGAAAAGAGCACATAGAGCATCATGCAGAAAAAGTTCATCGCGAAGACCTTGATGTCCCAGAGGAGATTATTAATGGCCTATCGGAACTTGGATGCTTCGGACTATCAATACCTGAAGAATATGGAGGTTCGGCATCCGGCGCTATTAACGACATGTACGGAATGGTTATAGCGACAGAGGAGCTTTCTCGAGCCTCACTAAGTATCGGTGGCTCACTCATTACTAGGCCAGAGATTCTAGCCAGAGCTATCGAACGCGGAGGGACAGAAGAGCAGAAGCGGTCCCTACTTCCGAGAATTGCCGCAGGGGAGCTCATGTCTGCTGTTGCTGTAACGGAACCAGACCACGGGAGTGATGTGGCGTCGATAACCATGTCTGCCCGGCCTGAACCAAGTGGAGGTTGGAAACTCAATGGTGTAAAGACTTGGTGTACTTTTGCTGGCAGAGCTGATCTCTTAATGGTGCTGGCACGAACAAATCCTGATACTTCGCAAGGGCATAGAGGCCTAAGTGTCTTCGTTGTTGAGAAAGAGCGCGCTGATGGCCACAGCTTTGATTTCCAGCAGGAGTCTGGCGGAAGGATGCAAGGGAAAGCTATTCCAACGTTGGGATATAGGGGCATGCATAGTTTCGAAATTGCCTTTCAGGATTGGGTTGTTCCCGAAGATTCACTTATTGGCGGCATTGAAGGGGAAGGGCAGGGCTTTTACCTTCAAATGGCTGGATTTGAGAATGGCAGACTTCAAACTGCTGCCCGAGCGGTTGGAGTGATGCAGAGAGCTTATGAGGAAGCAGTTAACTACAGCCAAGAGCGGACTGTCTTCAGTAACTCCCTTAGTTCATATGAGCTTACTCAGGTAAAGATTGGAAGAATGGCTGCGATTATCCAAGCATGCAGACAGTACACGTATGATGTAGCAGAAAAAATGTCGATAGGAAACGGTGCTCTAGAAGCAGCGATGATTAAGGCGTACTCATGCAAGGCTGCCGAATGGGTTACACGAGAAGCGATGCAAATCCATGGTGGTTTCGGTTATGCCGAAGAGTACGTGGTTAGTCGCCTGTTTGTTGACGCAAGAGTGTTGTCGATCTTCGAAGGCGCAGATGAAACACTTTGTCTAAAACTGATCGGCAGAAGGTTACTTTCAAAGTAAAGTTTTTCGACTAACTGCCTAAGCCCTTTCTCATTGGAGGAAGATCATCGAAGTCGGGATCTTCACTATTTGCCTGAGCTTCGAAAGCCGCAGCCATATCCTTTGGCTGGAACATCCCTGCTTGCCATGTTGCAATGAAATTTAAGCTATCGGCGACGGAATGGTCTCGGGCGTAGTTCACGCTCTCTTTTGTTCCCCAAATAGCAAGTGGGGACTTTGTAGCAATCTCATTTGCGATATCAAGGACGCCTTCAACAAGCTCTTCATGTGTCTCGAAAATCTGGTTCACTAATCCAACCTCATATGCTCTTTGCGCTGACATACGCCGGCCAGTATACGCAAGCTCACGAACTACTCCTTCGGGAACTAGCTTTGGAAGCCGTTGAAGTGTTCCTACATCAGCGGTCATGCCGATGTTTATCTCTTGGATACAAAACCACGCATCGGCAGTTGCGTATCGCATGTCGGCGGCAGTTACCATGTCTACTGCTCCACCTACGCAACCGCCTTGAATAGCAACAAGTACTGGCATGCGGGCACGTTCTAGACAGTTGAAACTTTCCTGTAGAAGAAGCGCGCTGCTTCGAGTGTTTGCGTTCATCCGCCCCCGTTCAGTTTTCCCCTCTCCAGAGAGGTTGCCTCCGGTAAACACTGCAAGGTCCATTCCAGCGCAAAAGTGGCGCCCGGTAGACGAGATAACAATTGCCCTTGCTCTCCCTTCGTCACTTATGGAATTGATGATTTCAGGTAATTCCTTCCAAAATGAAGGGACCATGGTGTTTAAATTCTCTCCGCGACTCATCTGGACATGAGCAATTTTTCCAACATCTGTTACTTCAAAGCATTCATAGGTCATATTCAACGATCTCATGTTCTTGAAATATCTGCCACTTTACAGTGGTATTTAATTAGAAGATTTTCTCTTCTGTTGTTTCCCCTTTAATGCTGTAAGTTGGACTAATGATTGAAACCGCTAAAACCTTCTGCCGTATTTGTCATGCCGCTTGTCCGATGGAAGTTGATATAGAAGATAAAAAAAGAATCGTGGCAGTTCGTGGCGATAAAAGTGACCCTCTTTTTGGTGGCTATACATGTATCAAAGGCCGGCAACTCGCAGATCAATACCATAGCCCTAGTCGTCTCCGCGCTCCATTGAAGAAAAATCCTGAAGGAACGTTTGACATCGTTAATTCCTCAGATGCCCTCGATGAAATAGCAGAGAAAATAGATCATATTGTTTCACACCATGGCCCAAGATCTATAGCAACCTATATCGGTACCGGCGCCTACCAAAATAGCGTAGGAGTTGCTGTAGGTGCAGCTTGGCATAAGGGGTTTGACTCTCCATCTTTTTATACGTCCCTTACCATCGATCAGCCTGCTCATAGGAGTTCTTTATCTCGACTTGGCTCTTGGGAAGCTGGCTGGCAGAATTTCTCCAATTCTGATGTTCTTCTTGCTGTTGGCTATAACCCACTTGTTTCGAGCTACGGCCCAGCTAGTGGCCTACAAGGAACGGACCCCTTTGTGAAATTACGTGAAGCAAAGGATAGGGGTTTGAAACTTATTGTTATTGATCCCCGAAAAAGTGAACTAGCTAACCATGCAGATGTTTGGCTTCAGGTTAAACCCGGAGAAGACCCGGCTTTACTTGCCGCGATCTTGAATATCATTTTGACTAGCGAACTCCATGACAAAGAATTCTGTCAAGAGTATGTCGAATCGGATCAGCTGGAATTGCTTCGAAAATCTGTTGCTCCTTTTACAGCTGATTATGCCGCACAGAGATGTGAGGTAGCGGCTGCTGACATTCATCTAGCTGCGGAAACTTTCGCTTCAGGGCCTAGGGGAACTGCGGGTTCTGGAACCGGTCCAAATATGGCTCCGCATGGGACGCTAATGGAAACCTTAGCCTTAACACTAAATGTCATCTGTGGGAGAGTTTTACGTTCAGGGGAGACTCTGGAAAGCCCGTATATGTTATTTCCCGGTGATACAAGACGCGCACAGGTAGTCCCTCCGAGTGACCCTACGCCGGGAGCTTCCCATCGAGTTCGAGGGTTGCGAGGTCTCGCTGGTGAAATGATGACCAATGCTTTGAACGATGAAATCCTTTTGGAAGGGGAAGGAAAAGTTCGCGCCTTAATCGTTTCCGGTGGAAATCCCATACAGGCGTGGCCTGATCAAAGGAAAACTCTAGAAGCTATGGAAGATCTCGAGCTGCTAGTCGTTATCGACCATCGTATGACTGCAACAGCTGAACTAGCTGATTACGTGTTTGCTCCTCGGCTTCAGTTAGAGCGTGCGGATGTTCCCAATGTGATGGATAGACGGTTCCCAGAAGTCTACACAAATTACACTGACCCAATCATCGTATCCGGTGACGATGTTTTGAATGAGTGGGAGGTCTATGCGGGTTTAGCTGCCAGACGAGGAACACCAATTGTGCTTCCGGGAGGCGATTTGCCAGTAGAAGAAACTCTTAGTGATGGTGATGTCATTGACTATGTTTACGCTGATGCAAGGCTTCCTATCTCAGAATGGAGAAAAAATCGTGGAGTTATCCACGACAAACCTATTCGCGTAATTGATGGCGATCCTGGCAGTGACGCCAGGTTTGCTGTTTGCCCCCCCGATGTTTATGAAGAGTTATTAGAAGTGCAGAATGAAAGAACAGGTTTGGAGATTTTTAAGGGTATAGACCATAAGAAATACCCATTTAGGCTTGTTGGTAGGAGATTAAAGCACGCATTAAATTCTCTTGGTTCTGAACTTCCCGGTTTGGCTGATGTGGCAACCACCAATTATGCATATGTCCACCCAGAGGATTTAGATAATTTCGGTGCTGAACCTGGCGACTTATTGAAAATTTCTTCGCCCCGAGCTTCAGTTGTTGGCGTAGCTGAGAGTGACCCTGGAATTAAACGTGGCGTTGTTGCTATGTCTCATTCATGGGGAGGCCTTTCGTTGACTGATGAGAAAGTTCGCGACATAGGGACCCCGACAAATAGGCTAGTAACAAGTGACAATGGGTTTGATCGAATAACCGGACTTCCAATTATGAGCGCTATTCCTGTTCAAATTCGTCGGATTTCTGAAGAGGAATTACAAACCTCCGGATGATTTGTTCCACAGTATTTTAGTCTTGGTGGTTACTGAGTTCGGTGTCTCCTGTCAATGCTCTTTTAACTACCTTGCCGCTTGCATTCCGAGGAAGAGCGGTGTTTCTCCATTCCCAAATGACAGGTATCTTGTAATCTGCAAGTGTCTCGCTGCACCACTCCCGTAAAATATTGGCGTCTACGTTTTCTTCTCCTTCCAGTACGACTATTGCTTTGACTTCTTGTCCTCTGTCTTGATGGTCCACTCCAACAACTGCTGCTTCGAGAACGCTTGAATGTGCCTCTAAGCGATGTTCTATTTCCACAGGGTAGATATTTTCACCTGATCTAATAATCATGTCTCGAGCACGAGCATTGATAAAAAGCAGTTCATTTTCGACTCGTCCAATGTCTCCCATGGCAAGCCATCTCCCAGCCTTAATTGTTTCTCTGGTTGCCTCAGGGTTACCCCAATATTCCAACATGGTGTAGGCCGACCTCACATGGATCTCTCCTTCTTCCCCGTTTGGAAGGGGTTGGTTGTTTTCATCCCTGATTTCTACGTCAAAGCCCATACAAGCTCTTCCAGCAGACGAGGGATTTTCTTTGAACTCTTGGCCCCCGATAGAGGTAACGACACCGCAGGATTCACTACTTCCGTATCCTTGCCCAATTGATGCTGCTGCTTGAGGGAAATGCTCCTCAATCTTGTTTCGCATATGTTGAGAGAGATGAGCCCCCCCGCTGCTCATTCTTGTAAGACTTGAAGTGTCGTACTCAAGGAGTTTCGGGTGAGACATTACTCTGGGCCCCATATCTCCAATTGCTGTCCAATTCGTCACCTTCTCAGTTTCGATTATCTTCAAAACATCTTCTGGGTCAAAGCGGCCGCTTCGAAATACTATTTTCGTCCCATTTGCCATGTTCATTAAAACCCCTGCGAGAAGTCCAGATACATGAAAAAGGGGAGAAGTTGCAAGCACCACATCCTGATGGCTAGGAAGTGAGGATGGATCTATTCCTAGTTGTCTTAGCGCAATGATTGTCTTTTCCTGGGCATTATGTAAAGTACCGTCGACGAACCCTATAAGCCCTCTGTGGGAAAGAAGAGCCCCTTTAGCTCTTCCGGTAGTTCCAGAAGTAAACAGGATGAGAGCAGGATCGTCTTCAAGAACCTTTTGTTCAGCTTCGCTTTCCCCAATTGTCCCAATAGAAGTAAAAAATTCCGGAGTTTCGTCGATATCAATAATGGCTATTTCGCTAGCTACATTGTCAGCACGCATAAGACGACGTTTGTCGCCTATTAAAACTTTAGGTTGCGTGAGTTGAAGTGCATGATCTATTTCGGCTGCAGTCCACCAGCCGTTAATAGCGACAGCGATAGCGCCTATGAAGGTAGTTGCAAAAAAAGAAATTACCCATTCTGGCGAGTTGGCTGCAAGTATTGCTACCCGATCACCGGAACGAACTCCGAGTTCTTCAACAAGTCGGTGAGAAACTCCTTTGACCATGTCCGGCAACTGGTCATAGGTGACCCTTGTATCTCCTAAGACCAGACATTCTCGTCCACTCCACTTATCTGTAAATCCGTCAAACATCTCTTCTATATTGCGATGCCGGTTGCGAAACACCAGCAACTGTTGGCCTAGGACATCTTCTACAGTTGTTTCCCATTGTCCGCCCTCACCGCAAAGCTCCGCCCGAACTTCTTCAGCAAGTGAAAGGCTTTGGCTTTCATTTCTTGTCATACGATCACTTGATTTTCTTCAGGTCCATCAGCATTTCCATTATGGATTCACCTTTAGAAACTCTTGAATATAAGAAACAAGAAGATCCGGAGCGTCCTCTTGGCAGAAATGACCAACACCTTCCAACTCAATAATTTTCTCATCAGGCCACAGTGAGCGGAAACCTTCTATTGCACGATCCGGAGGAATAGCTCGATCTTCGAGTCCTTCAAGAAGGATCGCTGGTTTTGATTTCAGATTTGGGACTCCCTCAGCGCCCTCAAGAACATAGTCGACTATTCGACCAAGATAAGCATCAATAGGAAATTCGTATGCGCCGATTGAACTTTCATAGCTTGGAAATGGCGAGCTATATGCATCGATCCAAGTATCATCAATAACGCTTGAATTCTGGAATCCGATAATTTTCATAATAGATAAAACAGTTGACCCTGCGTTGCGCAATACTTGTTCAGTCCGACCGGACTCAAGACCTTCACCTATCCATTTGAACCAAGGTGACTGATTTATTGGCGTTACCGATTCAGAAACGACTCCATACCCAGCAACGGTATTCATATATACAAGACGTTTGACCTTCTCTGGATGCCGAACTGTGAAAGCTGTGCCTATCGGGCCTCCCCAATCCTGCATAACAAAAGTAATCTGATCTAATGAGAGCTCATCAATAAGCGCAGACAAGTTCTCAGTGTGTGACTTCAGTGTGTACTCACGGTCTAAGGGGGTCTCACTCTTTCCAAAGCCCATATGGTCAGGAACTATCACCCTGTTATTCTCAGCCAAGGGTGGGATCATGTTTCGATAAAGGTACCCCCAAGTAGGTTCACCATGTAGACAGATGATTACCTCGCCTTCCCCGATATCTACGTAATGTTGGCTAAAGCCAGCAGCTTCGCAGAAATGGGGCTGGAAAGGCCAAGTTCCATTGAATGTTTCATCTTTAGGGATCATGGAGGTAGTTTTTCATAATCAACCATCGCCGGCCATTTTTGGCCGTATCTTTCTTCGTTTCCGAAAAGCTGATTTCTCACACTTGGATTACCGGCATACGAGGGTTTTCTGTGGACTAGGATTCAAAGTGAGCGATTTTGATGAAATTACTGAGCGAGTTATAGAAATAGGTGAGTCTTATGGGCAAAGAAATACTTTTAGAGCATAGAAATCGGATAGATCAACTCGATGAGAAACTTATACATTTACTTGCTGAACGATTTGAGATAACCAAGGCTGTTGGAATTCTGAAAGCAGAGCAAGGAATGCCTGCTGGTGACCCTGAACGAGAAGCACAGCAAATCGAGCGACTTCATGAAATTGCCATAGAAGTTGGTATGGATCCAGAATTCTCCGTGAAAGTGTTTCGCCTTATCGTAGATGAGGTAATCCGTCACCATGTCCGCGCTGCTGAAGAGACATAGATACTTAAATCTCAGTATCTTTCCAATGATTCCAGTAGGTAACACTCTCTGCTGGTTTTCTGGTTCCAGGCCGAAAATCATCCCCTGTGTAATAGGCCGTAGGTATACATGCCAGCTGCGTTACTGATTCAGGAATCCCGAGTTCTTCACCAACGCGACGCGCATAGCGCAGATGCAATGTCGTCCATGCAGTTCCTAGTCCTCTA
>CEPK01025212.1_pt1 | contig 10963 bp, 6 predicted proteins | sample 356231 | NCBI WGS metagenome assembly CEPK01 (sample SAMEA2620259, study PRJEB7988) | marine metagenome | biome: marine biome (ENVO:00000447); feature: deep chlorophyll maximum layer (ENVO:xxxxxxxx); material: "saline water (ENVO:00002010), including plankton (ENVO:xxxxxxxx)" | depth 80 m
GGAAGAAGGGGGAATTCAGCCAAGGAAAAGCTACTCGGCTCCATTGGCGGCCTTAATCGGGAAGCTTCTGAGGAAAATATCGAACTAAGTGAGGAATCTCCACTTGATGAGAATGTAAATGCAACAGAAAATAATAATGAAGTCGGAGAAAGGATCAGTTTCTTTGAACGTGCCAGATTATTATTGGATAAGGCAATAGACAAATCCGCAAATATGCGCATAATCAAGGATAAAAAAATCAAATCGGGAGAAGATTCAGAAGGTCAAAATTGGAGTGATGCCGGAGTCGAAGACTCAATTTGGGCTATTTCTGATGACTCGACAATTTCCCGATCTGCCATTATGTGCCAAGAGTGTGGGACATATAATGACACAGAATCGAACTATTGCTCATCATGCGGATCATATCTCTCATAACGGGGAACGATTGATAGTACACCGACCGAGCGAGTAGACGTTGAGGGCATGTCCGAAAAGAGAGATTACTACGAGGTACTGGGTCTGGACTCTTCCGCTTCGGATTCCGAAATCAAGAAGTCGTTCCGCTCATTGGCCAGAAAATTCCACCCCGATAAGAATCCCGATGACCCAGAAGCTGAATCCAGATTCAAAGAATTACAGGAAGCTTACGCCATTCTTTCCAATCCCGAGCAGAGAAGGAATTACGACATGTTCGGCCATGACAGGCCCGGAGGCTCTCCATTCGGCCCTAGTGGTTTCCAAAGTGTAAATATCAATTTTGACGACCTCTTTGGCGGCGGATTCGACTCTTTGTTCAATCAGTTTTTTGGTGGACAAGGTACACAAGTTGAAAATGGCTCGGACATCTTGGTTCGTCAGAGAGTCCCATTTCAAGCTGCCATGGATGGCATGGATGACCAGATCGAGATTGAAGTGAAGAGGGATTGCAGTATTTGCGAGGGAAGAGGGTCATCAACCCCTGATGGACATAGGCAATGCCCATCCTGCGATGGCAGAGGAAGGATTGACGAAATCTCAATGATTGGGCCGTTTCGCCAAAGGGTGAGGAAGGAATGCCCATCTTGTCGTGGATCTGGAAGAATTATCACCGACCCTTGTAGTTCTTGCAAGGGGGAAGGAAGATCATTCCAGAACTCCAAGGTTAATTTTTCAATTAGACCAGGAGTTAGGGACGGAACAAGACTCAGAATTAAGGGACAAGGCGAATCTTCTGCTTCAATAAATGGAAATCCAGGAGATCTATATGTTGAGTTAAATTTGGAACCACACCCTTGGTTTGAGAGAGATGGGCAAGATCTACTGATGGCACTTCCGTTAAGCTATGCGGACCTCTCCCTGGGCATCGAAATCGAGATACCACACATCGATTCAAAAAATCTCAAAATTTCCGTCCCACCAGGTTCAAAGCCAGGGGAAACTATACTGATTCCAGACAGGGGCCTTCCAAGTCATAGAGGAGGGGCATTTCGCGGCTCGGTTACAGCTGTTCTAAAGTTAGCAATGCCAAAGAAACCCTCCCGAAAAATGAGCAAGAAAATTAGAGAGCTAAGGGATGAAATGGAGGGTGAATTGAATGCTCTGGAAGACCGGATTCTTTTCGAAGCCGAGAAAAGGAGAAGAGGTTGAAAAATAGCATTATTTCCATTTTATTGCCTTTATTGGCGATGCAGCAAATGGCTCTCCACCAACTAAACCTGATAATTGGAATCCAATAAATTCAGGTGAGCCTTCAATACCAACTCTGAAGAAAGTTATTGAGTCAGAATTCAGTTTACCCAGGTATATTTGATCATCTTGGAAAAGATGCTTCGGATAAACCTCCACAATTTCTGCAGATGACCCTTCAGGAGAATGAATTCTCATTGCCGCAAGGTCCCAAATTTCATCGCCTATTCGAATACCGACTAGTAATGAATCACCTTCACTATCCAAACGCCAGGCTTTGATTTCGACATTTCCAGTATTGTGGTTGATCAATGGATCCCCCCAATCCTGAATGACCCCTTCCCAGGCGCTATCGGCTAACTGACTCAAAGCATCATCAATTATCCTCTTTCCAGATTCTTCATCAGTCGATGCTTCCAACAATCTCCTCCTTAGCATCCCCAGCTTCCTTTTTTCATGCTGCTCAATTTCTACAATTGCACTTGATTTCCTTCCAAAATTACCTCTATTCCACCATAGGACAACAATTAATGGCAACAGAAGCAGTATTCCTGCAAGGATGTAAAATTCAGAAAATAAACTTGACAAGTCTTCAAATTCGGACGAGTCATTTTCCATAGGGCCAAGAATAATGATTGTGAAGGAATATTCGCCTTCAATGTCCTCGCTGACCACCCCTTCGACCCTAATGGCATGAACTCCAAAAGGTAGCTCAATCGGCCCACCATTACTGGAATTGTTGATTACCCAATCCGTTTGACTCAAAGATTGGATTTGGAAACTAATGGCAGATTGAAGCCCTTGAGGGGTGGAAATAGCAACTTTGGCCCCTATTGACCCATTATCGAACCCTGATATGTTTTCTGAAATCCGAAATGCATAGATATCGACCCTGTCATCCTCGGCCAATTCTCCAGAAACAACTTCACCTATTCCAACAATAGGCCATTCTTCCAGAATGTCCTCTGACTTCCAAATAGATTCAGGCGCATCACCAAATCCAACATAATCTCCATAATCATCGGTCCAAACGGATATTTCCCAAGAAATTGTAAAGTTCGAAGAAAATCTAAATTCGACTTGTGAGGCGTTCTTTCCAGTTTCTAGCGAATCCGGACATTTCATAGAATCGCTATCGATAATTTCTTTGGTGCCATTCAGTTGGTGAATTATCACAGCCACCCTAGCATCATTAGAGAACTCACATCTTGTTTCCAAGGACACGCCAGAACCTACCTTAACCAACAATGAATCTCCCTCTGGATCAGAAGATGAGATGTGGCCACCATACGTCAAACCAGCCGATCTTGGCGCTTCGTGATTTTCATAGCCCCTTTCTTCCAAAACTAGTCCTGCCCCATTTGACCAGGGGCTGCTAATTTCTCTGCAATCAGGACCTTCAGCGGATGCAGCATGTCTAGAATATTGAAATTTATATGGGTGGAAACCATCTTCCCCATCGTGGATAATTCTAATCCACAATTCACCCATTTCAGGGTATTCCAGTAATTTTCCCGGTACTTCGTCTGCTCCAATATTTTCAATCAAGCTCTTTCCATTTTCTTGAACATCCCATATTTCCAAACTCATTTTTGCGGGACCAAGTAGATTTTCAATCTCAATTATATCACCAGGATGGCCCCTGATTTTCATCGAATCTTTATCTGTAACTCCATCCAATGCCCCGATCAGGGCCGATTCAGAAAGCTGCCATTCACTACTTTCACTAGTTTCCTGTGGAACAAGATTGGGTAGATCTTCTAATTCTATTGTTGGAACTTCACTCCCCCTTCCTTCAACATTCTCAGAACAAATGTTGCCGATATTATATCCCTGAATACTTTCGTTTTCTAGACCCCTCATCGGGTAAATTGTTTCAATTATGTATTGAATAGAGGAACTTTCTGCCCTTAATTCCCATGAAATTGTAGAATTGACAAAGCCCGCCCATTCGACTTGGTGCAAATCTGAAATATTTCTTTTGTTGCCATCATGAAATACAATCAGCTCCATTCCGTTGCAACTAATCTGCTCGCATTCCAGTGATATCCAAACTGGCCCCGAAATCTCATCACTATTCCAGGTTTCAATTACAACTTTGCTTTCGTTTTGGGCTACCCCAATTAGTGAGAAATGCCCAAACAATAGCACCGAAAAAAAGACTGTCACCACTCTGCGCACAACATGCCGAGGGGAGACGCCCCTTAGAATCCTTCAAGCGACTAGCTTCAATCGAAGTACAATGACCGAACGGCCGATAGGACGAGATGTCGTCGCTAGGCAGCGATTTGCCAGAATTTTCTCACTCGGTGACAGAAGGGATCCTTGCTCATGGGCCCCCGGACTTATTCTTTCGGATATCGATCCAGAATTGCCAGTATCAATTGCACCCTTTTCTTCTAACAGATCCAGTGAAGAGATTCCTTCTGAGTTTAGAGTTTCCACTAGGGGCAATCTTTGCTTTCCTTTTGATTCAAAGGATGTTTGGTCTTTCCAAGAGGGATTACTTCTACCGCCAAGTTTGGTTGAGTCAAACTCGGGTAAACCGGGTACGGGACTCGAGGTTTTCCCCATCTCCTGGAACTCCCTCCATCACGACGATTCTCTGAACTCATTGGATTATCAACCATCATTGATTGTAATTACAGACGCCCCCCAGCTCGCAAACTCCAGAGAAGACCTGGAAAGAGCCCTACTGACCATTAGAATCAGATTCCCCGCCTCTTTAATTTGGGCACCGGGAATTTCTGGTCCCGATAATTGCGCGCTGTTGGCATGGATGGGGGTGGATATTTTCGATTTGGCCAGATCTAGACAAGCTTCCTCCATGGGGGTTTTGCTTTCCCAATCAGGACCTCGAAGAATCGAGTCCACCACGGGGGAGGAATCGTCAATGCCCGATCAGTGCTCTGAATGGATAAAGGCCATTTCAGCAATCAGATCCGCAATAAGGGATGGGTCATTGAGAGAATTGGCCGAGAGGCAAAGCACTTCTAGCCCAAGATCAGTAGAGCATCTGCGTATTCACGATGAAATGACCACCTCATTGGCTAATGATATTGGACTTTTATCCAGTTCTGTGAATCCGGAAAGGAAATTACAATGCCATTCGTATGAAAGTAGGAACGACCCATTAATCAGAGAATGGAAGAGGAGAGTAAGGGATGAATATCTTCCTCCCATCCATCAGAGAGAAATCTTGGTTTTGTTACCATGCTCAGCAAAAAAACCATACCGACTCTCGCAGAGTCATTATCGATTTAGACGCGTAATAAAGGATCTCAGGGTGCATGAAGTGATGGTCACTGCTCCACTCGGCTTGGTTCCAAGGGAATTGGAGGATTTGTGGCCAGCGGCAAATTATGATATCCCAGTAACTGGTACTTGGGATAATGATGAATTATTCGTAATTAGGGATATGACTCAACGACTGGTGGAGAGGGCTGGTTACTCCGTCGTAATCAACCACTCAGGAGTCGACATTGAATTTTCTGACATTGAGGTCATCGATACCAGGATGGGGAAAAGTGCAGGATCAAAGGAATCACTTGGATTGTTGGAATCTGCAGTCGAGTCCGCAGTATCTTCGTCGGAAACTGATACAAAATCAATTAATCTAAGAGTCGAGTCCTTGAAATCAGTGTCAAGGTTCATTCATAAATCCGATAAATGGCTCGATGGAGCTCAAGTTAGTGGAAGGCCACCAATACTGACAATTTCTCGAAAAGGTGAGCAATTGGCCAAATGGAATCCAAAAATCGGGAGATTTTCCTTTTCGAAATCAGCATTGGAAATCCTCAGCGAAGATAATACACTCAGTAAAGTGGAAATTTCCGAAGAAATCGACTGGATTGGTGACATATTCCCTTCATTTGTGAAATCTCATGACAAGAGAATTTTGAATGGGGATGAATTACTGATCTATCAAAACACCCGCTTAATCGGCTCAGCTAGAGCCTGCGCCCCTGGTTGGGAGTGGCCACATGGTCCCGGAAGATTAGCTAAAGCGCGACACCGCTTGGGCAAAAAATAACGTCAAGTGCAATCAGCGTAGATTTCATGCATTGGCGGAAGCCAGTGGATTTGTTCAATTTGCGCTCCTTCTTCTTGGTAACCAAAACAACCACCCATGAAACTAAGGAAAATTATGGATCACAAGAGCAACGGCTTGGGCCCATGGCGCATGATTGCCCGTATGAATCATCCAATTCAAATATTTCATAACTATGGTAGCGGTTAAAGAGGGGGAGTAGGTCGCCCGGATGCAAGAGGAATGGCCATGGCTAGGATGCACAGTAAGGGAAAGGGGAATAGCGGTTCAAATAGGCCACATTTGAGCAAGCCCTCCGATTGGTCAAATTCAGATAAGAAGGAGGTAGAGGAGATAATTAACAGGCTTTCCGGTGAAGGGCTTTCTTCAGCTGAGATCGGAACCGCCCTTAGGGATAAGCATGGAGTACCAGATGCAAAACTCGTTACAGGGGAGAGGATTTCCCAGACTATCGCAAGATCTGGCAATTCTCCGAAGTATCCTGAAGACCTGATGAGTCTTATGAGGAGGGCACTGCGACTAATCGATCACCTATCTCAAAATGGCAAGGACATTCACAATAGAAGGCAGCTTGAACTGTGCGAATCAAAAATTAGGAGACTTTCCAAGTACTATAAGGAAAATAAGAGACTAGGTCCAGAATGGACATACAAGAGAGACCAATTGAGGCTAATGGTCGAATAGGCTCAGTTCATTTGCACTAACCTAATCGCGATGATGTGGGCAACCTGCTTGAGAACCAAATTTTCTCATCTTTATCTGATGAATTCATTATCGCGTCTAGCGAGATATCTAAGTCAAAGTCACGCATACTGATCGTTTCAGAACCCTCGCTTATCGGTGCGATTGCACTCGCTCCAGTCGAATGTGCTCTTTTGGATTCCTCAATACCATATAGGAGGAGATTTTCATTATCTGAGCAGCAAGAATCACCCATTATTAGGATTCATTCTGACCCCAATGCAGGGGAGCCATTTTTCCAGATTCATCCATTCTCTCTATGTTTACAGTCACAAGTAGTGGAAGGCCTCAGAGGCAGCTCAGGAGACTCTAGGAAGGGCCCACTCACTGTAATTACACAGGCTTATGCTTTGGCAGAGTGCATCAATCCAGATAGTAACAGATTGCGCAGAATGAAGCCATGGATCCTATCTGGTAACTGGCTAGCCAGTGCGCTTGATAACACATATGATGCAGTATATTCCACTCTGCGTGACTACCTTTCCTTGGAGGGAACGGTCCAGATCGTGCCTCTGACCGAGGTTCAAGAATTGAACCTAGGTAATTATCCATGGTTGGAAAAGTCAAAATTTAGCGAGATTTCCAAAGGATGGAATTCAATGAACTTACAGGAGAGGGAAAAGACGCTATTTGTTTTGATCAGAGACAGCTTACAGATGAGCACACCATCCACCTCAAGGTTGGAAGAATTGGTTTGGCATTGTGTGATTGGAACTGGATGGGAGTCTGATTTGGCCTCTCAAATTCTTCTTGCAAATTCATTTTGGGATTCACTAACCCCAATAGAAGCTGCGTCTGAAGTAACTGATCAGATCGTTGGATCAGGCATCATTTCATCACTCTAATCTCAATGTGCTTCCGCAACCAATGCAGTCCAATCTAAGTGGCCTTACGTTGGACTCGACAGGATTCTTCTTGCCGCAAGATGGGCATTTCACCCTTCCAGCTTTCGAATTAGCCCTCTCAGCCTGAGCAGACTCGTTAATGGGCGAAATCATTGCCACAGGAAAAACTAGCAGGACACTGGATGAAACAAGCCCTAGAACTATTTGCATAGGTAGTCCAAACCAGTAAATTGAGAAAGTCAGAGAACCCATTACTCCGATCATAATCATACTTGGGGCCCTTACCCTCTTTCTGGTAATGCCAATGCCAATGCCAACGGCAAGACAAATCGCAAACACTGAGATCATAGCAGAAATAAGGGGGCTGAAAATTAGTGAGTTGTCAGCTGAGATCTCTAATCTAAACTCTTCATCAGCCTCCAATTCAACTGAATTTATTGCGAGTACCTCCATTATCACCCATCTTCGGTGTTCGTATTCGATAATCTCACTATCTGAGTAAACTCCACCTAAGCCTGAAAGCATCCCCGTCCTAATCTCAAGATTTATTCCAACTACTTCCCAGAAGTCATAACCTCCGGGTTTAACAAAATCTTCTATCAAGGTTTGTCTGTCCTTGCTAGCTATGTCATATGAGCTTGAAATTGTGATTGAGATTTGCTCAGAACTGAATGCCCGCGTCTTTCCAAAGTCAATAGAGACTTCCAATGGCCCAAACTCGACCGGATTCACTCCAAAAAGAGAATCAGGCTGAATCATCAGTCCATTCGAAAGGAATGAGCTCAAGTCAGACTTCGAACCCCTCAAATGACTTTGTAGGGCCTTTAGTTCAGAATCATCAACCCTTCCATTCTGTCTTTCTGTATCGGAAATTGTGTTTGCATAAGAGTTCATGTTTCTCCACCAGCTACTAGAGCCTAGTCCACTATTGCCAATGTTGTCCAAACCCCATCTCGTCCATTGTGACATCGGCCCATCAAACCTAATCGTGGTCTCCCTCTCCATCGAGCTTCCTCTGAATTCACAATCAATCACAACCTCAAGCTTTGAAAGTCCCTTCCTGGAGGGCTCTTCTTCTGGATACCAACTGTCATCACCATAGTTTTCACCTGAATCAATATTATGCATTTTGTCAGTTTCAATAAGTAATCCTGCCTGCGGTGAAAGATGGAATTTACTATTTACTTGCCCTGAGAAATCATCAGGTACTTCCCAGACAAATGTCACTTCAGCACCACCTTCGAAAACAGTTACAATGGGGCTTTCCGAAAGCTCAGTTCCTTGTACAGTCAAACCACCTGATGAACGAGTCCACATCTCGTCGGAGAAACCCGACGATAAGGTCACTGGGAAGAAAATAAGACTTCCTCGGACATTAACTTCCTTCATCTCCACTTCTACCAGTGGGAAGGAAAGGGTCAACGAAGCATCATTTTGTTCAGATCCCCAGAGAAATATAATCCCAGAATCACTATTCGGACTATTGAAAACAACACTCCTCAATGAGAAAGAAACCTCAATCTTATCACCCTTGGAGATACTTCCAGAATTGACTTCAATCGGGACCTGTAAAACCCCAGTTGAAGCAAGGAAAACTCCGGGCAATTGCGCAGAACTTTGGTAAGAGCTCCCACCAACCTTGACAAGCACTGTCGCATTTGTGGAGACGCCCGAGGCTTCCACTACCTCATAGGGGATGTTGAAGCTCCATGTTCCTGCAGGATAGTCGCCCGACGAGCTCCACTCAATTTCCCATGACCCTACTTGTTCTTCTCCTAGGAGCGAGGGAGTCACCAACGCACTCTTCTCTTCTATTAATTTTGAATCGAAAGGCGTCAATTTACCGTTGTCAGCGTCCCCAGTCATGTATAACTCGAATTCCTTGGAATTACAACAAGAAGTATTTTCTTCAGCAACTGTAACTAAGGGGGAGATGGCAACAAGAAAGAACATCGAGCATAACAGCCCCGGAATGAGGTTTCTTGCACCACTCATACCTCTCTGATTGGCTTCATAGCCTTCAATGCGACCCTTATAGTATTCATTATATGGCCAAAAGAGCACCCAGTATTTACCGCCATCATTCATGAAGCCACACCAGCGTAGCTAGTCCATCATCGATTGAGTCAAGTCTGGCAAAACCCACCCTCTCTAGTTGGTAAGTCTCACCAACTACTAATTCTGAGCTTTCTATGACACCTATCAATGATTTCAGAGAACCACCTTCCGGAATAATCAATCTCGCAGGGGTGGTAAAATCCTCGGGAAGCCAATGGATTATTGGCCTATCATCAGACCTATCCATTGATTGAATATTGATAATTTCACCTACAATTTCTACATCTGCGAACTCTTTTAGCCTAACTAAATGGGTTTTAGCATCCGAAGACTGAATCACAACTCTTTTGTTAATCTTGAACTCCCTGCTCCCCTCGATCGTTCCTTCAGGGTGCCTGGGAGAAAGAACAGTCCTCGGACCTTCTGATTCGCCTATTTCCAATATCTTTGGATCTACCACAAAGCTCCTTCTTTCTACCTTTTGATCAATAATCTTGGAGTTGAATGATTCCATTGTCTGTAGGGAAATAGAAACGTCTTTTTGTGTAAGTCCCAAGTCTATCCAAAAATCTCTAATGGCCTTGGAATCAAAACCACGCCTTCTGAAGGACATGATCGTGGGGAGCCTTGGATCATCCCACCCTTCGAACTTGCCCTGTTCAATTTCTTCGCGCATGGAAGAGGTGGAAAAGCCACCAAATTCGTGAATCTTCACTCTGCCCCAGTACAATGTCTCAGGGTAATCCCATCCAAGCTTTTCGTAAAGAAAGGTTTGCTTCCTTGTGCTATCCATCAAATCTTTACCTCTGATGATATGCGTAACTCCCTGCTCATGATCTTCTATTGCGCTTTGGAAGTCTAGCAGGGGCCAAACTTTGTACTGCTCACCAACCATTGGATGGGGCTTGTGCTGGATTCTAATTGCCGGCCAATCCCTCAATGCGGGATTTGGCAAATTCATCTCGGTCTTTACTCTTACAACGGCGCTACCTTCAGTAAAAGAACCGTCCTTCATCAATTCCCAATCTGCCAAGTTTTCCCCACAGCCTTTACACCTACACGGACAATCTTCACCAATTTCCCTAAAAGATCTAAATTCCTCTTGACTACACCTACAAACGTAAAGGTGACCTTTTTCGAGTAGACTATCAGCATAATCAAGATACAAGGGCATCCTCTCACTCGCTCGAATTACAACATCCGCCGGTCTTCCAGAAAGCCACTTGAAATCTTCTTCTATCCACTCATAAGCCTCTGGATGAGGGGGCTTCACCCTAGTGTCGGTATCGTCGAATCTTAGCACAACTTTGCCATCGTACAGCTTTGCATACTCGGAGTTGATGACAATTCCTCTAGAGTGACCCAAGGAAAGAGGGCCATTCGGGTTTGGTGCAAATCTGAGAACAACATTTTCTGTTTTCCCAGGAAGCTCTTTCAGACCCTTATTTTTCTGTTTTTTCTCCCTATTCAGGGCCTCAGGTGAAATATTGCTTAATTCTCTGCGAATATACTCTTGACCACTCTTTTCAGCCATTGAATTTGCAGCTTCCACCTCTGTTTTCACTATAGAAATTAACTCCTTTGCAGAGCTTCGCAGATCATCTCTCTCGGAGAGAATCCT
>CEPK01043376.1_pt1 | contig 10948 bp, 11 predicted proteins | sample 356231 | NCBI WGS metagenome assembly CEPK01 (sample SAMEA2620259, study PRJEB7988) | marine metagenome | biome: marine biome (ENVO:00000447); feature: deep chlorophyll maximum layer (ENVO:xxxxxxxx); material: "saline water (ENVO:00002010), including plankton (ENVO:xxxxxxxx)" | depth 80 m
GGTATGGTTGCTATTCAGGGGCCGCAAGCTCTAAATCTTTTAGACGAATTAGGTTTGTCTTCTTTAAATTCCAAAAAAAGGTTCCAAGGAACGTATGAGGATGAAGTATTAGCTGTAAAAACTGGCTATACAGGTGAAAAAGGTTTTGAAATTATCCTTTCAAATGAAAAAGCAGAATTAATATGGGAAAAAGCATTAAAAGCAGGAGCTAGTCCTATTGGATTGGCTGCCAGAGATACATTAAGATTGGAAGGAGGAATGAATCTATATGGTTTTGAGATGGATGATTCGGTTTCTCCCTTGGAATGCAATATGGCCTGGACAGTATCTTGGATAGATGAAGATAGAGATTTCATAGGAAAAGATTCTCTTTTGAAGCAAATAGAAGAAAATAATTATCGTGAACTTGTGGGCATTGTCTTAGACGAAAGAACGATCTTAAGACACGGTCAGAAACTTTACCTCGATAATAAAAAACAACTAGAAGGAGTGGTAACTAGTGGAACATATTCTCCTACCTTAAAGAAACCTATTGCTTTGGCTAGATTTCCAAGAATAAATAAAAAAACTTGTTTCGCAGAGGCCCGTGGTAAGTTAATACAGGCTAAAATAGGGTCTCCTAAATTTGTAATTGAAGGCAAAGCAGTATTTAAAGAAAGAAAATGAAAGACCTAAATAATCAGATTAGATACCTTCCCAGCCATGAATGGGGAAGGATAGATGAAGAAGGAACTTTGACGGTAGGAATTAGTTATTATGCCCAGGATCTATTGGGTGATATTGTTTTTATTGAGCTACCTGAGATAGGACAAAAACTTGATGCCGAAGAAGAATCAGCCATCGTAGAATCCGTAAAAGCAGCTTCTGATATATATGCACCTCTTTCAGGAGAAGTGATAGAGATTAATGAAAAACTTATTGATGAACCAGAAATAGTCAATACATCTCCTCTTGAAGAAGGTTGGTTCTACAAGATAAAGGTTACAGATATGGAAGGATTTAATGACCTTATGACTGAAGAAGAATATCAAGCATCTTGCATAGAGGAATAAAATTTGGAAGATAAACAAAACCTAAATCTTTTTTCGAGAAGGCATATAGGGCAAACTGAAGATGACATAAATTATATGTTAAAAACCATTGGCTTTAGTTCGATGGATTCTTTTATTGAAGAAGTAATTCCTAAAAATATATTAGAAAAAGAGAAAGTAAGTATAGGCCCGCAAAGGGATGAAGAAAGTGTTTTAAAAGAGTTACGAGACATTGCTTTACGAAATAAAGTTTTCAAAAGTTTTATTGGTCAAGGTCATTACAATACAATTTTACCTAAAGTAATTTTAAGAAATATATTTGAAAATCCTGCCTGGTATACTTCCTATACACCTTATCAGCCTGAAATATCACAAGGAAGATTAGAAGCTTTAATCAACTTTCAGACTATGGTGTGTGACTTAACGGCGATGGATATTGCCAATGCTTCTTTATTAGATGAAGCTACTGCAGCAGCAGAAGCAATGGCGCTTGCTAAGAGATCATCTAAGTCTAAGTCCAATATCTTTTATGTAGATGAGAATTGTTTTGAAAATACAGTTAATGTTCTGAAAACAAGGGCATTCCCATTAGGAATAAAAATTAAAATAGGTCCAGCAGCAAAAGCGAATTCTTCCGAGTACTTCGGGATACTCCTTCAATATCCCGGATCTGATGGAAGAATATCGAACTTTGAGAAAATTGTTGCTGAATCTCAGAAAAAAGATGCCTTGATAATCTTTGCTAGTGACTTGCTGGCACTTACCTTATTGAAACCTCCTGGAGAATTAAATGCTGACATAGTTATTGGTTCGTCACAAAGGTTTGGTGTCCCATTAGGGTGTGGAGGTCCCCATGCTGCCTTTATATCGGTGAAAGATAATCTAAGAAGGTCTCTTCCTGGTAGAATTGTGGGTGCTTCGATAGACAGCTCAGGAAATCTTGCTTACAGATTGGCTCTACAAACAAGAGAACAACACATAAGAAGAGAAAAGGCTACTAGCAATATTTGTACTGCACAAGCACTACTAGCAATTATGGCAGGTTTCTACGCAGTTTTTCACGGTCCTGAAGGCTTAAAGCAAATAGCTAGAGATGTTAATGGTTTAACAAACTTATTAGCCCAAAATTTAAAAGAAAATGGATTTGAATTGCTTAATGAATCTTTTTTTGACACCTTAACAATTTCAACAAAAGACAAAACGAAAGAAATCATTGAAAGGGCTTTATCAAGTGAATGTAATCTAAGAATTGTCGATGACAGTACTATTGGAGTTTCTTTAGACGAGACTTCTTCTTTAGACGATATAAAAAAATTACTTTCAATTTTCTTAAATAAAGATGTAAAGATAAAACAATCTGAGAATAATTCTATCCCTAAGGATCTTGTTAGAAAAACAGACTTCCTAACGCACAGTGTTTTCTCAGATTACCAAACAGAAACCGAGATGTTGAGGTACATAAGAAAACTTGGTGATAAAGATATTGCTTTAGATAGGGCAATGATCCCTCTCGGTTCTTGTACCATGAAATTGAATGCTACTTCTGAAATGATCCCTGTCAGTTGGCCTGAATTTTCTCAAATACATCCCTTTTCTCCAAAGGAACAACTTCAAGGTTTTGAAAGCTTACTATCCGATATAGAAGGAATGCTAGCAGAACTAACAGGTTACTCTGCTATATCACTCCAGCCAAATGCTGGTTCTCAAGGCGAATTCGCAGGCTTACTAGCCATAGATGCTTTTCATAAGAACAACAACGACCATGATAGAAATATTTGCCTAATTCCAAAATCAGCTCACGGAACCAACCCTGCTTCAGCTCAAATGGTGGGACTGAAAGTAATCCCCGTCGAATGCGATAGTCAAGGAAATATAGATTTGGGAGATCTCAAAAGTAAAGCAGATAAACATTCAAAAAACTTATCTTCTTTGATGATTACTTACCCATCTACGCATGGGGTTTTTGAAACTACTGTTAAGGAGGTTTGTAAAATTATTCACTCTCATGGTGCCTTTGTGTATATAGATGGAGCAAATTTCAATGCTATGGTAGGACTTTGTTATCCAGGTTCTTTTGGAGGAGATGTATCACATTTAAACCTACATAAGACCTTTTGCATTCCGCATGGAGGCGGAGGTCCAGGTGTTGGTCCAATAGGAGTGGTTGATAAACTAAAAGAGTTTTTACCTAGTAATCACGAAAAATTAAAGAAAGTTGGTCCTGTATCAGGTACCAACTGGGGAAGTGCTAGCATACTTCCAATTAGTTGGATGTACATGAAGATGATGGGAACTGAGGGGTTAATACAAGCTACTCAATCCGCCATCTTAAACACGAACTATATGGCCTTTAAACTTAAAGATCATTACGACATACTTTTTAAAGGAGAAAATGGATTAGTAGCTCACGAATGCATCATTGATATACGACCGCTCAAAGAAAAAACAGGTATAGACATAGAAGATATTGCTAAAAGACTAATTGATTATGGCTTTCATGCTCCAACAATGTCCTGGCCGGTTGCTGGTACTCTAATGATAGAACCTACAGAAAGTGAATCTTTAAAAGAAATAGATAGGTTTTGCGAAGCAATGATCAAAATAAGAAAAGAAATAGAGGATATAGAGAATGGTAAATCCGATAAAGAAGATAATCTTCTTAAGAATTCTCCGCATACAGCCAAAGAACTCATTTCTGATGATTGGAATCATCCGTACAAAAGAGTTGATGCAGCCTACCCTGTAAGCTCTTTAGAAGATGGAAAATATTGGCCTCCGGTGGGAAGAGTAGATAATGTTTATGGAGACAGAAACCTTATGTGCAGCTGCCCGTCTATGGAAGACTACATTTAATCTTTTATTCTCGTTCTATTTATTTTCCAATTCTCTCGTTCAGCTATTTTCGTTAATTGAATATCTGGATTAACGGCAGTAGGGAAATCAGAAAATTCTAACAATGCAAGATCATGTATAGAGTCTGAATAAGCATGTATTTCTCGAAACAATCTACTTCCTATCCAGCCTCTAATCCTTCTAACTTTTTCATCTGAGAAATTTGGGATGCCAGAAACTTTACCGGTATAGGAGCCTTTAATAATTTCAGCATCTGTGCCGAAATAATGTTGTATTCCTAATTCACCAGAAATTTCCTTAACCAAGAAGGATAAAGTTCCTGATGTTATTATGCATTCATCATAAGCATGTGTTTTAAGTAAAGTTTCTGTAGTTTCATCTGACAATTTTCTAACAACTTCTTTAGAGAACTCTTCGACTGAATTTTGAAGATCTTCAACCTTTATACCTGTTACAGGGCTTAACAGAAAATTTGAGTATTCATAAATATCTAACCTCCCTTCCCTATAATTATTTGTAAAAGCTGACATCTTTTCTAAAAAAGAATCATCCTTCACCATTCCTTTAGCTAGCATATAATTTACCCACTCAGCTTCGGTATCTCCCGATAAAAGGGTTTCGTCCAGATCAAATAAGACCAATTTCATAACTTCTAAATTAATATAAATCTATTATAGTTATAAACAGTAAATCGTTTATTAATTGAATTGAAAAAGAAAGAAATTTATAGGCCTAATGTAGCCATCATTATTGTGAATAGAAAGGGCAAGATTCTTTGGTGCAAAAGAAAAGATGGAAATGGATGGCAATTTCCACAAGGAGGATTAGACCCAGGAGAAAGCCCAATAGAAGCAATTTATAGAGAGACAAAAGAAGAGATTGGTTTAGATAAGGAAGATATTGGAATCATTAAAGAAAGCGAAGAATGGTTTAACTATAAAGTCCCAAAAAACAGAATTCCTAAATATTTTAGATTAAGCAATAGTAAATTTGTTGGGCAAACGCAAAAATGGTTCTTAGCTGAGATTCTATGTGAAGACAGTAAGATTAATCTAAATGCTTCATCGCCAATTGAGTTTGAAGATTGGGCTTGGTCCAGTTACTGGCATCCAATAAATGGCGGGGTGGATTTCAAGAAAAGTACTTACAGAAAGGTTCTTAAGGAATTTTTACCTTATTACCATTCTTATGTTAAAGATTGTAAGACTTAATATTAAAAGAATATTCTCTTCTTCCTGCCTCAACCCCTTCTTCAGAATAGGATTGTTCGCAAAACTCTATATCGCCGTTAGATAGCGTCCTGCAAACACTTGTACACCTAGTTCCGTATATATTAGACCTAATGAACCTATAAGGTATCTCTATCCATTCCTTAGGCTTTAATTCCTCTTTGGACTTCTCGTGTAATTTTCCATATTCTTTTTTCATCATATCCAATGCGGACTGAATCTCGAACTCAGAAATAAAGAGTTCTTCAAAATCCATCTTAACTGATTTAATTTTATCCGTATTATTGTTCAGATTTAAATTACCTAATGCATGAATCCCCTCGGGCAGCAGGTAAATTCCATCAGATCTGTTACAAAAATAAAATAACCCATTTCTATCTCCTACAATTAAGTTAAAGCCTGCGTAACCTTTCCCATTTAGACTTTCAAGATATGATTTGGCTGATTGGTTAGAATCTAAAAAGTCTGTTACTAAATAACCCCTAGATAACTTAAATTCCTTGGAAATATTTTCTTTGTAATTAGTTAAGGCAGCAAATCTTCCTGACTTACTGAACCCCAACCATGTACCGCCAGCCAATTCATCTTTTCCTGCCAGAATTCCTTTATCTTCCCACCAACCGAGCTGACTAGTCGGTCTATCGTGATATTCATCTCTATTAGCTACCAAGGTAAAGAAGTAGGATTCTTTTCCACTCCAATCAGTTTCTTTTTTTATGGATAAAGCAATTAAACACATAAATTTCTAAGAGAAAACTCGGTTAATGATAATATAGGGCTTTGGAAATCTTTTTATACTTTTTACTAGGCACATTCTCTGGTGTTTTAGCTGGATTATTTGGTATTGGAGGTGGAATTATAATAATTCCAACCTTCTTTTTTATTTTTTCATACCTAGGCTTTGAAGATTCAATTTTATCACACATGGTCTTGGGTAGCTCCTTGGGAGTTATTGTTTTCAGCTCTATTTCATCTACTTTTTCCCATAATATAAAAGAAGCTGTAGATTGGAGATTGATAAGAGTTGTTGCTCCTAGCATTATAGTTGGATCGGCCTTAGGCGGAATTACTGCAGGATTAATTGAAAGCAGCACTTTACAAGGCTTAGTGGCACTATTCTTAGTTGTGGCATCAGTTCAACTAATTTTTGAGTTTCCGCCACCTCCGCAAAATCCAAGGACAAATTTAATTGGTCCTGTTGTTGCAGGTGGTGGTATTGGTTGGCTTTCCGGGGTATTTGGTATCGGTGGAGGAATTTTTTCAGTACCTTATTTCTATCACCGGGGATTGAAAATGATGAATGCCATAGGTACGTCTGCAGCTTGTGGTATCCCCATTGCAGTTTCTGGATCTATTTCATATATGTTGGTTGGTTTAGATGGAAATAATTTACCAGATTATTCTATTGGTTACGTTTACCTTCCTGCCACTATTATTGTTGGAGTAATGAGCTCTCTTACCGCAAAGTTTGGGGTCAATATAGCTCACAGGATGAAACAAAAAAAACTAAGAATAGCATTTGCATTTTTGGTTATGATAATGGCTCTAAATCTACTCATGAGATAAATGGATAAGAAAAATAAGAAGTATTGGAATTCAAATTTAAAAATTGTATCAATGCTTTTAGTCATTTGGTTTTTGGCTTCCTTCGGATTTGGAATTTTATTTTCTGATTTTCTTGATCAGATCAAGATTGGAGGGTTTAAACTTGGTTTTTGGTTTGCCCAACAAGGAAGTATTTATATTTTTGTTATTTTAATATTTATTTATGTTTATTTAATGCAAAAATTAGACGAAACAATCTCCGAAGAAGAGGATTCTGAGCAATGAGTGTGCAGTTATTAACGTATCTCTTTGTGGGCCTTTCTTTTGCCCTATACATTGGTATAGCTATATGGTCCAAAGCCCAGTCAACCAATGACTTTTATGTAGCTGGAAAAGACGTTCATCCTGTTGCCAATGGGATGGCTACTGCAGCTGATTGGATGTCAGCAGCCTCATTTCTATCAATGGCTGGTTTAATAGCCTTTTTAGGAAAAGATGGTTCTGTTTATCTTATGGGATGGACAGGAGGATATGTACTATTAGCTCTGCTGCTTGCCCCTTATTTAAGGAAATTTGGGAAGTTTACTGTTCCTGACTTTATAGGAGAGAGGTATTACTCTTCTTTTGCTAGAAAGGTGGCAGTACTTTGTTTAATTTTCATCTCTTTTACCTACATAGCAGGGCAAATGCGAGGAGTAGGAATAGTTTTTTCAAGATTCTTAGAAGTAGACATCGACACCGGAGTAATTGTAGGAATGGCAATAGTCTTTTTCTACGCAGTTTTAGGAGGTATGAAAGGGATTACCTATACGCAAGTAGCCCAATATTGTGTTCTTATCTTTGCCTACCTAGTTCCAGCAATCTTTATATCTATCCTAATGACAGGAAATGTCATCCCCCAGATTGGTTTTGGAAGCACCTTGGTTGATAGCTCTGCATTTCTCTTAGATAAATTGGATCAAGTAACTTTAGAACTGGGTTTCACTGAATATACTAAGAACACTAAAAGTACCATAGATATATTCTGCATAACAGCTGCTTTAATGTTCGGAACAGCAGGGCTCCCCCATGTAATTGTAAGATTCTTTACTGTACCAAGCGTTGGAGATGCCCGAAAGTCAGCTGGCTATGCTCTAATCTTTATAGCTCTCTTGTATACCACTGCTCCAGCTGTTTCTGCATTTGCAAGAATGAACTTAATTGATTCAATTCAAGATCAAAGCTACTCGACTGCACCAAAGTGGTTTAAAAACTGGGAAGAAATTGGATTAATCGCGTGGCAAGACAAAAATGATGATGGGTTAATTAGATATTCTTCAGGCAATGCTTTAGAAGGAACAAAGCCTAAATACACTCAAGAAAAAGGCAAGCATGGAGAAAGGCTATTAGAAAATAAACCTAATGAGAATAATACAAATGAGGTTTATATTGATAGAGATATAATTGTATTAGCAAATCCTGAAATTGCACAATTACCAGGATGGGTGATAGCTTTAGTAGCGGCAGGAGGGCTAGCTGCGGCATTATCTACAGCTGCAGGTCTATTATTAGTTATCTCTTCTTCTATCTCCCATGACTTACTAAAGAAAACCTATATGCCTCACATAACAGAAAAACAAGAATTAAGGTACGCTAGAATTTCTGCGGCTATAGCTATTGGTATAGCAGGTATCTTTGGAATATACCCCCCTGCCTTCGTAGCTCAAGTTGTGGCATTTGCTTTCGGATTAGCGGCTGCAACATTTTTTCCTGCCTTATTTTTAGGGATATTTTACAAAAGACTGAATAAAGAAGGGGCTATAGCTGGCATGTTAGGAGGTTTAATTTTTACAGCAGCTTATATAATTTATTTCAAATTCATTAATCCTGGTCTTAATGTAGAAGAATATTGGTTAATGTCTATCTCTCCTGAAGGAATTGGAAGTATAGGAATGTTAATCAACTTTATTCTTGCTATAACAGTCTCATCCTTAACTAAAAAACCACCTAAGCAAGTCTATGACATGGTAGATATGATAAGAAAACCATCATGATATTACCTGAAATAGACCCGATAGCCATTCAGTTAGGACCGTTAGCCATAAGATGGTATTCCTTAACTTGGATTGCAGCTTTTCTTGCCATTTACTATTTACTCTCAAAAAGATCTAACAAAATAAGTTCTGAAAATACTAGTGACCTTATGTTTTATGGAATCCTTGGTGCAATCATAGGTGGTAGATTTGGATATATGTTCTTCTATGGCACTGAACAGCTCCTTGATGATCCTTTCTCTATTTTTTACATATGGCAAGGTGGCCTGTCCTTCCACGGCGGGCTTCTGGGTGTAATCTTTTCTTGTTTTTTACTATCTAAAAAATGGAATGTTAAGTTTTTTTGGCTAATGGATATCATTGCGCCATGCGTTCCTCCTGGCCTTGGGCTAGTAAGAATAGGAAATTTTTTAAATTCAGAGTTATTAGGAAGACCTACTGATTCTTCTTGGGGAGTTATATTTCCTTCTGACCCATTAGGATTGCTAAGACACCCATCTCAACTCTATCAAGCATTTGCAGAAGGGGTAATCTTATTTATATTCCTAGCCTGGCTGTCTAGAAAGCCAAAACCCACTATGAATATTTCTGGTTACTTCTTAGTTGGTTACGGAGTATTAAGATTCTTAACAGAGTTCTTTAGGGCACCAGACGCACACATAGGTCTTGTAGCATATGATATATTTACAAGAGGACAAATTCTCTGCATACCAATGATAGCAACAGGAATTTTTCTAATTTATTATTCACACAGTAATAAACATCAAAAAAATGAAACAGTATCTTGATTTATTAAAGCTAATTAAAGAAACAGGGACAAAAAAAGAAGACAGGACTGGTACGGGGACTATTAGCATCTTTGGACATCAAATGAGATTTAACTTACAAGAAGGTTTCCCTTTGATGACGACAAAAAAGGTTAACTTAGACTCTATTATTCATGAACTGCTTTGGTTCATACAGGGAGACACAAATATAAGATATTTAGTCAAAAATGGTGTAAATATTTGGAATGACTGGCCTTTCCAGAGTTGGCTAAATGAAACAGGTCAGGCAGAAAAATACACCATGCATTCAGAAGAATGGAAAGAGATGATGAAAACTTTCGTTCATAAAGTTATTAGTGATAAGGAATTTGCTTCTCAGTACGGAGATCTGGGACCAGTTTATGGTAAACAATGGAGAGATTTCGAAGGGGTTGATCAATTAAAAGATGTAATAAAAGATATAAAAGCCAACTCTGACTCTAGGAGGTTGATCGTTTCTGCATGGAACCCTAAAGACATTCCTGTAATGATTAAATCAGGTTTACCTCCTTGCCATACGCTTTTTCAATTTTATGTAAGTAATGGGAGGCTATCTTGTCAGCTATATCAAAGAAGTGCTGATGTATTTCTCGGGGTCCCTTACAACATAGCATCATACGCTTTATTAACTCTTATGATTGCTAAAGTAACTGGACTTAAACCAGGAGAATTTATTCATTCTTTTGGAGATACACACATTTATTTAAACCACTTAGAACAAGTAGACGAACAGTTGAGCAGAGATCCTCACTCTCTTCCTAAGTTAGAAATTATTAATAACAAAAGTAGTATATTTGATTTCGATATAAACGATTTTAAATTGACAGAATACAACCCCCACCCTTTTATTTCAGCGCCAATTGCTGTCTGATGGAAATATTTCTAATTGCTGCAGTAGATAAAAATTTAGCCATAGGCAAAAATGGAAAAATACCTTGGCATATAAAAGAAGATCTACAATTTTTTCAAAAGAATACACTGAATACAGCCATGATAATGGGTAGATCAACTTTCGATTCAATAGGTAAACCACTTCCTAATAGAAAAAATATAGTAATGACAAAATCTCCAAACAACAGGGAGGGGGTTGTTGAAGTTTCTAATACTGAAGATGCTATTAAGCAAGCAAAAAAATCTTCTAATAAGATAAGTATTATTGGGGGAGAAAGTGTCTACAGGGAATTTATGCCTTTTGCTAATAAATTACTTATCACTGAGATTGATATTATTGTAGAGAAACCAGATACTTTCTTCCCGGCTTGGAACAAAGAAGACTGGATTGAGAACTCAAGGATTAAATCAGAGGAAAACGGAATTGAATACTCGTTTGTAGAGTATTTAAGAGACTAAATACCTAGAGCTCTTTTTTTAAGTATTAAGGCCTCCACCCTTTCCTCTTCACCCTCAGTATAAGTAACCCATTTTCTGGCTTGGTCTTGAACTTTCTTTTT
>CEPK01006165.1_pt1 | contig 10928 bp, 9 predicted proteins | sample 356231 | NCBI WGS metagenome assembly CEPK01 (sample SAMEA2620259, study PRJEB7988) | marine metagenome | biome: marine biome (ENVO:00000447); feature: deep chlorophyll maximum layer (ENVO:xxxxxxxx); material: "saline water (ENVO:00002010), including plankton (ENVO:xxxxxxxx)" | depth 80 m
GTTTTTGCTGGGTTTATTTTCAGTTAACTGTGCAGACGACCGGCATGGGCTTAATACATCCGGCTATCCGCTAGTTCCAGAAGAAAATTATTCTCCAACAACTAGTTACTTGAACGAAACAAATTCGACGACAGTAACAAAAGCAACCATCAATTTAGAGGAAGTCGAACTAACAAGTGGATTAATACCGTTCGCAGCCTGTGATGAACTTCTCAGATACCTCCAAGATGAGGCTTTAAAAAGGGTGGGACCATACGGGCTTGATGGTTTCGGCTGGGGGCCAATTTTTCCAATGCCGATGATGGAAAGGAGTTTCGCAGACACGGAACCTCTTATGGCATCAGGTCTTGGAAATGATTTTTCTGGAACGAATGTTCAAGAAGTAGGGATAGATGAACCAGATTTCATTAAAACAAATGGAGAAATAATCGCCATATTAGAAGACAATAGTTTGCACATAGTTGATCCGAAATCGTTTTCGTCTGAACCTATAGGTTCAGTTCAACTTGAAGCCCTCTCATGGGGAAGCGAGATGTTTCTCAATGGAAACAGACTCTGGGTTATGGCACAGACTGACCTGTATTCAGTCTCCCCGTTAATGGCAGAAATAATCCCTATTGACGGATGGAAACCTCGCACGACAATTGTTGAAGTAGATATAACAGATCCATCACAACCGCTGCAAGTAGCGAGCATGGTGATTGAAGGTCGTTATGTGAGTGCCAGAGTTGTAGATGGCATTGCAAGAATAGTTGTTTCATCAACTCCTACTGATCTTCCTTTCGTTACACCTCAAAGTCCTTCAGCAGAAGAAGTCGCTACAAAAGCTAATAGGCAAGCGATAGTTGAAACAACAATCTCTAACTGGGTGCCTTCGTATGTATTTGAAACAAAAGGTAAAGATGTCGAAGAAGGCCAGTTGATCCAATGCGAAAAAGTTTCCCATCCTCCAAAATTTTCAGGTTTTACTTCACTTTCAGTTTTAGACATTGATCTAAATTCCGATATGGAGCCTCCTGAAGCGGTAGCTGTCTTAACAGAAGGGGAGAACGTTTACGCAAGTCCAGAGAATCTTTTTATTTCAACAACCGACTACCCAGAGGCGATTTCATTTGATCAAGAAAATCTGCAGAGGTCAGAAGAACCTCAATATTTGACTTCTATTCATCAGTTCTCTTTGGGAGCGAGTGAAAAGACAGAGTACAGGTCATCGATAGATCTTGAAGGTCATTTACTCAACCAATTCGCTATGTCAGAACATGAAGGACACCTGAGAGTCGCTACTACTAGCGGATCACCATGGGGTTTCGACGAAATGAATGAATCGAAAGTGACGGTGATAGCTCTAAGAGAAGGAGGTATGACTCAGGTTGGACAAGTAGGCGGTATGGGTAAGGGAGAGAGAATATTCGCAGTCAGATTCTTGGAAGATCTCGGTTACATCGTAACTTTTCGACAAACTGACCCTTTTTACACACTTGATCTAGCAATTCCTGAAGATCCAAAAGTAAAAGGCGAATTAAAAATCACTGGATACAGCGGCTATCTACACCCAATAGAACAAAATCTAGTAATGGGAGTTGGACAAGAAGCTACCGAAGATGGTGTCACCACTGGAACTAAAGTAGCTCTTTATGATGTTGAAAATCTTGAAAACCCAAGAGCTTTGGACACATGGTTGCCGGGAGGCGGAAGAAGCTCAGCGGAATGGGACCACCGTGCTTTTCTGTGGTGGGCGCCCGAGCAAATAGCGGTTCTACCGTTTTCGGATTGGATGAATGGTGACGCCGGAGCAGTGATGTTGAAAGTAAGAGAGAAAAGATTAGAGGAATTTGGACGCATAACACATTCTTCACCAGATTCACCGCTAGGCGAACAACCTGAATTTCCGATCTCTATTCAACGTGCGCTAATAATCGGAGAAGAAATCTGGACGTATTCTCGTGGACAACTTCAAGCAAATTTGATTAACGATCTATCAGTAAGCAAAAGAATTAAATTCGCTACTTTTCTTGAAGACGGCCCGATTGTTCTGCCAGAACCATTCCCAATGCCGTGAGATTCAAAAATGAAAACCTTTCACGAAACAGAATGAGCTTGGTCAACTAGAGAAAAAATCCCTTCCAGATCTAGATGCCCCATATGGGTTGCAACATTGCCTTCAGAGGTGATTACAGCAAAAGCTGGTTGGTTTATAACACCAAATTTTCTCCACACTTCACCCCTGTCTGCGATGTTAGTGAAGTTCAACCCCCACTCTAAAACCCTTTTTCTTCCAAGCTCAGGATTTAGAATCGCTCCAACCCCCACGACTTTAAGTAAATTATTTGCTGCAACGACCGTCGGAGCTTCTCTACGACATGTAAGTCAATTAGGAGCCCAAAACCAGAAAAGAACATCCTGGCCAAATCTATTTCCATTTTGCGAAAGATTATCAGTCGCTTCATCACCATCTAGCCAAAGTTCACGTCCATCAACCGTTTCACCTTCTGTAGTTACTGCAATGAAATCAAGCTCAGGTGGTACGACGATTTCCACAATGGTAGTAGTTGTCTCAACTCGAGGAACTGTCGTTGAGGAAGAAGAAGATTTGGCAGAAGTCATAGAATCATTTGGAATCGGATTTGAACAACCCAAAATCACCAGAGATAGACCAAATGTCAAACAAAAACCGCGCACGGAATAACTTTACGTCGGATACCGTCAAAATAAGTGAGCACAAGGCGTTTAATTATTTCAGCACTTTTTTGTGGTTTGGCAATCCTGTTTGCATTTGCCATTCAAGTGCTTTTAGCTTGAAGTAAGTAAAAAAGACTGAAACAATTCAAAACTAAGAAGTGAAAATATGACAGAAAATTATGATTTAGTTGTAATTGGGGGTGGACCTGCTGGTTATGCAGCGGCTCTTTACGGTTCAGCTGCTGGACTTAAAGTAGCACTCGTAGAAGAAAATAAAATCGGAGGAACATGCCTTCATGTCGGATGCATCCCCGCAAAGGAACTTCTAGAGACCGCCTCAGTGCTAAGAGCAGTGCGTCAAGCACAGGATTTTGGAATTGAAACAATTAAAGAGCCTGCGATTGACCTTTCGATAAGCCAAAATCGAAAACAAACAGTTATTGATCAACTTTTCACCGGACTTAATTCCTTACTGGTCGGACGCGAAGTCACCATCTATTCAGGAAAAGGGTTTTTAGGACCCGAGCGAAAAATCGAAATTAAAAAAGATAATGAAACTGAAACCATCCAGGGTAAAAATGTGCTTCTAGCCACAGGTTCCACACCGCGCACGATTGAAGGATTTGAAATCGATGGAAAGATTGTAGTGACGAGTGATGAATTTCTATCTCTTGATCAAATTCCCGATCGTGTTGCAGTAATTGGAGGTGGTGCCATCGGATGCGAATTTGCTTCACTGCTAAATGATTTGGGTTCATCAGTCACTTTGCTCGAGAGCCTTGATGAAATACTTGCAGGATGCGACAAAGATGTCTCAACTTCATTAAGAAGATCGTTCTCAAAAAAGGGAATAGACATCCAGACAGGAGTGAAAGTTGAAGGGCATGAAAGCGATGGCCAGAAGACAACCCTTAGCTGGTCTAAAGATGGTGACGTAAATCAATTAGAAGTTGATTTAGTAGTCGTATCTGTCGGTCGACAACCAAATGGTAATTCTGCTGGACTACAAAATACTCAAATAGGAATAGATGAAAAAGGTTATATAGAAGTTGATGAGAGACTAAAAACAAAAGAACAAGGAGTTTGGGCTGCAGGAGACGTTATTAACACCCCACAGCTAGCGCACGTAGGTTTCGCTGAAGGAATTTTCGCTGTTAAAGAAATTTTAGGAGAGTGCCCAGTGCCGATCGACCCAGAAACCGTGCCGTGGTGCATTTATTGTGACCCCGAAGTCGCTTTTGCAGGTCTAACTGAAGAAAAGGCAAAAGCTGCTGGCTACGAAGTGAGTGTTTCGAAACATCGATATTCAGGAAACGGAAGAGCGATGATAATTGGTGAAACCGAAGGACTGGTAAAGGTAATCGCAGAGAATAAAGGTGATGGAAAAGCAGGCCGCATTTTGGGTGTGCACATGGTTGGTCCATGGGTTACAGAACAACTTGGCCAAGCCTATTTAGCAGTAAATCTAGAGGCAACGGTTGATGAAGTCGCTAATCATATTCAAGCCCATCCGACTTTGAGCGAACTTTTTGGTGAAACTGTTATGTCTCTAACAGGGCGATCTCTCCACGGTTAAAATGACAGAATTGACTGACCATTCGAAGGAAGCACAACTACAGGTTCGATGGTTGGGGAAAGTCCGCTACCGCGACGCTTTAGCAATTCAGCAAATAATAACTTCATACGAACGAGGAAATTATCTTTTATTGCTCGAACATCATCCGGTTTACACCATGGGAATAAGAGCCTCAAAGGAAAATTTGAAAATAGAACCAGAGGCAATCGGAGCCGAACTCGAAAAAGCAAACCGAGGTGGAGATATAACTTTTCATGGCCCAGGGCAGTTGGTTGGCTATCCCTTACTTGAATTGGAAGGAAAACGTGGAGGAGGCATGGCTGACACCGCAGCTTATATATACAGCATCGAAAGTCTCCTTATAGAAACCTGCCAAGAACTCGGTATTAAAAAAATTGGTCGAATAAAAAGATACCCAGGAGTTTGGGTGGACCCCGATGGTCCTGATCCAAGAAAAATAGCAGCGATAGGTGTCAGATTAAACAAAGCGCGGACAATGCACGGTTTTGCATTAAACGTAAAAACCGACATGACTTTCTATGAACACATAGTTCCATGTGGAATAACGGAATATGGAGTTACCTCTTTGGAAAAAGAAGGAATAGATACAACGATGAGAGAAGTCGTAGACCTCATTTCAGAAAAAGCCGGAAGAATTTGGAGTCGAAAAAAAGTCAACAGAGCAGATGTGTTCTGGGGAGAGGATACAGGAACAGAAAATTCACTTCTTCAAATCGAAAAAGATTTTGAAAAGATCGATGAACGCAAAAAACCTGAATGGATGAAGGTCAAACTAGCGACAGGTCCTGAATATAGACGATTAAAAAACCTGATGGAAGAAAAAAAACTAGTGACCGTATGTGAAGAAGCCGGATGTCCAAATATCTTTGATTGCTGGAATGACGGTACGGCAACTTTCATGATTGCTGGAGAACGCTGTACGCGAGCTTGCGGTTTCTGTTTAGTTGACACCAGAAAGCCGAATCCTTTAGATCCAAATGAACCGCAAAGGGTAGCGTCAGCAGTTTCGGAAATGGGTTTAAAACATGCAGTTGTGACATCGGTAGCTAGAGATGACCTCGTCGATGGGGGAGCGGAACATTTTGCAAACACAATAAATATGATCCGTGAAAAAAATCCTGAAACAAAGATTGAAGTCCTCATACCTGACTGCAAGGGCAACCCTGAAGACCTTGAAGTCATTTTCGATACAAGACCCCATGTGCTTAATCACAACATTGAAACTGTTCCCAGACTCCAGCGAAAAGTCCGACCTTCGGCGAGCTACGCCAGAAGTCTCGCAGTTCTTGCAAGAGCTAAGAAAGCTAATTTGATAACTAAAACATCTTTAATCGTTGGCTTAGGTGAAAAAGAATCAGAAATTGACCAATGCTTAACAGACCTAGCAGCTGTTGCCTGTGACATAGTCACCATCGGGCAGTACCTAAAACCTTCCTCACACCACTTGCCGATAAAAAAATGGGTCACCCCAGATTCCTTCAAACGGTGGACACAAGTGGGTAAAGATTTTGGAATCTCACATGTCGAAGCAAGCCCTCTCACGAGATCTAGTTATCACGCGAGACAGGCCTTAGAGTCCACAGACAGCACATCAGTCGAAATCGGTTTACGAAGTTAGCTTTTACGGACAGTAAAAAATGATAAGTCTCGATGCTTCCACAGTTCTTTTGCAATGGGCAGTTGGAGGATTACTATTCCTCTGGGTCACATGCCGTCGCCATCAAATAGGTCCGGGTTACGGATGGCTTTTGAGGATTACATACATTGTCATGCTGATCTTATCTTTCGTGATCGGAGCGGTCACTGAAATAGTCCCCGCGAGAGAAATCATTACCATTTTCATGATTGCGGCTGCAACAATTCCATTAGTTATTTCTTTTGCTGAGAGAAAAGAAGAAAAGAAATCTCTAAATGCAAATTTAGATATTCTCGCCCCAATGCTTGGACTAGCTGCTTTGATAGTGGCAGCATTTGACGCTGGTGGTCCAACGGTATTAGCTATAGCGCGGATCCTTGTCGGAGCAATTTTTCTCGGCGCAGTAAGTGATGCGATGCTCTTAGGTCATTGGTACTTGGTGCAGCCGGGCCTAGCTAGAGCCCCTCTTCTCGAATTAGTCAGGTTAATAGGCGTTATTTGGCCTTTCGAATTGGCAGTACTGCTATACCCCACAGGCATGTGGTCAGTTATTAATGGAAATATAGACGATGGTTACGGAGGGCTACTCGGCTGGTTCTGGATCGCATGTACGGTTATGACAATAGGTTTGGTATTCGTCACTCGTGCAGCACTAAAGGAAAGACAATACTCTGCTGTGATGGCTGCGACCGGATTGTTATACCTGGCGATATTGACAGGATTCGGAATGGATCTAGTAGCAAGAGCAACACTTGCCTAAAATTGAAACGATCTCGAGTGTCTGAGCATTTGGTCCCGTTAGGATTATCCGAATGAAGGTATATACACGACGCGGGGATGACGGTTCCACAGATCTTCTTTATGGAGGGCGCGTTTCGAAAAGTGACTTGCGGCCAGAAGTCTACGGAGATGTAGACGAGACTCAGGCATTCATAGGTCTAGCTAGGGCTGCAGCAAATGAAGAGCTCTCAAATTTTCTACTAAAGATTGAACGTGAGCTATGGATAGTGATGGCTGAACTTGCTTGCAATCCTGAAAAAATTGACAACCTTGACGAAAGTAGTCGTGTAACCGAAGAGATGGTGAAAGGTCTAGAAGACCTAATAGATGGCGTCAGTGAAAAATTCGAACCACCCACAGAATTTGTGGTTCCCGGTGAAAACGAGGTCGCAGCCAGACTAGATGTTGCGAGAACTGTGTGTCGCCGTGCTGAAAGATCAGCTGTGGGTCTTTCACTTAAAGAATCAAATGTAGTCCCATACCTAAATAGACTTTCAGATTTCCTCTGGAGCGCTGCGCGCTGGCAAGAAGGTGAATCTGTTACAACTAAATCTATTTCCGTATCAGAATAACTAAATATCTAATTAGGAGAAAACATGACAATAAGCTTCACAACTGCAAGACGTTTACCCGCCAATGCAGCAGTAGTCGCATACGGAATCAACTCGGACGAACTAAACAGTCTTCCAACAGGCTTTAATTCCACACAACTTAAAAAGCTTGGTTTCAAAGGCGAAATAGGACAAGTTCAGATACTTCCAGAGGGAAACAAACTCATAGCAGCTGTGGGACTAGGTGAGTCAAAAGAAATCACCCCGACAAAATTGAGAAGCGCCGCAGCGGCACTTGCAAGGGCAACCCGTAGGCACAGCTCATTAGCGACCGATCTAGTTGCCAGTTCGAATATCGAAACCACTCAGGCTGTTCAATCAGTGGTGGAAGGAATAGCTCTGGCGCTTTACAAATTTGATTACAAGTCATCCTCAACAAGAAATAAAGAAGATGAAGCCTTAAAAAAGGTGATACTCGCCGGCAGCACATCATCTGCAACTAATTCTGCGTTATCGAAAGCAACTTCAGTTGTCGAAGGTGTCATGTTAGCTCGAGATTTTGTTAACGAACCCGGAGGAAGTCTCACGCCGCAAGTATTCGCCCGAAAAGTAACAGCCATGGCTAAGGAAAAAGGACTTGCGATAAAGGTTATGGACGAAGCAGCTATAAAAAAAGCAGGCTTAGGCGGTTTATTGGGAGTAAATCGGGGATCGGACAACCCTCCAAGATTCGTTGAATTGACTTATAAGCCAAAAGGTGCAGCAAAAGCCACCTTGGCTCTGGTTGGAAAAGGAATAACTTTTGACTCCGGTGGTCTCTCAATCAAACCATGGCAAGGAATGTCTGAAATGAAAACAGACATGGGAGGAGCCGCCGCAGTAATAGGAGCGATGTCCACACTTTCTTCTTTGGAGCCAAAAATAAGAGTCAGAGGTTATCTGCCAATGACCGACAACATGCTTGGAGGAGATGCGACAAGACCGGGAGACGTTCTGAAAATACGAAATGGCAAAACTATTGAAGTAATAAATACCGATGCAGAAGGAAGGCTCATACTTGCCGATGCGCTTTCGTTGGCTAGTGAAGCTAAACCCGATGCAATAGTAGATCTGGCGACACTAACTGGCGCATGCATGGTTGCACTCGGATCAGATATAGCGGGGCTAATGGGTAAAAACAATGCCTTCCTCAGCCAAGTTGAAAAAGCGGCAGAAGATGCAGGCGAAAAAGTCTGGCAACTGCCACTGCCGGATGAATACAAAGATTTATACAAGTCTCCTATCGCAGATATGAAAAACATAAGTGCCGGAGGATATGGTGGTGCGATTACAGCCGGACTGATTCTTTCAGAATTCGTAACAGAAGGAATTCCATGGGCACACCTAGATATAGCCGGACCAGCTAGAGCTGATAAAGACAGCTCGGAAATCGTAGAAGGGGGAACAGGTTTCGGGGTTAGAACACTCATAAAGCTAATTCAAACATTTGAAACCCCTAAACCTGAATAGGCCACAATAGATGTCCGTTGCACTAAAGGAAGCAAAAGACTTAATAGATCAGGCCGCTAAAATAACTGTCCTAACTGGCGCTGGGATTTCTACCGATAGTGGAATACCAGACTTCAGAGGCCCCAACGGAATTTGGACAAAAAATCCTGAAGCAGAAAAAGCTTCAAATATCCACTACTACATGACGGACCCCGAAATCCGTAAAAGGAATTGGTCTCTTAGAGCATCAGGAGAGCTTTGGCCGAATGTAAAACCCAATGAAGGTCATCTAGCTTTGGCCCATCTTGAAAAAAGAGGCCTCCTGCACATGTTGGTAACACAGAATGTTGACGGTCTGCATCAAATGGCAGGAAACGACCCCAGTCGTGTAGTTGAAATACACGGCACAGTTAAAGAAGCGATGTGCCTACAATGCGACTGGAGAGACGACATAGAGACGGTTCTCGAAAGGGTACGACAAGGAGATGAAGATCCCCATTGCTCGTGCGGAGGGTTGCTCAAATCAGCAACAGTTAGTTTCGGACAGAATCTTTTCCCTGGAGATATTGAAAAAATGTTTGAAGCCGCCTTATCATGTGATCTTTTATTAGCGATTGGAACAAGTTTGCAGGTCTTTCCTGTGGCAGAAATGCTCCCAACAGCGGTAAACAACGAAGCTAAAGCAGTGATAATTAATGGTGAGCCAACAGTTATGGATCATCTCGCTGAAATTGTTGTTATCGGAGAATTGAGCAAAGTTTTACCTGAAATGGTGTCACTTTAAAAAACTAAAGTGCCAAATTTGAACAAGATTCATAGAATTCTATGGTGTCAACATTCCAAGAACTTCTAGCACAAGCTAAAAGCCTCATTGAAGAAACAGATCCGTCAGGTTCAGAAGCCCTTATTTCAGAAGGGTGGGTTGTTCTCGATGTAAGAGAAATTGAAGAATACGATCAGGGAGTTATTCCCAATTCCATTTTGATTCCACAGGGAAAAATTGAAGAAACAATCGATCAGCACATACCTGACCGGGATCAACCCATAATTGCGATGTGCGCTGGAGGTGTCAGATCAGCTTTCGCTGCAGTCACCTTAAATGAACTCGGGTATAAGCATGTTGTATCTATGGATGGAGGTTTCAATCTCTGGAAGCAGGAAGGAAGGGATTGGGTAACATCACAAATTTTGAAACCAGAGCAACGGCAGCGTTATGAAAGGCACATATCACTACCAGAAATTGGTGAAAAAGGGCAACAAAAACTTTTGGAATCCAAAGTTGTAGTAGTTGGTGCAGGAGGTCTTGGTTCGCCCGCTGCTCTCTACCTTGCGGCGGCGGGTGTGGGGACATTAGGTGTTGTGGATATGGACACCGTCGAGGAATCGAACCTCCAGAGGCAAATTTTGCACAGCACAGAAACAATCGGCAAGAACAAAGTGGATTCAGCTAAAAAGACCTTGCTGTCTCTTAACCCTGAAATAAATGTAATTACATACAACGAGCTTTTGGATCCAGAAAATATCCTGGAGATAATTGCTGATTACGATGTAGTAGTTGATGGAACCGACAACTTTCAGACCCGATATTTAATCAACGACGCGACAGTTAAAACAGGCATTCCAGTTGTGCATGGATCAATATTCAGGTTTGAAGGTCAGATAACAGTTTTTGATCCGAAAAACGGACCCACTTACAGAGACATGTTTCCCGAGTCGCCAGATAATGGATCTATTCCTAACTGCTCAGAAGCTGGAGTTCTAGGGGTTCTACCAGGAATAGTTGGGTCTATCCAAGCACTGGAGGCAATAAAAATAATTCTTGGAATCGGTGAAGGGCTTACAGGAAGAGTGATTGTTTTTGACGCACTTGAGATGTCCTTTCGAGAATACAGAATTGAGCGAGATCCTAGCAATCAGATCACTTGGGAAAATCGAGATCAAATCAAATTTGAACGAAATGAAAAAAACGATCAAACCAATTCTGTTAAACCACCTGAAACGTGATGCAACTAAAGATAGTCAGTTGACTGTCAGAAAATTTTGAGTTTTCTCAATTACGCCCGTACGATTGATCCTTACTGTTAGAAAGTTCATCGATGTCAGAGATTGCAATAGTTGGAACAGGCTACGTTGGTTTGACCGCAGGTGCTTGTTTTGCGCATCTAGGTCATCGAGTTTCCTGCTATGACATCGATGA
>CEPK01056808.1_pt1 | contig 10925 bp, 9 predicted proteins | sample 356231 | NCBI WGS metagenome assembly CEPK01 (sample SAMEA2620259, study PRJEB7988) | marine metagenome | biome: marine biome (ENVO:00000447); feature: deep chlorophyll maximum layer (ENVO:xxxxxxxx); material: "saline water (ENVO:00002010), including plankton (ENVO:xxxxxxxx)" | depth 80 m
CGAAATAAACTTATTAGAAGCAAAAATATTAAGAGAAGAAAAGAGTAAAAACCCATTATCTAAAATTGCTGTTAGAGAGTATCAAGCTAAATTAGAAGATGCAAAAGAGTTGTTAGCTATAGTTAAAGAAGAAAACATGCCTGTTAGATCAGGAGGGTATTATCCTCATTTGTATAGAGAAATTCCTGTTGATAGAAAAGTTGAGTTTATAGATGATTTAGAAGCACAATTTAAAATAGATGAATCACTAGGTATGTTTACTGGTAAATTAACTGCTAGAGAAAGAGCTGAAATATCAGCACAAAGAATAATGGGTGAAGCATTAGAATATAATTTTGGAAATTTATCTGGCAGAGGAAGAAGTAAATATTTTATAGAAAGACAAGTTACTTGGCATGAAAAAGATAAAATGTTGAAGTGGATAGATAATGATATTTTTTCTGTTATGTCTAATTATATACATAGAGTTGGGCCATTAATTAAAATGCACGATTTTGGTGGTGGTGATATTATGTTAAGTAAACAAATGATAGAGATAGAAAAAAACTTTAACATTATAAAATCTACTGCACCAAAAAAACACTTACCAAAAATTGAAGAAGATATGGAAAACTTTAAACTTAATATTGCAGACATGAGAGATGTTGTTTTAGGTAGGATGAGTAATCACGGTAACCCAGCAAGTATACAAGCAAGAACAGCAAGGTTATTAAAAAATTACGCTACAACATTATTTGCTGGTAAGTTTTTATATAGCTCTATTCCAGATTTAGGAAACATGGCAGCAATAATTGGTATGAAAGAAATGGGTATTTTTATACAAGCTATAACATCTGGAAACAAAAACCTTATAAACGCAATAGAACAAAACAAAGAGTTTACTAAAGAAATTGGATTAGCTATTGAAACTGTATTAGGTAGTAATGCAAGATTTATGGAACCCAATCAATACCGAACACCTAGTGGTGGTCTTGGACAATTTGGTTTAAGAAACATGGAAGATTATGCAGAGCGTGGTGCTAATGCTATGCACATAGCAAACTTGTTATTGCCTTGGACAACAATGACAAAACAATTAGCTGGTACTTTAACAACATCACAGTTAATTAGAAATGCTATTGAACTTACAGCTAATGTAAAGCCAAGAGCTAATGGTAAAAAATATGTAGCTGATATACCTAAAAAAGATATTAAAGAATGGCAAAGGTTACAAAATTTAGGTTTAAGCAAATCAGAAATTATTGCAATAGGTCAAAAGAAAACAGGAGTTAATTGGGAAAAAGTTGAGGAGGGTGATACCTCTATATATGTAGGTAATGTTAATAACTGGACAGATAGAAAACTAGCAGAAAAATTTGAGATTGCTGTTTTTGAACAAACTGAATTAGCTGTTATGATACCAGGCTTATCCTCTAAACCAAATTATTTATACAATACTGTTAATGTTCCTTTTAGAGGTAAATGGGCTGTAAAAATAAGAAAAGAAATGAATGATTTAGATGACAAGATTAGAGATGGAGTCAATAGAGGTGTTGGTGAAAAAGAATTAGAACCTATGCGTGAAAGATTTAGAGAGCTACAATCTGAATATTCTGGATTAGGAAGAAAATACGCTCCATTATTTAGTTTAATATTTCAGTTTAGATCATTTGGTATTGGTGCTGCGCAAAAAATTACACAAGCATTTACACAAGGTAGACAAAGATCAAGATGGTCTGGTTTATCAGCAGTTATAGCATTAGCATATATTTCTAATTATCTTAGAAATCCATATTATAGATTCTTAGATGAAAATGAGCAAATGCTTACAGCATTAGAATATAGCGGTATTACAAATTGGTTATTAGATTTTAATACATCAATAGAAACACTTGCACCTTTATTAACAGAAGATGAATTTGGTTTAAGAGCTATGTTAGGAATGGATCCAAAATGGTCTTATGATGAAAATATAGAAAGAGTAGGTGGTGGATTTGGTACTGGTTATGCAGCTTTATATAAAGCATACGATTATATATTAAACAATGATGATAAAACAGATAGAGAAAAATTAAATGCAATTAGGCAATTAATACCGTTTAACAATCTTTTTTATCTTAGCCCTGTAGCTAAAGGTGTACAAAAAGAAATGTTAGAATCTAAACAATTAGATGATGAGTTTTTATATGGGTATTAAAGTGCGTTGCAATAGAATAAACATTAAGGAAAGTAGGTCATTATGGCAATAAGTGTATCAGATACAACTCCTAGACAGAGTTATACCGTAGGAAGCAGTGGTCAAACTACATTTTCAGTACCGTTTGCTACTGAACAACAAGCAGATGTAGCTGTTTATGTTAATGATGTTAAGGCAGATTATGTAGCATCATTAGTTGGTCAAACAGGAACAAAGTATACATTAAACAATGTAGGTACAGCTAATAGTACTGAGGTACAATTTGCTACTGAACAAAGTAATGTGACCATTGACATTATTAGAGATACAGCCATATCAAGAACAAGTGACTTTAATACTGGTGGGTATTTTGATATAGAAGATTTGAATGTTGAGTTATCAAGACTAACCAGAATAGTACAAGACTTGGAGTTAAAAGTTGATCAAAGTATTTCAGTACAACCTCAAGAAGATACGCCAGGAGATTTACCTATTGCGACTTCAAGGGCTGGAAAGCTCTTGGCTTTTGACGCATCTGGTAATGTCACCACTAAAACAAGTGCTATTACTGAGTATCTTGGAGCTTTTACAACTGATTTAACTAACAGACCAGACAATTCTCCATTGGAAGTCGGAGATATATATTACAACACAACAAGTTTAGAAACAAAAATATGGACAGGAACATCTTGGGATTTAGTATTTGGTAGAGTACAACCTATATCTACTTCTTACACCTCAACTGGCAACACAATAAAAACTTTAACTTCAAGACCAAGTAGTAAACTGTCCATATTAGTTATGATTGATGGTGTAATGCAAAATCCTAATAATTATGATGTAGATGATAATGTTATTACATTTACAACAGCTCCACCAATAGGTGCTGCTGTAGAAATTAGAGATTTTTCATCAACACAAACATCAGGATCAGGCACAATAATTAATGTAGATTCTGGTACAACAGTAACACAAGCTAATGTAGATATTAATCAGTTACTTGCTGATATTGTAGCAAATGCAAATAAAATTGATACAACACATTTATCATCTACCGTTCAAGCATTGTTAAATAAAATAACTCCTATAGATACTAGATTAATATCAGCAGAAAACTTACTTACTGTTAATGGTGTAGATCAAATAAGTGATCACAATACAAGATTAAATGCAGTAGAAGCTACTTATTCTTCTTTAGATACTGCTGTAAATGGTACTGCTAGTACAACAATTAATGGAAGATTAACACATTTAGAAAATTTAAGTTTTTCTGGATCAGGAACTGTTAGCTTTGATGTAGGTAGGGTAACTACATTAGAGGGTGCTGTATTTGAAACAGATGGTAGTACAGTTAAATTAGCTTCTGCATCTGGATTACAAAATTTACAAGGAATAGTTAGTAGTATAACTGCTACTAATACAGCTCAAACATCAGATATAACTACTTTAAAATCACAAGTGCAAGATGGAAATGGTAACTTAACATTAGCTACAAGCACACAATTAACAAGTGTAGAAACTACTGCTAATACTGCAAATTCAAATGCTACATCTGCTGTTAACCAAGTAAGTACATTACAAAGTACTGTTGGTACAAATACTGCAAGCATAACTAACCATACAGCTTTAATAGGTGATAATTCAACAACTCCAGGTGGTTTAATTGGAGCAGAAAAAACATTAAGTATTGATGTTAATGGTAGAATTACTGGAACAAAGTTAATTGCTGGAACAACAACTACATCGTTTGCTATAAACTCAGATGTATTTACAATATCTGATCCAACACAATCTACAACTGGTACTGCTCCATTTGAATATGTTAATGGAAACATTAATATTAGAGATGCTGCAATACAAACTCTAAATGTAACAAAACTAAGAGGCGATGTTAATAAAGGTAGATTTATAGAAACAAGTACTGGAACAACTATGACTACATCTTATGTTGAAATATTACAATTAGATATACCAGCACCAGATGATACAGTTAATGGCCATATTCCTATGGCTATAGCTAGTTTGTTTTGGGGTAATAGTGCAAATGGTATAGCTGGCAAATTAACCGCAAGAACTGTTGTAGGTGGTGTTGCTGGTACTGAACAAACTGTTGTTGAACAATCAGAAGATTGGTACGCTTCACAATTAGTTTTAAGTGGAACTGCTACAGGAATTGTACAAACATTAAACAGTTTACCTAATAGAACTACAGCTATTATTAGGTTTACATTATATGCAAAGAAAACACAAAACTCAGCTACTTTACAAAAAGCTAATATATTAGGATGGGGGTTACATTAATGTCAGAAGATTATAAACAAGATTGGCAAAAAATTGTTGATCAACATGCTATTGAGTATGAAAATAGAAATCAACCAGAAGAAGAACAAGAAGTAATAAACTATGAGGGTTTTTATATAGAAGTAAAATCTGATGGTACTTATGGAAAGTATATAACTGGTGAAAAAGAAAATGATAACTTTGAATTAATAAGAAGATTTGATGGAGTTATTGGTGATGGTAATGAAATATATATTGAAAGAGCTAATGATGGTGTATTAGAACAAAGAATAAGAAAACAACAAGACCTAGATTATATTGGCAAAAGACTATTAGAATACCCAGACATTAGAGAACAACTTGATATGATTTATCATGACATAGATAAATGGAGAGATACTATAAAAGACATTAAAGAAAGGAATCCTAAAGGAGAATAATAATGGCATTAACTACAGTACATGGAAGAATGGTAACAGACGGTTCTATTGGAACTGCTGATCTTGATGCGGTCGGTGTAACATCAGGTTTTAACAATGTTACTAAATCAGATAATGGAAATGGCACATTTGATATTATATTTCATGCTACTAATGGTTCAACATATACAATAACAACTCCTGTTTTAACTGGACCTCAAGGTCAACAAGGACAAACTGGTAATGATGGAGCGCAAGGTCAACAAGGTCAACAAGGAATTCAAGGTCTTACTGGTGCGCCTGGACCAGCTGGTTCATCTGGAATTACTATAGATTCTTTTACTGGAACTAACAATGCTAATGGAACAATTACATTTAATTTTACATTTAGTGATGGAACAACTGGTTCTCATACATCAAATAATTTAAAAGGTGATACAGGTGATCAAGGAATTCAAGGAATTCAAGGTCTTACTGGTAATACTGGAGCTACTGGTACATCAATAAGCAATATAACAAGCACAACTGGTAGTAGTGCTGGTACATATAATGTTATTCATACTATGTCTGATGGTAGTACACATACTATTACAACACCTGATTTAACTGGGCCTGTAGGACCAGCTGGTTCTGGGTTACAAGATATTGTTGATGATACAACACCACAACTGGGTGGTAATTTAGATTTAAACGGCAATACAATAACAGGATTAGTTATTGGTACAGATGTTCAAGCCTATGATGCTGAACTTACTGCTATTGCTGGTTTAACTTCAGCTGCGGACAAAGGCATACAGTTTACTGGAAGTGGTACTGCTTCAACTTATGATTTAACGAGTGCTGGTAAAGCATTATTAGATGATGCAGATGCCGCTGCTCAAAGAACTACGCTAGGTTTAGGAACTATATCTACTGCTGCAACATCAGATTATTCAGCTACAGCTAATAACTTAAGTGACTTGGCAAGCTCAACTACTGCAAGAACTAACTTAGGTTTAGGTACTGCTGCAACTCAAGATGTTGGAACATCAGCTAATAATGTTGTTCAGCTTGATGGTTCTTCAAGGTTACCAGCTGTTGACGCATCTCAAGTAACTAACTTGCCAGCATCAGGTGGTCTTGGATCAAGAAAAACTTTTACAACATCTGAAGCTGTAACTGCTGGTGATGCTTTAGCTATTGATTCAAGTGGTGGTACTGTAAAAAAAGTACAAGAAACTATACCAACTACTATTCAAGACACAGATATACCAGCATCTAACAATGATGAAACATATACAGGATGGCCAAATAAATTATTTGAGCCAGGATCATCTTGGAACACTCAGTCTGAGTTAAGTTATATGGGCCAAAGATCAAGTGTCTATGTAGACCATGCTGATCGTATTGCTATATTTTATACTGGTGCTAATAATAATGCTAAATTTTATGGCAAAACAGTTAAAAGAAATAGTGATGGAACATTTGAATATGGTCCAGAATTTCAAGTAAATAGTTCCAGATTAACATCTTTTGCTGTAGATTATGATCCAGTAAATGACCACATAATTATTGCTGGTAGACAAAGTTCTGATGGTGGTATTTATGTATGGAATCTTGATTGTAGCTCTACTGGTAATTTAAGTCTAAATTTAAAATATACATTGATGGGTAGTAACCATACTTTTTATGATATGGCTTATGACCATACTAATGGAGAAGTTGTTGTAGTAACTCATGGTTCTGGTAACTGGCCTTACAACAGTCAAGGTCAGTTTATGTTTCATTTTGCTTACAATGCTGCTGGAGATACGGTAACAAAACGAGATGGATGGAATAGTTATTGGAGTCAATGGGCGCACGAGGGTAATTTTAGTAACGCATCAAATCTTGATGGCAGATTTAAAATGATGCACTTAGGATCAGAAGCTAAGACAACAAGTTATGAATCAAGTAGCGGTAGCGCATCATCAAGTGATGGTCCTAGCATGGTAGCTATCTATGAAAGAAGTAGTAACCCATACGAAATAGGTTATGCTTTCTGGAACACAAATAGAAATTCAGCCAGTAACAATTCAAATTCAAAAGTAATTAGAAGTTGGAATTCTGGTGTTGATTTAGGTGGTGCTGGTCCTAACTGGACTAATATGCAAATGGCTCTTGATCCAGTTACAAAAAAAATAATGGTTTTTGGTAGAAATTCTTTTACTAATAGCGCTTCACAAAACCATAGACCTTGGTACTGGACATTCCAATACAGATGTAAGGGTTCAGGTACAGATCATTGGCATCATAGTAATGCTAATGTAGATAATAATGGTGTTCATGTGCAAGATACTAGCACTACTTATATTGGTGGTTCTGGTAATGACATGCAAGGCTATCCATCTGTAGATGTTGATACTGCTACAAATCGTGTTGTTGTTCTTTATAATTGTCATAATGGTGGTGGTAGTAATCAACATAATACTACACATGGTAATAAAAAAGTTGTTGCATATAGATTAACAGGCACAGGAAGTTTTGATAATACAAGTGATACTACAAGCTATAGTATAGATAGTGGAACTGTAGTAGGTTTAGATACCGATGGTGATGCTTTTCTTGGACAAAATAGTAATGGTATTGATTTAAGATTTAATCCAACAACTGGTGCTAACATGTTTATGGCATCCGTTAAAAGAGATGGCGATAATTATACTGCTGGCACATCTTGGGGTCAAGAAAACAGATTCCATAATATAGATTTAGGTTACCCTGTAGCAACATCAAGAGATAGGTTTACTGGTATTGCTTTAGCAAGCGCTGGTAATGGTGCTACTGTAAGCACAGCATTAAAAAATTCTATTGCAAGTGGATTATCTGGTTTAACTGCTGGTACAAAATATTATTTAAGCAGTACTGGTTCATTAACAACAACTGCAACAGATAGATTTATTGGTACTGCTATTAGTACTACTGAAATTATTTTATCTGATGGTGACCTTGATGGATATTCAGTAGGAAGTGCTGCAAATAATATTCTAGCATTAAATGATCAAGGTAAAATACCAGCTGTAGATGGATCATTATTAACTAATATGAACGCTGGTCCTGTTTTAATTGGAGAACATATTCTTACTAATAATTCTACACATACTTTGCAAGTAGACACACCAGGCTGGACAGTAGATTATGATCACTTAGCAATAATGGCTGGTTTTTCTTTCTACTCAGGTGTTAACACAACAAGCGCTGGCTTAAGGTTAAGCGGTCATAGTGGAAGTAATTATAAATATAGATATAGATATGGTACTAACAGTACAAATCAATCATCAGGTGCAAGTGAATGGCGTATAGTTGGTAACAATAACATGAGCAATCAAACTTATTGTTCTTATATGGCTTTTGTTCAATGGTGGCCTGATTTTAATACTGACCAAAGTAAAAGTCATTCGTCTTATGGCTGGGGTGTTGGTCATAGTTTCCAATCAAAAGTTCAAGGAAGTACTTTTGATCATTATGAACATTTTGAAGGTGGTATAAGACATGATCATTTAGAATCTCCAGCTACCAATATACAAATTTATACATCAAACAACAGTTGGTATTGGAGTCAAGGTTCATATCTAAGAGTTTATGGATGTAAAGGTCCAATGCCAATGTAAGGAGTTATCATGAGGACAATAGTAGTATTAAATAAAACAACAACAGAAGATGAAGATGGAAACTCACTACCATTTTCATTAACTAATTTATACATAGATACATTACCTTTAGATATGTATGAATACACACAAACTGAAACACAATTAACTTATCAGTCTGCTGATGGTTATCCTGTAGGTTATCATTATGGAACAGATGGATTTACTGTTGTTGAAGATGTAGAAAATATTCCAGAAGATGTAGCTCCATACAAATATTATTATGTTGATGGTGAATGGACTCTGAATGAAAACTATGAGGACCCAGAATAATGTCTGGTCTTACACCTATTGAACAAGGCAAGCTATTAGAAGCTGTTAATAGGTTAACAGATCAAGTTGAAGATTTGAATACAAGACTACATAACATGGAAACACAAGTAGCAAGAGGTAGAGGATTGTTATTTGGAATTATTTTTGCAGCTGGTGGAATATCAGCTGGCCTTACTAACCTTATCACTAACTATTTTGGAGGAAATTAAAATGAAGTATGCACTATCCCTTATAATTTTATTTGGAATAACTGTATCTGGTTGTGCGTCTAGCCACATTGGACTCAATGCTCAGCTACCATCAGACCAGAATATCTCTATTGAGATAAAAACTACTACTGAAAAAGACAGTTAGCTCTCTCGCTTGAATAGAAAGCCATACAGAAAGATTTAAACTTTATGACCTTATACTATATAGACACACCTAACTTCTTCTCTACGCTCATTTATGGGATTAATTTTTCATGATTGCCCTGTTCGGATCAGCACTTGGGTTCTTTTCCAGTACAATTCCATCTTTGTTAGGAATTTTTGAGAAACGCCAGGCTCATCGTCAGCAGTTGGCATTACTTGAAGCACAGTCCAAGCATAAAATTAATATTGCTAACGCTCAAGCCGACATAGCAGAGGCAGAAAATATATATAAGCATGACCAGACACTAGCTACTAACTCTGCTGGTTGGGTTACTACATTCTCAGCTACATGCAGACCAGTCATTACATACTTATTTCTGTTCTCATATCTAGCTGCGAAAACTTTAGCTATCTTTCAAGCATATCAAAGTGGCATAGAGTTACATGAGAATCTTGATTTGATCTACTCAGATTTCGATGAGGGTATGGTATCTTGCATTATTGCGTTTTGGTTTGGTCAACGAGCTATGATGAGAAAAAAATAATGGATAAGATTATTGAAATAGTTAAGGGCATTATATCACCAGAACAATCTTGGTCAGCTTTTGTTATGAAGATCATTGGTCTTATTGTTGTGGCTGTTATTGCTTATGTTGGTTTTCAACAATACTCAAGTCTAACTGTTGAAGAAGATACAGAGATTCCTATTGAAGAAGTATTTGAAAAATACCCAGAAAAGAAAATCAAAGTAGAAGAATTAATTAGTAAACTTTTAAGATCAGATAGAGATATTGAATCTGTGTGGTTGTATGATTGGATTGATGCTAGAAATATTGCACCATTAATTAATATACCAGCAAATAGTATTGATCTATTACCTACTGGTTACTGGATGGAGGGCGATGAGTATGTCATTGGTCATTTTGTATTAGGACAATGCACATCATTAGATAGAGATACTGTTAATATTGCATGTAGTGTAATGTCTGCCGAAGATAGCTGGGGGTTTGTATTAGTACAATACATAGATGGTGTTACACCAGATTTAAAAACAACTAAAGCTACAGCTATGAGAATATCTGAAATATTATATTTGATAGAGAGATAAGTATGAAGAAATTTTTAGCTTCTGTTGTATTAAGTTTATTAATGTTTGGTGTTGCAGTAGCAGATGTAGAATGGAACGCTGCAATAACAAGTGAATATATAGACAGAGGAATATCTTATGGTAAAGGACCAGCATTTTCTGGTGGTATAGATGTATCAAGTGAGTCAGGGTTTTGGGCTGGCGCATGGGCATCTAATGTAGACTTTGGTGATAACACATCTTATGAACTTGATGTATATGCTGGTTATAGTATTGGCTCTTTAAGTATAGGTTATATTTACTATGCTTTTCCTGATAATACTGATGAAGGTTATGATTCAAGTGAGATAACTCTTGCTTTTGATATTGGTTCTTTTTCTATTGGTGCTGATATTTTAGCCGATGCAGACTGGGATATGGATTTTGCAGAGGAAGTTTATTATTCAATAGGTACTTCTGTTGAAATAACTAACCAAATAGATATAAGTTTTCATCTTGGTTTTTATGATTATGATGTTGATGATGATGAAACAGACTATGAAATCTCTATTGATTTTGATTCTGGTTTTTCATTTGGAGTAATTGATAGTAGTAGAGATGACAGCAAACCATTCTTTGTTGTTACTTATAATTTTAATATAGAGAAAAACTAATGGCAGTAAAAGTATCAGACTCAAGTGTAATATCTATACC
>CEPK01036268.1_pt1 | contig 10920 bp, 13 predicted proteins | sample 356231 | NCBI WGS metagenome assembly CEPK01 (sample SAMEA2620259, study PRJEB7988) | marine metagenome | biome: marine biome (ENVO:00000447); feature: deep chlorophyll maximum layer (ENVO:xxxxxxxx); material: "saline water (ENVO:00002010), including plankton (ENVO:xxxxxxxx)" | depth 80 m
CGGTATGCCATCATAGCATCTTCAAGTAAAATAAGTTGCCTATAGATACGCCTAGATGCCTCTAGAACGCTTGTTCCATAAGGGGCGTGTCTGTCATTACCTAAGATCCTAAAGTGCGCCATCTGCCAATTCTCAAGCGTTAAACCACCACTATTCCACTGGAACTGAACGTAGTTTGGATTTGTGGGGTCTTCTCCTTCAAGTCTTTCAACTTCTTGTGGGGGGAGCCCAATTGTATTACGGATTCCAAGTTCTTCATCAATATCAAGATACAAAAACAGATCACCGTATTTGCACATAGTTCTGCACCAACCAAAGAGATTATGTTCAATATTTAGTACATTGTGGTATAGGTTTTCAAGTGTGTGTTTGATCTCCTCATTCGGACATCGTATTTTCAACATTGGATTAATGCTAGAGTGTGTTGTCATTTCATCTGCGTAGATGTCCAACGATGAAGCAATTTCAGGAACATACTCCATTTCATCAAAGTCTACATACCTATCACTTCTGTTTTTGTTAGAGACCATGTTGATGGTCACATTGTTCATGTAATTGTATTCAGACTTTTTGAATTGTTTACCTGATGCCGAGCGAAACGCATTGGCATATATATCCAAGTGTCGTCTCCTAAGAGAACGACCAGTTTGGGTTCTTCTTTGGGTAATCGGCCCAGAGAACAGTCTGGTTAGAGACTTGAACAGTTCGGATGCCGGATTATATGGTTGGTTTCGGTTGTTGTATCTTCGTGGGGCCATTTTATATTATCCTTTGTAAATCCACCAATGTGGTCGTTGTTCTTGTAGCTGTTTTTCCATTCTTTCTTTATAAGTAGTTTTTTCTTTGTATTCCTTCATACCCTTGATAGAAGTGTTCATTGTTTTATTATTTAAGTACATGGAATTTAACATTGCTTTCTGATACTCTTGATCTTTTTTGCTAACTTCTAGTGCTGTGTCTCGTACCCAACAAGCAATCGCAAGAGCCATGACCAAATCATCATTATAGGACCTCATAGCTTGTGGCTTTCCATTGTGCCAAATAAATGTTTTCATCTCATGAAATGTTCTATTGGAGCGAATATGAACCATCTTGTTCCTAATGTATTCTTCAAACTTTGCCACAATCAGAGGACGAGTTTTAGTTGATGTAGTGAAGCCGAGTACAGCCCTGTTGTGGTGCTCTCCTTGTGTTGCTTCAATGAACTCATGTGTGGACTTAATTGAGTAATAGAGGTTAGGATATTCCAAATCATTTAATTTTTCTAAAACGGAAATTCCGATGCCGTTGTTTTCGACAACTAGGAGGCATTTGCCATACTCCATACCCGCATCATACAAAATTTTAGAAAACATATCAAGTGTGGGCTTACCTTGGTACTCTGCTACAATTTCCATAGTTTCAAGCTTTATAACATGGAAAACAGATGAATCAGTACCATCACCTCTAGCAACGTCACCAACAAGCAAATAGCTACTCTCTTCTTCATATTTCTCCCATATCCAAAAATTCCGATCCCAGCCAGTTCTGTATACGGGATCTTTAATGTTTTCCAAAACCCAAGCAATGTCATCAGGGTGAATCACTGTATCACCAGAAGTATTAAAATTACACTCTAATTCTTGTGCTATCTGTCTCCGAGACATATTCTTGGTTTCTTTTTCAAACCACTGTTGGTCCCTTTCTGGGTGCACATCCCATGGGAGAGAAATTGTATGGAATTCATTCTCGTTTTGGTCTCCGTCAATATAGGTTTTATGGAACCAATTACCAACACCATTAGGGGTGCTCAGAGCGATACAGCGGCCTCCTGTTGACAGAGTAGGGTAAAGACCCGTCCAGAGATCATCAAGGCCGTCAATGTGTGCTGCCTCGTCTATAACGAGCAACGACAATGCTTCCGAACGACCAGCGTCTCCAGAGGTTGAAGCAGCTTTAATTGTTGACCCATTAGATAACTCAAAAGAAGTTCTATTGTCTACCGTAACTGTGGAAACCTTCATCCAATCTGGGAGGTTTTTCATAATGCTTTTAACTTTTTTAACAAGGTTACCAGCAGTGCTGAACTTTGTTGCGATAACAAGAATATTCTTCTCTTTGTGGAAAAGCATAAACCATACACAATAAGCAGCCGAGATCGTTGAGATTCCAAGCTGTCGTGCTTTAAGAATAATATTAAAACGGAAATCGTTAAAGTCCTTTAATAAATCATCCTGATACGGATAAGTGTTAAAAGTAATTAAACCTCTCATAGGATGAGAGATTCTACAATAATTGTTTATAAAGTACGATGGGTCTTTCCCAGATCTAACGATCTCAGTTACGATTTCCTTCTTAGATAGTTTATAAGCCATACCATCCTATTTGATAATGCCTTTTGCTTTGCCAAGCCACTCTTTGATCACATTATCTTCTTTCTTTTCTGATGGAGCAAGAATTTGATCCATTTTCAATCCACTAATTTTATAGTGCATTTTGGCCATTACAAAGCTCCTAACGCGAGAAGTGTTCTGAACAAGAACATCAATTTCGCCGTCTTCCTTAAGAGAGACTGATTTGCCTGTAACTTTTTTGTATTCTTTTTGAAGAAAGTTTTTAATATCGGTCATGGTGCTTTCCATCTCTTGCTCAAATCCACCAGCATACACCTCTTTAAGTTTGATGTCTGATTGATAAGTAACACACATCATATCCCCATAGAACTTTACATTGAACCCATCAATCACGCGGCTGTCCATAATTGGGCAACCCTCTTCTCTTCGAAGGCCAATCTTTTTTTCTTCTCCATCAAGAGAGAATCTTTTATCATGAGCGCCATCATAGCCATTTGCTGCTGCTTGTGCAAGCCCTTGAACAATTTCTAACATATTTGAATTTGACATAGTGTTTTTTCCTTATTGTTTTCCTTAGCGATCTTGATAGATTTTGGACATTGCTGCCTGGTACATCTTTTCCACCTGAGCGACTGGAGTCATCGCGTCCCGAAGCTGCACCAAGGCATACTCCATTGGATTGTCTGGATCATAGTTAACAATCTCCATCAGATCATCATCGCTATTTGCTGATTTGACCTGAGCAAGTTGTGTAGCCATGTTTCTAATGGTTTTGACAATAAGTGCGCCTTGTTTGGCATCAGTGCTGTCTACGGCATCACCAAGCTTTTGTAGGTCTGTCTCAATTTCTTGGGCTAGGTTTGATAATTTTTTTGCAGCCTTGCGCTTTATCTTAACAACATAATCAAACCCTGCGTAGGATTTGCCTGTTTTGGTGCCAATTGCACTAGCGCGAGACTTTAAACGATCTAAAAACCCTTCTTCAAGTTCTTCTTGGATCATTATTTTAAGCTGTTGGGTTGTGAATTTCTCTTTTGTGTGTCTGGGTAGGGTATTTTTGAGCTCTTCATCAATCATTTTCATTATCTGTTGTTTTGTTATTTTCATTTGTTTGGCCTCCAGCCGGTTTTCCATCTTTCCTCTCGTCCTTCTACCCATTGAATATAACATTTTTCACAACAATCAAACTTTGTCATATAGACATCGTCTCTTGATTTATAAGAATATGTATTACAAACGGGACAAGACCGATTAGAATCATTATTAATTAGTTTTGACGCAACAAAAACGCCATTTATCTCAACTTTGTCCGGTGTTTCATCCTCGCGCCTACTAGCATAGAGCTTTTTAAGATCTTCAAGGTATTGTCTTTCTTTTTGTTCGTTCCAGTTCTTCTTTGGGTGTTGTATGGTCTCTTCGCCATATCTTTCCGATATAGCCTTTTCCAATTTCGCAATTGAATTGGGGTCTTTTTTCTTCATTAGTTCACCGCATTTGCTATGGCTATTGTGGTTCCAACTCCGATTGCTATCCCAACGGTCACCCAAACTCCTCTATTAAAAGGTTTCTTGAGTTTCTCTAGTTTCTCAATCCTTTCCTTTTGTAGAGTAGCTTCATCTTGAAGCATACCTACTTCCAATTCGTAATCAGAAACAATCATCTTTATTTCTTTTTGTTTCTTAGCTTCCATGAGGCCAACCTGATAGTCAATCTCAGCAGGGCAACTCATACCTTCCTTGGCTGCATCAGATAGCAGCTTTAATGCGTCTGGTGTTAATATATAACCTGCGAATGGTGCTGGTTGGTCTTTCTCTACAACAGTGTACGTTGGCGTATCAGCAAACGCCATAGACATTAAAAATAAAATCATTTTTCCTCTATCCCCAACTCCTTCATTATATCTTCAGGAGTTTTTTCTTCAAAGTCGTTTATTCTTTGATCTCGCTCTTTCTTAAGAACCTCAATTGTTTTTTCATACTTTTCAATTGCCTTTTTATCCTTAACAGATTTTTTATTTACTTTTTCTGCGAGGTTTTTATTTTGCTCTTTGTATTGGTTTCTTTCAAGCTCGGCCATCTTTAGTAGATTTTTGGCTTGTTTTTTACCAAGAGCATAAGCTATGATAAACATGGCAAGCAATGTGAGCCACTTCCAGTGGGCTCTACACCAATTACTAAACTGTTTTATGTACAGCATTACTGCTCCTTTGCTGGTTTTATCATTCCTGCAAGTTTTCTAATCTGGTGTTTGGCAGCAGCAACTTCCGCTTCAATTGAGGCGCCAAGCTCAGCCATAATTTTGTCTCGGATTCTCATTGCGATGGCCAATAGATCATCATCAACTTGTTCTAAGCCCGGCGCATCTTTGCTAACTCCGGCCAATTCAAGAACTTCCTTTTCAAGCTCATCCATAACCATATCGCTAATCTTTTCTTCAATGGTTTGTTCTGCCGCCATGTATTCGTCCCAAGTGTTGTCTCTGCCAAGACCAGTTTTAAACTCTTGGCCTTGATGGTCCATAGGGGGCCCACGCATTTCAGTTTCTTTTACAGATTCAATTTCTTCATTGATGATTTTAAGAAGATTTTCTTTTGTTATTTTCATTATTTTTGTACCTCAAATCCTAAACGTCTCATTAATCTAAGTATTTCTAAATCATGCATTGCTTCTATAGCCCTATAGACTTCTTTTGCTGCCTCAGGGTTTCTGGCTTGGATTGCTTTAAATTTTTCTGCATCTGGCATTTGATCCATAACTTTGATTGCGAAATCTAAAAATCTCTTTTTGTCATTTCGGATCATTCCAATACCTTTTGCTGTAACCGGCAAACCAGTTTTTCCACTAAAATTTTCATTGAGTACTGATTCAACTTCTTCATTGATGATTTTCGCTAATTGTTCTTTTGTTAGGTCCATTATCCATTTCTCCATGCTTTCGCAAAATCAACGGCAGTCTGTCCGCCGATATAACACATAGCAATCATGCCCCATGTATCAGGATCCAATTGGGCCCAAGCCATAAGAATAGTTGCCGTGATGAACACAAGCAGTTTTCTAGACACAATTTTTTCTTGAACTGCGTCTAACACGCCTTTCTGTTTGTTATCCAAATACCACTGTTGCATTCTCTTTTCTTCTTCTTCACTCATTTTAATACCACCTTTGCGTAGCCACCTTTTCTATCTATATCTATCGTTGTGTCTACACAATCTTTCAATACATCAAGGTGGGAGATAAGAAGAACCGTCTTAAACTTTGTTTTAATCATTTCCAACAGACGAGTAAACCCCTCCATATGTTCTTGATCTAAAGCTGTAGCTGGTTCGTCAAGTATAAATAGTTCGGATTTTGGTAAATTCGTAATAGAAATCAAAGCTAAACGTATTGCCATTGCAGCAATTGTCTTCTCTGCTCCTGATCCCATTGATAGTGGACGAGGTTCATACCTTGGATGTTTAATAAAAATTTCTAATTTTTTATCATTATTTTCGAAAAAGACTTCAAACTCAACTATATTGGCAAGGATCTTGGCAACTTCCTCGTTGATCAAGGGAAGCCTCTGTTTGATCACTTCATAGGCAATACCATTGGGATGCATACAGCGCATGTATAGTTCGCTAGTCCTCCATTCTGCTTCAAGAGCGGCATATTCTTTTTGCTCCTGTTTGTATCTCTCCACTGAGGTATTAGTGGATCCTTTTTCTATGAGCAGGGTTTTTACTTTCTCGTTACACAGTTTGCATTGTGCATCCAATTGTGTGAGGAGTTTTTCCATTGCGGACTTCTCCCTCATGAGGGTTGATAAATTCTCAATAGTCTCTTTGTTATCTTCGTATTCTTGTTGTTTTTTCTTTAAGGTTTCAACTTCATTTTCAAGCAAAGAGATTTTTGACTTTGCCCCTTCTATGGATATATGCGTCATGTTTGTCTCATTGACTATCCTGTCTTTGAGGTTTTTTTGGTCTTCAACTTTGGCAATAGTTTCTATGACCGTGTCTATATCAATCTCTTTCATCAACTTTTCATAATCACCTATTGTACTTTCAAAGTTTAATATCTCCACCTGTACAGCAGGTAACTGTTCTGATGCTTTTTTGGCATCTTTAACAAACTTATTGTTTATGCAAAACTCACAGTCTGGGTCATATTTGTGGTTGTTTAGCATCTTTAGCTTCTTCTCTAGGCGCTCCTCTTTTGATTTGGCAGTAGCCAATTGGGAAAGTACGAGTTTACAGTCTTGGACTAGTCTTTCATATTCCTCTTTTAGGTTTATGTTTTCATCCAAAGACACAGATGCAAGATACTGTTTGATCTTTTTTGTCTTTTCCTCGTTTTGTTGTATGTTTTCGCCCCAATCGTGTATTTGGTTTTTAATTCTTTCCACTTGCTTTTGTTTAGAAGCCGTTTCCTTACGAACATCATCAATGTTGATAATCTCCGCTGGAAGAGAAGCCATATCTGTTTCTAGCTCTGACAGTTCGGCGGCTATGCGCTCGCGCCTCTTTCCAAGCCCATCACACTTTTTTTGAAGAGAGTCTATTTCAAAATTTATCTCTTCTAGGGCCTCTGTCTCTTTCAGTATAAAATCTGCTAAATTCTTCTGCTTGTATCTTTTAATAAGTACGGCGGTGTCTGACGATTCTTTTTTCGCTAATTTAAACTTTTGATCAAATAAGTCAAGATCAAGAAACTTCGCAAGTATTTCTTTACGCTTAGTGGACCCCTCACGGATGAAGGACAAAGAATCAAGCTGAGAAGCCATAGAGGTAATCATAAAGTCCTCTATAGATCCAAAAGTCTTGCGTATGTTTCTGTCTGTTTCGTTTCGTGTGTCGCCATTTAAGCTTTCATCAATTGTGATATTGTGAAAGTCCAAATCAGTCTTAGCTTCTAGTGTTTCTTTACCACGAAGCTTCTTAGTATATTTATTAAGATTCCGAGTAATGCGATAATCTTGTTGCCCAGCCGACACAACCAATTGTATATTCGCGCTTTCTTTGTTTTGATTGATGATATGAACATTCTTACGTTCTTCCTTGCTTGTGGTATTGTAAAGACCAAATAGAGCACTGTCAATAACAGAAGATTTGCCAGAATAGTTTTTCCCGAATATTCCCACCAATCCTTGTAACTTTTCAAAATTGATTTCATTTTTTGTACCATAGTTGAACAAATTGTCAAAGCGCATGCTTTTAATTTTCCACACAACATTTCTACTAACTTCTTCATTGCTTTCTGCCTCCCTATTGTATCTACTGTTCATATCAAGAATTTGCTGTATGGTTTCTTCTTCTAGTTCGTAATCTTTGAGATAAGTCCTAATCCATTTCTCTTGAACTTTTAGATCTCTAAGGTTTTCCATTCCAGAAATTTGTTGTTGAGACTCTGTCAGTATATCTGTTCCTTTGTTTAAAAAAGAAAGAGTGTAGGGGGAATACCTTGTCTTTGCTATGTCTGTTGCTTTTCTAATCTTGTCTATCGGCAAGTTAGAGGTGGACACCAGTCTCAGTCTACAGCCTTTTGTAATCTTAGCATTAGGCACTGAGCCATCTTTGTTTAGATGAATGGTTTCGAAAGGCCTTGGATTAGTAATAGCTGTGTGGTCACAACTCCAATCCCAGCGGCCCTTGATGGTCCAAAGGAGATATCCTTTGTCCTTGCTTTCACCAAAGTTTTGTTGCACAGTGGACCCCGCATATCGTATGCGCCCTTTCATATCTAATGCTTGGCGCGAGTGTATATCTCCAAGCATAGCAAAATCAAAATTGTTGAATATTTCAATAGTATCTTCACCATGAGTCATCTTCCAGCCCGTGTCTGTGGTACACCCTGTAATTGCACCATGATAAAGAGCAACGTTTATCTTGTCTTTGTCTGTGGGTTGCACCCAATTCTCTCTATCAAACACCGACAGAACATTGAAAACTAGGCCATCTAAGGGCTCAAATTCGCCGCTCAGCTTCTTTAAATGCAATTGAGGGTGTCCTAGTGCTTCAACGATTGGAGTGATGGCATCTTGGCGATTTGAGTTCTTTAAATTGCCATCGTGATTGCCCAAGATTACATAAGTTGGTGCGATGTTGGCCAAATTCTTTAAGAAATCTGACGCCAAAGCGAAGTATTCTGGGCTTAGTTGCGTCTTTGTGTGCGCAATGTCACCACAGTGAATGATTATGTCCGGTTTCTTCTTCTTGAGATCAAGATAAAGTTTATGAAAAACCATCCTATATTCATCGTGGAATTTTAAATTTCTGATATGAGTATCAGCGATATGAGCTATTTTATACATGTGTTCTCCTTATAATGTTTTCAAAGAAAAAATGATCATGATCAATGGGCTCAGCGCCATGCATAGCCATAGCAAATTGCTCTGAATTCATTGAACCTACATCTTCAACTGTAGATGTGTCTATTTTAAACACCTCCATGTTGTATTGTAGCATATTTTTGATCATTTGTCCAGCTTTTTTTTCTGCATCTTCATCTAAAGCCATGTAGACAGGGGTGTCGTTTATAGCTAAAGCTTGAAACAGTTTGGACTGAGGTCTAAGGGTGGAGCCAAGGATTGGAATTGCGTTGGTACCAGCGACAATTGCATCAAAAACACCTTCAACAAGTATGACTGGTTCGTCCCAATCTATATACAATTCGTTAAAGATGAAATCCTTGCTAGCAGAAGGGTTGAGGTATTTTCTCTGATGCCCAACATATGAGCGAGAGATAAAATAGTTGATGTCTCCCCCACTATTAAAAGATGGTATTATTACTCTACCACCATAACGTCCCTGTGGGCAATAACCTATCTTCCACAATTGAATATCTCGTTTTGAGATACCTCTTGAGTTTAGATAGCCTATAGCTCTTTTGGAACTAGCAGGTAAATAACGATTAGCTAAAGAAACAAACTCTTTTGGCAGATCAACAATCTGTTCCACCACCTCTTCATTAATCTCTTTAAAGATGTTTTCGAACTCAGAAAGATCAAGTCTTCCTTGGAGTTCAAGATACTTTTGTCGCTGTTGATATGTGCCAAACTTACGAACAATCCTATAGATGTTCTTTCCCCTTGTATCACACACCCAACATTTAAATGCCCCAATGGCAAAGTTTACAGACAATTTCTTTTTATGATGACCACAAAAAGGACAGTGGTATAAGTGTTCATTACCAACTCTCCTATAGTAACCTAAGATGTCTGAAATTATTTTCCGTTTTTCTTCCATGACTCCCTCCGTGGTATTAAGATAACACGATGGCTCAAGGTTGTCAAGTATTTTCTTCTATTAATTTCCAACCAGCCCTTGCAATGACGACTGCGTCGGCCATATCATCTGTTCCTGGTTTTGGATTTCCATGCCTTGTTAATTCATAGGTGAAGCTATCTGGATAAGTTTGCGAAGCCCACTCAATAACTTTTTCTTTGGCTTTTTCGCCGCGTTTAATTTTGATCCCACAAAGCCCACGGGCCTTGTTTGCTTGAATGAGAGTCGGAGCAAAGCCATATAAACAATAAAGACCATAACAGCACATTCCATTAAACCGTTGGAGCTTGGCCATTGTGTGTGCCGTCGTTTTCCCGCCGCCGAACGCGATGAATGGTTGTTCGATGAATACATGTTTTATACTCCCTTTGTCTTTGTACTTGTCCATAATAATCATAAAATGCTCAGCCCTCTCTTCAAGAGTCATCTCAGCTTTTTTAAATTTTATTAAATTGCTATGCAGAAGAACTTTTTCATCATCAACAATCGCAATTCCAATTTTGGTTGTGCTTATATCTAAGCCCAATATCATATCTTGCATATCTATATTATAACACGTTTAAAACGATTTGTCAAGTATTATTTTTGTGATTGGATCTTTTTCATCATATCGACTTGTTTTTGAACCTCATCACTGTCCCATTGGCTTTGCATTTTTTGATTTGCTGCCTTAACAGGATCCTCCACAGGAGCAGTGGCGTCAGCATTGTCTTCCAGCTCTGCTTTAATTAGCTTTCCAACTTCAGGGCTAACATCTCCACCAGATGAAACCAAAGGGTTAAGTTCCATCACCCCATCACCATCACTGTCTACCGGCTCAACAGCACCAGTTTTAACAAGATGGCTCATATCTTTTATTAATTCCCCAAGTTCAACTTTTTCAGCATCCATTTGTTGCGACGAAGCAGTTTTATAAGCATCGACAAGGTCTTGGGTTGGTACCTGCACTTCTTGCCCTCCGATGTTCAAAACAAACATCATACCGGCTAGGGCATCCAATATCCCCTCTTCCAGAAGATCTTCTTCTAAAGGTTGCTCTTGGTTTTCTTTAAGAAATCTTCTCCAGTTCTCCATAATAAGTTTTTGATTATTCATAACATTTTCCTTTATATTAAATATCTAGCTTAAGTTTAAAAGTATATTGCCTATCTTCAGTTTTTCTAACAGGAACAGCAACCTTGGCTATTCCTATGAGATTTTTTCTTTCATCATAGATTGCCACTTTGGTTATGTATGTCTCTTTATCAAACGCAGGTACATGATCCGTTAGATTAGTATCAACAATGTTCTTAACAGGCACTTCTAATTCAGTATAGTGAAGCGAACC
>CEPK01050090.1_pt1 | contig 10910 bp, 7 predicted proteins | sample 356231 | NCBI WGS metagenome assembly CEPK01 (sample SAMEA2620259, study PRJEB7988) | marine metagenome | biome: marine biome (ENVO:00000447); feature: deep chlorophyll maximum layer (ENVO:xxxxxxxx); material: "saline water (ENVO:00002010), including plankton (ENVO:xxxxxxxx)" | depth 80 m
CCCGTTGAATGCGAAAATGGACTCAGTAAGTACTGCTCCTCCTATTGCCCCGCCTATAGAGAATCCCAAGATGGTGACAATTGGCACCAATGCGTTACGGCATGCGTGGACTATCACGGTCCTGAATTCTGAGACTCCCTTTGCCCGTGCTGTCCTGACGTAATCCTCTCTAAGAACTTCCAGCAAACTGGCCCTCATGTACCTGAGTAGAGATCCTGCAGAGGCGACACCAAGAGTGATGCATGGTAGGGCCAGATGAGTAAGTGTGTCCTTGAATAGGGCGCGCCTAGAGGAGAATTCTTCGGGCAATTCTTGCAAGGATGAGCTGCTGACGAACCAACTGTCGATAAGATGGAATCCTGTTCCGCTTTCTGGTAATGGCCAAATGAATCCTTCTTGGGGATATGTGTAGCTAGTATCGTGTCTCCCATAGATTGGCAGACACCCCCCTTCTGTTGCAGAAATAAGAGGTAGCCACTCAGTAAGAGGATCGCAGACACCCTTCTCCGTAGCGAAGAATAACTGGAGCATCATTGCTAGCCAGAAAATTGGCAGGCTGACAAATGCGATTGCTACCAGTCTTGAGATGTTATCGAAAACCCTGTCCTGCCACACGGCGCTGAGAATTCCGAGACTGATGCCCAATGTGTACCCAATTAGTAGGGCTAGGAAGGACATCTCCAGCGTGATCGGGGCTGCATCTTTTACTACGTCAATTACTGGCCTCTTGTATGCTACCGACTCCCCCCAGTCTCCTTGCATCAGATTTGTGACGTAAATCGTATATTGCTCGGAAACGGGCTTATCCAGCCCTAGCCTCTTGACGTTCTGCTCGTATGCATCTCCGATACACTTCTCTCCGCAGAGGGCAGCTGCTGGATCAGCAGGAATAATCTGTGCTATTGCGAATGTGAAAACCGAAACCCCGACGATTACCGGAATAAGGAGTATCAGCCGCCGGGCTATGAATTCGTGTATCTTCATGCCAATACCCCATCCCCGAAAGGGAGGAACAAGAATAGTTTGCGTGCCACGACGAACGACCCCCCTAGGGGGTCGTCCGCCGGGCACTTACGTTAACTCTTCAGTAGGGCTTACTCGCAGGATCCCACGAGAGCGCCGTCTACCATTGGTAGCTTGTCGTAGTCGAACCAGTGTGCCGATCCGATAGCTGACCATGGAGCGGAGCAGACGTCGTCGTGCTTCACGCCAACGCCGTTGTACTGGCCGATTATGATCATGTTTGGATCGACCTTCCAAGCATCGAAGGCTGCCTGGTAGTATCCCTCCCTAGCTGTGTCGTCTGTCTCTGCCTTTGCAGCAGCTAGAGCAGCGTCGACAGCGGCGTTGTGGTATCCGGTCCCATAGACGTCCTCTGTGCTTGAGGCGAAGGGGGACCAGTAGTTGTCAGGGTCCAGATAGTCTGGTGCCCAACCGCTGAACCTAATCTCGAAGGTCTTGGCGTAGTACTGAGTAAGGTACTCGGCCCAAGGCTTCGCGGATCCGTCAGTTGCGACGCCGATGCTTCCTAGGGCCTGCTGAATCTGGCCTGCCATTGCAATCCTGTAGTCATTGCCCTCGTTGGCCATGACCCTGAGGATTGAGGGTAGCCTGCACTCAGTTCCATCCCTGTCTGCCTCTGCAACTACAACGGTGTTGTTGTTGGCTAGCTCTGAACAATCGTACTGTCGGATGAATCCTGCGCCCTCTAGGAGCTCCTCGGCATATGTCAGGTTGTAGTTGAACACCTGTGACTGCGTGTCAGCATACAGGAAGCCGGTTGGGATTGGCCCGTACTGTGGTGCTAGCGAGTTGTCGTAGGTGTCCCTCCTGTGGGTCTCGTAGTCGAATGCATACGAAATTGCCAGGCGGACAGCCGAGATGGACATTGCATTGCAATCGTTTGTCCCATCGCCATCGCAGTCATGGTTGAGGATGTAGTTGCCATCTCCGTCCTTGGGGTTGAGGTTCATTGCCGAAAGCGTGGTCGTGAAAGTCTCCCTGTATGAGCAGATGTAACCGTCCTTGCTCATTACGTTCGGCTTGTCGTTAATCTCGTCACCATCAGCACTAGTGTAGACTCCATCTTCGTCAAGGTCATTGTAGCAGAAGTTTGGCAGATCCTCGATGTTGATGCTTCCGAAGTCGGCCTCGCCATCCGTGAAGGCCAGTAGCCTAGTGGATGCCTCTGTAACAATGGATGAGGTGTATCTGTTCACTGTGAAGTCTCCATCCTCCCAGTATAGCCAGTTGGGAGTTAGGACGATCCTGTCCTCTCGGATCCAGGTGTCCACAATGTAAGCGTTTGTTCCAGCGCCTAGGGGTGCTTCGTCCATCCATCCGTGGCACCAGTCGTCAGTTGCGGTCGAACCGTTTGCGTAAGTGGTGATCACCCTGTTTGCATTGCATAGGTCCTTGTTGACCACAGCACCTACAGTGTAAGCGATTGTGGAAACGAAACCTGAGTAAGGTGAGCCTAGGGTTGCCGTGAAGGTGTAGTCATCGACAACTGCCATGCTCTCGTCGCAGTCTCCATCGCCGTCCGTGTCACCCTCGAGGTTCTGGCTCAAAATCCAGTCCACGTGGCTCTCAGGGGCGTGGTACTCCAAGACCCTGCACCACGAGAAGACCACGTCTTCAGCGGTCATGTGGTCACCGTTGCTGAAGTGGACGTCGTCCCTCAGGCTGAAAGTGTAAGTTAGCTGGTCCGTGCTAACTGTGTGCCCTGTTGCTAGCCTTGGGATGATGATCGAGTTTCCATTCCCGTCTCCTGCGTACCTGTATAGGGTGTCGAAGACGTTCTCGATGATGTCCCCGGATGCTGAGTCGTATGCATCGGCGGGATCGAAGGTCGAAGCATCGCCTATGGTGAGCTCCACAATCTCGCATGGACGGTTTGAACCAGTGTCCTTGCACTCGCGATCTTGTCTAGCTTCGCTCCATGCCTGGGACCAGTTTGCTGCATCCATGTCCGGCGTGTATGCAGCAGCATCAGCAGAGAATGTGCACATTCCGCTGTCTACCTCAGCATCTGCATCATAGTTTGCTGCAGTCTCGTCCATACAACCTTCGGCCTTGGCCACACATGAGCCGTCATCCTCAGTTGCCGCAGAGTCGTAGTTTGATGCAGTTGAGTCAGTGCATCCCTTGACTACGGTTACGGTTTCTGTGACGGTTTCGGTAACAGTCTCAGTTACGGTCAGAACACATGCATTGTTCGCACTGTCTAGCGTGTAACCGTCTCCGATAGCATCACAGTCAGCTTGTGTCAGCGTCCTTTCCACATCGTCCCCAGCGCATCCCGCCAGGGCCGACGCAATCATCAGCGTGCATAAAAGAAGAGCATTCGCTTTAGCCTTCATCGAGCTATTAAAACTAGGTAGTGTATTTAATATCACCCTAGAAAATGCCTCTTTTGTTAGATTGGAGTGTAAAACTGTACTCAAATCTCAGTGAAGAATTGAATGGTGGACGTGCCGAGATTTGAACTCGGGGCCTCTTCCATGCCAAGGAAGCGCGCTTCCAAGCTGCGCCACACGCCCAGAAAACAAGCGAGCTTAGATGACCATTTAAGGGGGACGGGATTTAGTAGTGCCATGAAAGGCATGGCAAGCAGTGAACAAGGGGGCCCAGAGTTACCCGATGGTTTGATCGAGTCACTTCGTAACGAACTAGATGGTCAGGACGCCCCATTCCTGAAGCACATTGAGAGGGAGCTCAATCTGGAGTGGCTCCCAGAAGAAGAGAATCGCTTAGGTTTAACCAGGTTCCAATGTGACCATAATGAGATTTACCGCAGGAAGAGGCTTGGAGTCCCACCTGGTCCGATTACGATTGCACTCAATCCGATCTTAACAGAAGACAGGGCCCTTTTCCGCCACACCCTGGCTCATGAGCTCCTCCATGCTGCAGGCCTCCTGGACCATGATGGGTTGCATTCAGAAATAGTGCGAAGAGTTGCCCCCGCTCCAAAACTTAGGGACTCCCAAGTACTGATGAAACTGAGGGGTAGAGTGCTGGAAGGATTACCGGAGGAGCAGTGGATTTGCGGCAAGTGCGGGCACACATGGGAGAGGAGGAGGGTGACAAGACCAAAACGCTGTCCGAAATGCGCGAGTAGGTTCGAGTCCTAGTGAGGGTTCATCTAAGTGTGGCGTTCGCAATGGGCCGGGCGATTGGTGTAGTCTGGATATCATGTCGGCCTTCTAAGCCGGTGACACGGGTTCGAATCCTGTATCGCCCACCACTTTCTCTAGGCATTCGCGAATCGCTCAAATACGCGGGGCAAGTCGGAAGGCATCGTAATATTGGAGGCTGATTAGCTAATGAAGAGAGGTTCCCGTGCTTGGAAGAAGCAGGGGAAGCAGCGCTGGAAGTGGCGGAAGAAGAAGCTGCGAAGGCGGAAGGCGGCCAGGAAGAGGGCCAAGCAGCGATGATTAGGGTCAGCGTGAATAGGGGCGACGCAGTCAGATAGCCATGGTAGGTGGGGAGGCAATCGACGCGGAAATCGTCGAAGAAATCTTGTACATCTGGGACCCTAGCCCAAGAACCCTGCTAATTTCTACGGGAGCAGTCCTAGTCGTGGGGATTATCCTAGCTGCTACCTTCCAATCGATAGTTAAATCGTACAATACAGCTACGGATGGCGAACTAGAAGAAGATGGCATTGCGATTGAGTGGGGAGAGGGCATTTTCATGCCCAGGCATGAAGAATGCGTCGACGAGAATAATGGCCAAGACCTTCCTGAATACGGGATTGGCTATGAGCCAAGTATCTCCATTACCAGTAACGGAAACATGTTCATCACGGCCCACAAAGATCTGAGATGGGGAGGGGAGGATTCGCCAATCCCGCTGATCCTTGACCCGGACGACCCTGGGCCCTGGTGGGCATGCACGGATGGCCAAGATACTACATGGGATTACTGGGCTTCTTGGTTCTGGGCCTCCTATGACAACGGAAGTAACTGGGACCATGGTGAGAACTTTGGACCCACTCCGGGGAATATGCTCTTTGCCAACTACTTTGCTGGGGGATCTGAATGCCTAGGGGATGAGGGCGATATCTCGGTCGATGCGGCAGACACGGTATACTACTTGGACACCACCCTGGAGGACAATTGGTGGCACACGCTAACAGGGCATGGTACAGAATACGCAACTGGAGTGTGCCAGAGGATGAACACGATGGCTGCTGATGATAGGCCATGGGTGGCTGCACAGGGGGATGGCATCATCCATTACCTTGGTAATTCTGGGGTCTCGCCACCAGAATGCACAGGAGACGCAGGCAGGTACTGGTACTACCACTCGGAGGATGGGGGGAATACTTTCTCGCAGTGCTACTCGGTCCCCGGGGGGTGGAGCACCATTGCCTCTCAGAGGCACGGGCCATACGTGTACATCGCCCAGGAGGATGCAGACACTCAAACTGGAACCGTTGTTGTTCGGATTAGCGATGACCACGGGAGAGGAACTGGTTTGGGGGATGGGACGTGGGATCAGCCAGTAGAGGTGGGCGTTAGAGAGGGCAACTGTCCGGAGGGTTATCCTGTTGTGAATACAAACGAAGGGGGGACGGTGGCAGTTGTCTGGGCGGATTGTCCCAATGGCAGCACTGGGGCATGGGAAATCAGATTCGCGATCTCGTATGATTACGGAGTAAATTGGACTTCTTGGAACGTGTCCCATATAGAAGGAATTCAGATGTATCCTTTCGTCAGTATCAGCGACAGAGATCTAGTATCTTTGGCATTCTATGGCCTGGACTTCGAAGACGGGGGGCTAGATGGGGACTACGTGGAGGGAGAAGAGTGGTACCTCTATGCTGGAGCTCTGAGATCCCCCCAGGAGGGGGACAGCTGGGGGTTCGAAATCGCAGACCCTAGTCCCCTCCACGTGGTTACAGCTTACGAACAAGCGGAGGGCGATGTCCATGCTCTGCATGACTTCTTCGAGACTGTGATTAGTCCCGACGAGTCGTGGTTAGGGATAGCTTACCAGGTTAACATAGGGCAGCACCCATTCGAAGAGAACGAAGAGCAGAGATACATCAAGTTCGTCAGAGGGAACGTTTCATCCGCCTGAGGAAACGATGACGAGTTCGAGTTCCAAGTCGCCGTTAATCATCGAAGTATGGGGGACGATTTTCTCCTCGTGGACTGCTAGAACCGTAGAGGGGGGAATCCCCAGCCTCCCCAGGATATCATTGATTGATATTGGCTCCGAAGACTCGACGACATCTTCGGACCCTTCGTGCTTGACGCGAATCCTCATGGTCCTCTGGAATCGAGTCAGCCTTATGTTTGATTCGCAGGTGGCCGACTCGAGCCGAGATCGCATAGCCCGGTATTGCGGTGGATTCGAAATCCACTGTCCATTGGACGCGGGGGTTCAAATCCCTCTCTCGGCGCCAACAAAACCTATCGGCTAGCTCGCAAAATTATTGAGTAGACGAGCGCACGACCGTTCATGGAAATAGACTACGAGTTTGGTCCAGCTTTCACACTAATGACTGCAAATCTCTCGCCGGGCGAGAAGATCAAGGTAGAGCCAGGGGCAATGGTGTCGCAGTCGCATGACATTACTATGGAGACGGGTTTTGCCTCTGGAGGGCTGTTCAAGAACATAATGCGATCGGCGTTCGGGGGCGAGTCTTTCTTCGTCAATACCTACACTGCAGGCGCATCCGGTGGATGGGTATCGATGGCACCCAGTGCTCCGGGAGACATAGAAACCTTCGACCTAACTCCCGGCCAGGCTTTCTTCATGCAAGGCGGATCGTTCATGGCATCCTCGATCAATGTGGATGTTTCTACAAAGTTCCAAGGGGCGAAGTCTCTATTCTCAAGGGAGGGGGTCTTCTTCCTGCGGGCAGAGGCTCTTGACGTACCGGGAAAGGTGTTCTACACCTCTTACGGTGCGATGAAGGAAATCCAAGTGACTCCGGACAAGCCAGTGAAGGTTGATAATGGGCACGTTGTTGCTTTCACGGATGGCCTTCAATACAATGTCTCCAAGATCAAGGGCCTCGGTTCATTCCTCTTCGGAGGCGAGGGTTTCACACTGGATTTCCACGGATCTGGTTCAGTCTGGATCCAGACCAGAAACGTTCAGGCCCTTGCGTCTCAATTGATTCCTTTCTTGCCAACGGGAAGCCAGTAGGCCTAGAATCCCGGAGTGTCCTCCGAGTGCCTGAGGATTACCACGCGAGCCCCGGGCCCTATCCTGACCTGAGGCCGCCCTGCCCACTCCCCCACCTCTCCGTTAAGTATTGCGATTTCGTCACCCCTTGCTATGGCCGCGGCAGATAATGGAACGAACTGCTTGAAGGCTACTGAAGCGGCCGATCCGGTCTTATCCATCAGGGTGATCGACCATCGATTGACATCCACCCCGTTTGGATAGGCGTCTATTGACCACACCCTGCCGACGACGCTGACCCTAGTCTCCACTTCGACGACTGGAGCTTCGTCATCTTCAGTGGCAATCGAGATTGCAGCCCTTTCATCCAGGTCTATCTGCAGTTGCCCCCTCCATAGCGAGGGCATCCCGTCGTCGACCCTGACTCTTGACCCCTCGGATATTGCCCTTGTCACCCTACGCGGAAATCCCTGGCGAGATGGTCTTACTCGTGCCCTATCATAGCCATCCTGTAATGTGAACTCAAGGCTGATTGAGCCGTCATCGAGGATCTCCGGCCCCTGGAGTCCGACGACCTCTCCCACTACGCTGGCACGGGTTTCTATCTCTCCGATAGGCGTCACCGGCCATGCGTGTCCAAATCTCTCCACCCTGCTCTCCAAGGGTAGTTCGATCTCGTGATCAGAGCCTTCGCAAAAGCCCCTGTAGTCACAGTTGGAGCATCTCGCCCTTTCGTCCGGATGGACTGGGGTTTCTGCGGGCACCCCGCCCCTCTCAAAGAATCTCAGGGGAGAAGGGTCCGGGGGGCAATCCTCAATTCTCGGATCCTTCGAGTGGATCTTCAAATAGAGGTCCTCCAGTTCCTTATTGAGGGAGCTCATCTCTTCCTCAGTTGGGAGTTCTACTTGCTTTACTGTTCCCGTACCCAGGTACCATATCTCCAATCCAGAGACGGCTTCCTCCCTTTCATGAGTCTCCCACCAGAGCCATGCGTACATCCTTAGCTGGTCAAGGTAGTCACCGGATCTGTCCCCCTTACCTATAGAGGCCTTGAGGTCGACGATCGTTGGTTCCCCCCTCCAACGATAAACCAAGTCGTACTCGCCCTGAAACCAATCTTCAGGGTGGGCACTCGTCTGTGTGAAAGACTTCGCATCTGGGTCGACGAACCAAGGTCTAGCCACCTCCCATGCCTCTGCCCATGTCACTGAACCCGTTCCTGCTGCCGGATGAGGTGTTTCCCACTTCCTAGGGAATCCGTCAGGTGCGGGCCATTTTTCCCTGTTTCCGGACCTCCAACCGTCAATGCCGGGCCCACCTCCGGATTCAATGCATGATTGGACCTGATCCATGTGGAGGGATATTGCTGCCTCGACCATTGCCCTCCCTTCTTCCTTGTCTATGTCTTCGGCCAATCCTACACGGTTTGGGCTAGCCTCCCAGTCCCTAATCGCAGATTCCCAGCATCTGTCGAAGTGAGCGTCTGCCCTAGCCGATGCCCAAGCCTGTAGAGATTCCCGGTCGGAAGGAGCCGAGGCAGGTGGGAGGGGGCTAAGTCCGGGCCCTACCCAGTACTCGTCACTATCCCAGTCGGGCGAGCCGTCTTCTGCCAAGGGAGTGGTCATGGAGGAATTGGAGTCGTGGGAAATCAGCGTCGGGGACTCCCTCAGAACCCTGCATACGCACTCTTCGACTGCGTTCCCCCTAAGAATCTGCGGAGGCAGGGGGGATTTGAGGCGTGCCATCCACCCATAGTACCACAGTCTGGGGCATTTCCTCCAAGCATTGACTTGGGATGCAGATAGCCTCCGGAATGGGTTTACTGTGGAGTTCTCGGAGTCTGGCTTCCTGACTGGCACGGGAGGGTTTCGAAGTCGGGGACATATCAACTTGAGGAGAGTTTAGAGTCCGAAAAGCCATCTCAGCTGGGCGAAAAACCGACTCAACATGACTTGCATGAGTTGGACGTGTTCATCTACTCCTCTTCAGGGTCGTTCAGACGGACGGCTGTTACCTCTGTCCTTTCGTGAGTTGGCAAGACCTCAATCATGAAGACCGGGCTCTCTATTTCGCCTGCAATATCCTCGGCGATTACGAGTGGCATCTCTATCCTGTTGTTGTCCCCATCCCAGAGGAGGAACCTGTTTGGAAGGCCAGTCTCCTGGGAGATTTCAGCCATCCAATCGTCCTTTGAGCTTTCATCAGCGTCAATTGCGCCGAAGATTAGGGTTCCATCCTCGGTCAGAACTTCATGGGGGGCGATCATTGACTCGCCCCTCCTCAGGAACCGCCTTCTCATCTGTCCAGCGTCCTTGAAGACAGCAGTGCAGAATTTGAGGTGGAAGCCATATGCATCACGAGTCAAGCCATCCATTGGGTCGGGGACGCCGTGCTCAGCGGCCTGTACTCGGGACTTCAGTTCCAATGCAAGTTCGTTCGAACCCGAGGCCCCAGCAGTTATCTCTGTAGATAGGTTGAATCCCCTTAGCTCCATGTTTTCGTGGTTGCCAACTGTTATCTCAAGCTCATTGAGGTTGAGGAAGGATATGTCCAGAGAGCGTAGGTCCTCAAGAAGCGAGAACAAATCCTCCCTCCTGTCTGGCTCGCAGGGGATCTCGACTCCGGTTAGGATACCGGATTCTGAGCAAGCTGAAATTGTAGACCGGTACCTCTCTGCTTCCAAACCCAGAAGGTGGAAGCGTATCTCGTCGAGGCCGGCCTCGGCAAATTCCTTAGCCAGTTCGGGATTGAAAGGAATGCTCGTGTACATGTGCAGGTGGAATCCGGGGCCGAACTCCGACTTCAACCTGGATATTCCCTCTATTGTCCGTTCCCTGGCCATCAGTGGGTCGCCACCCGTTATCCCGGCTCCCGTAGCCCTCATGGCACGCGCCTCCTCAATGACTTCGTCGAAGGTCTCGCACCTCCTTTCATTGGCAAACATCCAGTCCACATCTCTTCGGGTCTCGGAAAGAGGGCAGTAGTCGCATTGCCAATGGCAGTTTCCTGTGATGAAAAGGACCATCTTGCTTCCCATCTGGCATTGTATGCACCCCTCTGTGTCTGAGAGGTCGGGCGCCTCTGCAAGGTCAGGGATCTGTGGAAGTGTCATCATTTGGAGTCTGCCTCAAGTTTCTCCGCAGTTAGGAGGAGCCATTCATGGAAGCCAGAGTCATTGGACAGTTCCGGATGGAAAGAAAGGGCCATTCTGTTGTGCGTCATTACGCCAACGACCTCCTTGTCCAATTTAGCAGTGACCTGAGCCTTGTCGCCAGTCTCTATGAATCTGGGGGCTCTGATGAACACGCCGGGGAATTCGCGGCCCAAGGCAGTGGCCTCTATCCTTGACTGGAATGAGTCGGCCTGGGTGCCAAAGCCATTCCTGTCGATCTTGGCGTCGACAAGGGGCTCGCCCCCATCACCCGGTTCGGCGAGCAGAATGGCGCCGGCACATGTCCCGAGTACCGGCCTTTCTTTGTAGGCCCTAATCCAATCGAAAACGGCAGGGAGGAGGGATGAGGCAGGGTCGTTCCCTGTCAGCCTCATGGTGGTTGATTCTCCACCGGGAATAACAATAGCATGGGGTTCTGAGGATTCTAGGTCTGATGATTTCCTCAACTCGTGAACCTCGATGCCTATCCCAGTCTCTCTGGAAGCGCTCTCAAGGGCCGAGATGTGAGAGTGGCGGGCGCCTTGAAGCATCACTAGGCCGATACGAATCACGAATCGGCGGCAGGACAACGAGAAATGAACCCTATTGCTCCTCC
>CEPK01087051.1_pt1 | contig 10905 bp, 16 predicted proteins | sample 356231 | NCBI WGS metagenome assembly CEPK01 (sample SAMEA2620259, study PRJEB7988) | marine metagenome | biome: marine biome (ENVO:00000447); feature: deep chlorophyll maximum layer (ENVO:xxxxxxxx); material: "saline water (ENVO:00002010), including plankton (ENVO:xxxxxxxx)" | depth 80 m
TGTGCTGTGAAGTAAGCAAAAGCTCTAACTATTTCTTTAGTATTTTGTTCTACTAGTTTCATGAAATAGTCCATGACTAGTTCAACAGGATTATTTTTTGGTGCAAAATACCAATCTCCTGTTAAGCTCCCATTTTCTTTTTCTTTGTTTAGCCGTAACGACCTCAGCCCAAATATTCTGGGTGGGAAGTTACTTGCTGGTAGCAAAGGATTGAATCCAAGATTTCTTGCTTGTTCAAACATCTCAGTCCAATGCTCTGCATCACTGTCAAAATCATAAAATTCTTTTGACATATTAGCCCTCCTTTATTTATTGTTCTTCTTCATTTGACATACCAGAGTCGTTATACCTCACTAGTAAGTAGATGAAGCCTTTGTCTCCTTCTCTATAAGTAACACGAAACTCAAATCCTAAGTCTTTTAGGACTACTCTGTACCTAGTACAACGAGTTCTCATATTCCCATAGTTCTCAGCATTGTCCTCTCGCATATCAAAGACATACCAAGTCATAGGATTTTTCTTTACTTTGTTAAGAATCTTTGAGTTCTTATCAAAGTATTTCATTTGCTTCTGTTCTTTAGTCAAAGGGGATTTACCCCTTTTAGGCTCTGTCATATCAAGGTTTGTCTTGAATACATTGCCTATGACATTGTCGGTCATTACAACCTCCTCTTTGTGTTGAGTTTGCGAACACTACCATACCCACAAGTCCAACACTTCACTATGTTGAGTACAGTTGATTTAACATTTGCAAGTTGACCTACTACGGACATCTCGCCTTGTTTACAGTTATCACATAACATTTTTCTCCTTTGATAGATAACGAGAGGTGTACATCGTACGCAAATTACGGCAAGTAATTGGGAAGGGGATTCCCTGAATATACACCTCTCGCTACCTACACTTCGGTCATCAGTTTCAAACAGGGCTGTAAAGTACTGACTCCTACTTATAAGTAACGAGCAACTATCACAGTAGTTACTTCTATCATCACAACACTCACACTAAGGGCAAACAATCCAATGCCCTATCTAATGATGTGATAGATAGCCTAGAACAGACACTATCGCTTCACATACAGCGTAACAATATATGTAGGGAAAAATATAAACACCTACTACGCTGATAAGCAGTTAACTTACCCATAACTCTTTGTATACAAAGTTCTCACTCTCGTGAAGTGTCTGCTCTAAGCTACCTACCTATATCGTTTGCACGACTTGTACAGGGAGTACTATGTAATAGATAGATAGCACGATACCTACAACTTATTGAATAATTTATTGGTTGCAACGCAACAGTTGAGAACATCAATCTCGTATAGATATCGTGCTACCTACTAACCTTTACGCAAGTGTCCAGCTTGTTTTATACTTAGTAGATAGCAGGGCTTGGCGTAGATTCACTACGCGTAGGCATGTGAAATGGTGTATGCTATGTAGCATACGCCTACATGGACAAGCCACTCATTAGTTCTTATATAAAAACTACTAACAGTAGTCGCATACCATAGTCATAGGTAGTTGTAACCCACAACCTTTGCAGTATGGCTTGAATAAATCGCTATGGCTAGGGCAACAACCTTCTGCTATATCATGGTCGTACTTAGTGTCGCCTAGCAAAGCTAGTTTCTCCTCGTAATCAGCGTTAGTAATACCCTCATAGTGTCCCTCATCAATGGACTTCTGTTTAGTATCTATAACATCGTGAATACTAGCTAGGTATTCAGCATGTTCTTTGCTGTTTACTTTGAAGTCAACTTCCCTACACGAGTAACAAGCTCGTTGTGATGATGTATTCTTACGACAGAAAATACAAGCACCAGAGGGAAGTGGTATGTCAGGTCTTACAGTAGGCTCACGCATACTGTCTATGGTAGAGCCTTCTTTGTAAGTACCCTTCGGCAAGTAACTTGCCTTGTCAGTATTATGTCCTTGTATAAACATAATGATTCCCCTTTGTATGTATGCAATATATACATAATGTATAGATTGACTTGCAATTTTGCTTGAACTCAAGCTAACATCTCTTGCTATTCATAAGACCCTGTATACTAGTGAGACTTGACAACCCCTATGCGGTAACCACTATGCGTTCATAATTTCGTATTTAAATATATAGACTCAAAAAAAATTCAAAAGTTTTTTTCTATATAGACTATGCCTACTAGCAATTTATTTCCTATGTATTTTTTTACAGGACTGAGAGCCGTTCACATTACTATATATAAACATTATGCGTAATACTTATGCATAATCATATTCGTATGCATAGATTTACCAGAGCTGATAATCGTTCACTTATGTATGCATATTTTTCGTATGTATACGCCCCCCTATGCGAAAAAAAAATTTTTATTTTATTTCATATATATAGGGGAATCTGGTATAATTCTTATATAGGGAAAAACCCAATAAAATTAGGCTTTTGCTCTGAGACAACGATAGAGCCGATTTAAGACCTAGTTTTTGCTTTTGGGCTACAATTCCCCACAATCAAGTTAAACCCCTCTTAAAATCAAACCTCAAGCGAGTTAGGGCTATTGTGAGTTAATGTTTTGTATCTAGGTATAGCTTTTTTGATTAGGTTGATTATGCATGATGCATAGGGGGAGAGCATAAAAAAAACCCCCCTACGAATAGGGGGGCTTTTTGTTTAGGCTTGATTTAGTAATCTAAAGGGCTACCCTTAAATTTACTATTCATAAAAGCCTTAGCCTGTTGAATCGTTGGAACTTTGCCCTCAAATTCTTGAGCTATACGATTAGAGCCTATAAGCCCCATAAATTCGCTACTCATAGAGCCATTTTTTAGTGGCTTTAGAGCCTTACGATTTAAGGGACTAGGACTAATTTCCATAAGGGATTTGAATTGAATTACAGCCTCATACTGTTTCAATACCCCTAATGGCTTATAGTTTCCATCTACTAAATCGCAGATGATATAGCGAGTTTTTCCTTCGCTATCCTTATCGTATTTTAGGGAAATATCCCCACGAGTCTTAACGACTGTGTATTTCCCGAATTTGCTTTTGTATGGTTGAAATAAGGATTCTTGTACCCCCATTTTTTACCTGCCTTTACTTTAACGATTCGGCTTTTCCGAATCTACTGAAATTAAAGTTACTACAAATTTCAAATCTTGTCAAACACCAAAAGAACACGAGCCGAACATTAGTTTTTTTTTACTGTTTAGTTTTCCTTACGCATAGGGCTTATGCATACTGTAAATCGTTTTAACGCATAGGAACTAATTTTAATTCAATGTGGGACACATAGGGGCATACATACGCATACGAGTGCAAATCTAGATGTAAAGTTTAGATTTAGATTTCCTATTATACGAGTACGCAATATGCCTACGCATGTGTATGCGAGGGGGGATTTAACCCAGCTACCCCCTATATATAGTACGTAAGTAGAGAAAAATTATGTGGTAACTTGTCTAATTAGGTACTGTGGTGTAGCAGGTATATTACACGACAAGGAAGGTATAGTTGAGAACTACACCACCGTACACTATGTCCTACTTTAACAGTAAAGGGGACTAAACACAAGCGTTTAAAACTTTCTTTTAAATGTGTAGTGTTTGTCGTTTTGTGCGTGAGCGGACATATGCGTGCAATTTTTTTAAAAATTTAATAACCTTATTCCTTGGGTACTAGCCTTGTGGTAATCCCAGTCCTTATCCTTGATAAGTAGCTAGCTTTTAGCCGTCCGATAGCTCCTTTACCTGTAAATACCTTATTAAAAAATATTTGTAACTTTACTATAACAGTATGATATCTATATGCAAGAACTAGGTAGACAACTTGTTAGGAAGTGGTATGAGACTATAGTTGACACAGATGGCAACATCGTGTATGTCGTGCGTCCTGCTGGTAAAGAAGAAAAAGAAAAGGGTGCTGATTTTTTTATAGTATCTAATGAATTAGAATCTAGGTTTCTTAAAGTAAAAACAGATAAAGAAATAATAAAAACAGACCTAGTTTCTTTAGAACTATACAAAGAAAACGACCAACTAGAAATAGGCGAAGCTATGCAAACATTCCCAGATTACTTTTTCTACTGGATTTACCCAACCGCCGAGCTTCTTTACTGGAATCCTTCAGAGCTAAATCCCTACCTAATGAAACAGGTAATAGAAATAAAAAATTTTTTTTCACACACAATAAAGCTCGATAAGAGCGAGTTGCTCGCAACAGGGCTGGTACGTACGCATACGATATCAGAAAATTTATTACAAGAAATCTTAAATAAAAAATATTAATATAGGAAAATGGGTAAGTTAATTGCAATTTGCAAGAGTTGCAACAAACCACTTGAGATAACTAAGAAGCACAAGAAATGTGTTAATCTTGGTTGCATAAGATATAATGCAATTATTATAAGGAGATAACATGTACGGTAAAATGTATGGTAAGCCTAAAAAGAAAAAGGGCAAAAAAAAGAAAAAAAGAATGTAATGGCACACGAGACACGTAAGAAAAATCTATTAAAGAAGCATGGACTATCAGGTGTTAACAAACCGAAACGCACACCAAAACATCCTAAGAAGTCGCATGTTGTTTTAGCTCAAGAAGGACATACTTTAAAGCTAATTAGGTTTGGACAACAAGGTGTCTCAGGTGCAGGTAAAAACCCTAAGTCAGCTAAAGATAAAGCTAGAAGAAAATCTTTTAAGGCACGTCATGCTAAGAATATTAAAAAAGGAAAGATGTCTGCTGCCTATTGGGCAAACAAGACAAAATGGTAGAGGAGATATATTATGGCAAAAAAGAAACCAGCAAGAAAACCAATAAACGCAAAGACAAAAGCAACTTTGCAAAAGAAAGCTGCAAACTCTAAATATACTTATGGACAGCTTGCACAAGTATACAGAAGAGGACAAGGAGCATATTTATCATCAGGTAGTAAGTCAGCTTCCATGGCTGCTTGGGCTATGGGGAGAGTTAATAGTTTTATTAGGGGTGGTCATTCTCAAGATAATGACATAAAGAAAAAAGGTAAATCTAGTGCCAAAAAGAAAAAATAAATACGAAAAAGGTGTTCCTGCTAAGTACCTTAAGAATAAAAAAAATCCTAAATCTAAAGTTGCTGCTGAAATAAAAAGAACAGCTAAAGCATATAAAGAAGGTAGATATATAGATTTGAAAGCTGTACAGAAATCAAGAGCAACAAGAAAGAAAAAAAGATAATGGCTAAAACTGTAAGTTGGATGTGGAAGGGTAAAAGGTATTATGGTACGCTCATTAGAGAAACTAAAACACATAAGTTTGCAAGAACAAAAAACGGAAAGATAAAGAAAATTAAAAAATGAAAGTTAAAGGCGTAGATATATCGAAACTTACTAAGTCTCAACAAAAGGCTATGAAAAAACATTCCAAACATCATACAAAAAAACATATGCAATATATGTATAACAGTATGAGAAGAGGAGCTAGTTTTAGCAAAGCACATGTAAATGCACAAAAGAAAGTAGGTAAATAATGCCAAAAAGTAATGGTAAATATTCTGAAGCACAGAAAAAAATTGCACGAGTTGCTCCACCATTTGACAAAATAACTGGTGCTGATTTTAAAAAATTAAGACAAAGCGGTAAACGAAAAAAGAAAAGCTAATGGCTAATTTATTTAGTGAGCCTAAAGCACTTAAGAAATGGGCGATTGCATTAGCTAACGCTTGTGGTGGACAAGAAGTACAGCAATCAAGTATTAAATTAAATCAACATAATGTTGCAAAAGTAGATAAATTATTAGAACAATTTGTTATAGATTACAACTTTAATATGCAAACTATGAATGAAGTAAGAGCAAAACAAGAAGAAGAATAATGCCTAATTTAGTTTGTGTATCACCAGAATGCGACAATGCATTACCTAAAGGTAAAAGAAAATATTGTTCTGATACTTGTAAATGGAGAGAACAAAAAAGAGTTCATAGAAATGCAAAACAAAATAGAGAATACAAACCAGAAGTAAAAAAAGTAAATAAATCTAAAGTAGCTACAACAAGACGAGGTGCTTTGTATGACAAGTTTGTAGAAGAAGGTTATGCATTAGATTTAATGAACGGAACAATGAAGCGTAATGCAATAGCAGAATTACTAGGTTGTACTCCAGCACATATTTCTAGATTACTTGGTGCATATCAAGAAGATATAGAACAAGCAGCACAAACAAAAAATTGGAAAAAATCAGAAGCTACATTACAAGCAGAAAAAGATTTCCAAGATTTTAGAGATATGTATTTTCAAACAGAAAAAGGTGAGTTGTTTGAAACAGCAGACTTCCATAAAGTATGGATAGACTCAATTATAAAAGCTATAGAAACAGGTGGACAACAAATGATTTTATCTCCACCTAGACATGGCAAAACAGAATTACTTATACACTTTGTAGTTTGGCTTATATGTACTAATCCTAATATTAGAATTATGTGGGTTGGTGGTAATGAGGACATTGCAAAAAACTCTGTGTCATCAATTATGGATACATTAGATAACAATGACAAATTAAAAGAAGCATACTGTGGACCAGGTGGTAGTTTTAAACCAGCAAACAGAACTGGTAAATCTTGGTCACAAAATCAATTTTCTGTAGCAACAAGAACTATACCTGGTATTAAATCACCTACAATGATTGGTATAGGTAGAGGTGGTAAGATTCTATCAAGAGACTGTGATATTATTATTGCAGACGACATCGAAGACCACAGTTCTACAATGCAACCTAAGTCAAGAGAAAACACAAAACAATGGTGGACAACAACATTAGGTTCTAGAAAAGAAGAACATACAGCTATGGTCATTATTGGTTCAAGACAACATCCAGAAGATTTGTATTCATCACTTTTAAACAATACAGCTTGGGAAACAATAGTAGAAGAAGCACATGATAGCATGTGTGCAATACCAGAGTTTGATGAAGACAAACATACAGATTGTATGTTATGGGGTAGTTTTAGAACTTTTAAATGGTTGATGAACAGAAAGAACGATGCATTAACTACAGGCGGACTTAAAAATTTTGAAATGGTTTATTTAAATAAAGCAATAGCAGAAGGTCTTAATATATTTAATCCTGAGATAATAGAAGAATGTTATGACCCATCAATACCTCTTGGTTATATACCACAACATAGTTATCTAGTTGCAGGTTTAGACCCTGCTGCTACAGGATATCAAGCAGGTTTTTTATGGGCTGTAGAAACAGAAAGCGGTAAACCTAAGCTAACAATGGTTGATTTAGAAAATCATCAAGGTGGAGGTCTAGATGAGGCATTAGAGCTTATGAAGAAATGGTATGATAAATATAATTGTTATCATTGGGTTATAGAAGAGAATGGTTTTCAAAAAGCTATTAGACAAGATGAAAGAATTAAAAAGTTTGCAGCAACACAAGGTATTAAACTAGAAGGACACGAAACACATAAAAACAAATGGGACGAAAAATTTGGTGTTACATCATTAGCTCCTATGTTTCAAGAAGGTGTAATAACATTACCTTTTGGTGATGATGAAGGAATATCTAAATCTATACTATACACAAAGCAACTGACATATTTTGCGTCTAAAGGTCAAGGTAAAAGAGGTATGGCATCAGATGTTGTAATGGCATCATGGTTTCCTATGAAAACTGTTAGGACATTAACTAGACTTACATATGCTGATTTGTCCTATGATTACGCACCAAGCTATGATAATTATGATACTATGGATTGGAACGAGTTACCTTGGAGTTAAATAAGTGACACCAGAACAAATATTGGACAGAGCTGTATATCTTAGACATATGCACAGAGATGCATTACCTGATAGACATAGATTTAAAAGCATACTAAATGGTGGAGAAAAAGGTATAGCAGAACTTTTAGGTACAACAAAAGTAGATAGTGGTAACTTACCAGCACCTAATCTAATGTTATCTGCATTAGATAGATTAGCTCAAAAAATAGGTAAGACACCAACTACAGAAGTACAAATAACAAATGCTAGAGATAGTGGTCGTAATAAAGTTAAAAAAGAAAAACTTGAAAGAATAATTACATCTTACGACAATATGCAAAAACTAGAATTACAACTACCACAAGTAGCTAGATGGTTACCTGGTTATGGTTTTGCAGTATGGGTTATTACAACTAAAAAAGACACAAACGGAAATATATATCCTTGTGCAGAGTTAAGAAATCCTTATGACTGTTACCCTGGTTATTTTGGTAATATGCAAGAACCACAAGAACTTGTTATTGTTTCTAACATACCTTTAAAAGAATTAATTAAAATGTATCCTGAACTTAAATCATGGTACAACACACAAGACGAAGATAGAGAAAATAACCCAGCAGGCATATATGGACTTAATGATAACGATGGTAGTTGGGCTAACTCTGGTGAAGATGGCGATGTAATTATTGAATACATGAATCCTGAAGGTACTTATGTTGTACATCCAGCTTCTAAAAAGATTGTTGATTTTGTACCTAATCCTCTTAAATCAGGACCAGCATTTGTTGTTGCTAAAAGATTTAGTTTTGATAAATTACAAGGACAGTTTGACCAAGTTATAGGTTTAATGGCAGCTATGGCAAAAATAAACATTTTATCTGTTATAGCTATGGAAGATGCAGTTTTTACAGAAACAAACATTATTGGCGAAATAGAGTCAGGTAAGTATAGAAAAGGTAGACATTCTATAAATTACTTAGCTCCTGGTTCTCAAGTAGTAAAACCAATAACTAATTTGCCATATCAGTTGTTTGAATCTGTAGGAAGACTCGAAAGACAATTAAGAGTAGTAGCAGGTTATCCAGTTCAAGATGATGCAATATCTCCTAATTCTTTTGTAACAGGTAGAGGTCTAGAAGAACTAGAGTCTGGCGTAGGTCAGATGGTATCTGAATACCACACTATTTTAGAATATGCGTTACAAGAAGTAGATGCAAAGCGTCTTGAGCTAGATGAAATTTTGTTAGGTAACAAACGTAAACCTATGACAGGAACATACAAAGGAGCATCCTTTGCAGAGTTTTATACTCCAGATAGAGATATTGATAGTAACTATATGACTAAAAGAAAATATGGTGCTATGGCTTCTTTTGATGCACCTAATAAAATAATTACTGGTTTGCAATTATTACAAGCAGGAATTATAGACAAAGAGACAATGCAACAAGAAATGGATGGATTAGATAATATAGTTCAGATTAATGAAAGAATAACAAAACAAAAAACAGAAGAAATATTATTTCAGATGTTATTGCAACAATCACAACAAGGTGATACAAAAGCAATGATGGCTGTTGTAGAAATATATAATAATCCAAAAGCTATTGGTAATACATTAGAAAAATTCTTTTCAGCAGTAGGTGAAGAACCATCTCCTGAAGAGCAAGCAATGTTGCAACAAGCACAACAAACACAAGCAGTACAACAAGGTGGTCCACCAAATCTACAAGCATTACTTGGTGGTGGATAATGGAAGGTGCAGAGTTTGAATTTGCTGAAATAGTAGCAAGGAACTTTCCAGAATACATACCTCCAATGGCAGAATATACAGTAGAAGAACGAATTGTTAATAGTATTACAATCGCTTACATACCAGGAGTTGGTAGATTAGATATGTTAATAATTCCTGATGAAGAAGGATTTTATGGGTAGAGGAGTTAAAGGTAAATATAAAGCTGAAAACTTTAAAGGTGAAGCTACAGAGTTAGCAGAATTAGAAAATGCAGCAATGATGGCTGGTGAAGATAATGCTGTTGTAGAAACAGAAGTTGCACCACAACCAATAGCACCAAATCCAGGTGCTATACAAGACGCAACAAGGTTCACAGATAGACCATTTGAATCTCAAGATACTTTATATCAAGAGCCTACATTAACAGGTATGGACCCTGATATGATATTGCAAGCTATGTATAGAGTTTTACCGAGTAAAGAAATAGCAGCTTTATTAAGATATAAATAGGAGGTCTAATGGCAGAAATTAGATGGTGGTGGCAACCTCCGTACACAGAAAATTTAGAAGAACAAGCACAGAAAGAAAGATTTGTACAAGCAAAACAAATAACAGATGCTTTAGAAGCAAATCCTGATATTGCAAATAATTTAAAGAATTTAATTACAGATAATTTCTATTTACCTAAAGATGTATTACTTGGTGCATCACTAATTGGTTTAACTGCTGAGTCTCCAGAGTTAGCACCATTAGTAACAAAATGGTTAGATGTTGAAAAGACTTGGTGGGATAGAACAAAAAATGCAGGTAAAGGTGCTATTAGAACTGCATTTGTCGCATTTGATTCTTTTCAAGATGAACTAATTAAAAAACCTATGCTAGCTACACAAAAGTATTTAAATGATAGAAAACATAGTGACGGTCAAGGATTTGTAACAGCAGCTTCATCTTTATTGTTTGACAAGAAAGCACAAAAAGAATGGCAAAAAACAAGACAGATACTAGGTCCTTCTGTAGGTAGAGAAGCTATAAAGAAATCTTTAGCTGGAGAAAAGGTTAATTTAGGAGAAGGTTTTTTTGGCAATTCTACTATGGCAGAAAATACCGATATATATAAAGAAATGGTTGGTAGAGGTGCTGACCCAGAAGAAGTAAAAAAAATAGTACAAGCATATTATGGTGAAGACATTACTAATTCAGAACAAGCAAGAGATGAATCTTTAACAATTAAATCTAAACACGGAACTGTAAAACTTACACCTGCAGCACCAATGTTTGCTAATGTATTAGAACCTGGCTCAAGGTCATACAATGTAGCTACAGGTATTGTAGATGGTGCTTTTACATTACTTGCTGACCCATCAATATTAGTTGGTGGTTATTTATCTAAAGCTGGAAAAGTAACTAGGTCATTATCACAAGGAGATGCATTAAAAGGTGCAGGTGTTAT
>CEPK01026371.1_pt1 | contig 10867 bp, 11 predicted proteins | sample 356231 | NCBI WGS metagenome assembly CEPK01 (sample SAMEA2620259, study PRJEB7988) | marine metagenome | biome: marine biome (ENVO:00000447); feature: deep chlorophyll maximum layer (ENVO:xxxxxxxx); material: "saline water (ENVO:00002010), including plankton (ENVO:xxxxxxxx)" | depth 80 m
TTCCTTTATCTTTTTAGATTGAATAATTTTTTTTAGTTTTTCAGTATAATTTTTGTTAAAATCTTCATCCTCAATTTTTGAATACTCTATTTTTAGTTTATTCTTTTTCAAGTCATCAGCGTGTGATCTCATGGAAGATAAAAAAAGTAATATTTTCAACTTGTGGTGTTTCTCGTAAGTACAAAGCTCGAGATCTTCTGCCATAAAAAACAGGTGATCATTTTTGTAGCGATCTAAGTATTTTAGTGGAAATAATTGATTTCCAAGTATAAAAAATAACTTCATAATGTTAATATAACTAAAAAAAAATTTATGTCAGGAAAATATATTATTTTTGGTGCGACAGGTTCTATCGGCTCTAGTCTTGCAGAGAAGCTTGCAAATGATAAAGCTGAAATTCATTTAGTTGCCAGAAATGAAGATGAGGTTAAACCGATCGCAGAAAAATTGGGTTGTACTTTTACTGTAGCTGATGTTCTACAGGATGGATTTATGGAGAAGGTTAAGTCCGATGTACCAGAGGCAAAAGGAATTGCTTATTGCATAGGATCTATAGATTTAAAACCTGTTAGAATGACAAAAGAAGAAGACTTCAATAAATGCATGAAACTAAATCTTTATTCTGCAGTTGAGGCTATAAAAGGTTTTCAAGATAGTCTTAGAAAGAATAAAGGATCAATAGTTCTTTTTTCCACTGCGGCTGTTCATCGAGGTTTTACAAACCATTCTATTATAGCATCAGCAAAAGCAGCTGTTGAAGGGCTTGCAATTAGTCTAGCAGCAGAGTTTGCTCCAAATATAAGGGTAAATTGTATTGCTCCAAGTTTAACAAAATCTAAAATTGCTCAACCGATGTTAAAAAATTCTGCAATCGCAGATGGAATAGCAAAAGCACATCCTTTAAAAAGGATTGGTGAAGGGCAAGACTCTGCTTCACTTGCTAAATTCTTAATTTCTGAAGATAGTTCATGGATTACTGGTCAAGTAATTGCAGTAGATGGTGGCCGATCAAGATTAGCTTAAGATATTATCTAAAGTCTCTAACTGACCAATCTTAAATGTTATCGCATCATCAGGATGATATCCATATTGATTAGAAGAATTTTTAAATCTCACACCTGGCTCCATAATAGGCTCTAACGAGAGTACTACTGTACCCCAGTGCATTCCTAAAACTTTTTTACTTTTTAAATCTTGTCCAATATTAAGAGCTTCTTCTGGATTTGTATGATAAATAGATTTATCTTTTTTTGGCGCCATTGGATAAAAATTATAAGCTCCGATATTGATAAAGGTTAGATCAATAGGACCGTATTTTTTACCTAGATCTTTATAAATTCCACCATAACCAGTATCACATGCGAAGAAAAATTTTTTTCCATTATACTCAATTAAAAAACTACCCCATAAAGTTTTATTAGTGTCCCAAAGACTTCTTTTTGACCAATGAACTGCAGGCACAAATGTTATTTTTAAATCATTAACTTTTATTTGGTCATACCAATCCAATTCAGTCACATCGTTAAATCCATTTTTAGTAAAATATTTTCCGAGCTGTAAAGCAGTAGCAACTTTAGCTTTCTTGTAAGGGAATCTTTGTATAGTTCTAGTACTAAGATGATCATAATGGTTGTGTGTCAAAAGAAATAAATCAATTTTAGGTAATTCATCTAATTCAATAGCTGGATCTACGTATCTTTTAGGACCAAAAATTAAAGGTCCCATATTTTTCTCAAAAACTGGATCAGTTATAATGGTTGTATTTCCCAATTTGATTAAAAAAGTAGCATGGCCAATCCAAAAAATGTAATCACTGTTTTCATTTTCTTTAAGTGATTTAATCACCGTATCCTTGGAAATTACGTGTTCATTAGGAATGTTCATATCTAATTTTTTTTTTTCTTGATTAAATATTCTATAACTCCAATTGAACTTCATATCTCTTACTGGAGATCCCTCTGGATTTCTGAAGCTTCCATCTTTTAAATGGTGATATTTTTTTATCATATTTTTAAATTAATATTTATATGTTTTCTAAAATTTTATTTTTTATTGTGTTGCTTATAATTATCGTACCTTTTTTATTTGGATGAATCCCATCATTTAAATTTAAATCAGGTTTCAATGCTACGTCTTTTAATAAGAAAGGTATTAATGGTAAATCATATTTTTTTGATAAATGAGGATAAACATTGTCAAATTTTTTTTTATAGATTTTACCATGTGAATTTGGAGCTAACATTCCTGCTAAAATGATTTTAATTTTTTTTTTATTGGCAATTTGTATTATTTTTTCTAAGTTTGTTCTTGTCTCATCTGGATTTATTCCTCTAAGCATATCATTTGCTCCAAGGCATAGTATTATTAAACTTATATCAGAATCAGATAAACTCCATTCTGCACGGTTCAATCCATTTGCTGAAGTACTACCAGATACACTGCCATTAATAACTTCAAAATTATAACCTTCAGAAGTTAAATCATTTTCTAAAACGGTTGATAAATGATATTCGGCTGGTAGGCCATATCCAGCCATTATACTATCCCCAAAAAGTAAGATTTTTTCTTTTGCATTGACTTTTATGCTTACTAGACAGAGCAATATTATTTTAATAAAAAATATTTTATTCATGACTACACTTCTTAAATTACAAAATGTTAACCTTAAATATCAAAATGATAAAAAGAATTTAAAAGTTTTAAACAATATTAACCTAACTGTTAAAAAAAAAGAAACTATATCAATTGTAGGGGAGAGCGGATCAGGAAAGACAAGTTTGATAATGCTTATAGGTGGATTAGAAAAAGCCACTTCTGGGAAAATATATTTTAATAATAATGATTTAACGAATTTATCAGAGGATAAAATCTCAGAAATTAGAAGAAAAAATATAGGAATAGTATTTCAATCTTTTTATTTGATACCTAATTATTCTGCTTTAGAAAATGTAGCATTAACTTTAGAATTAAATAAGTTCAGAAACCCTAACAGTCAAGCTAAAGAATTATTATACAGATTTGGATTAAAAAATAGATTTAACAACCTGCCAAGTCAATTGTCAGGGGGGGAACAGCAAAGAGTTGCCATTGCAAGGGCAATAGCTATGAAACCAGAATTAATTTTAGCTGACGAGCCTACTGGCAACTTAGATAGTGAAAATTCTCTGATGATATCAAAAATACTATTTAATTATGTAGCAGAGGAAGGATCATCTTTAATTATGGTAACACACGATCATAAACTTGCAAATAAATCAAAAAGAAAAATCAAAATTATAGATGGTAAAATTTCCTAAAAGTTCAGACTTAAAATTAATATTTAAATATTCAATAAAAGATTTAAGTAGAAATTATTTTAAAATTAAAAGCATTGTCCTAACATTATTTATTAGTCTTTTTATTCTTAGTGTAATTTTAACTATCGAAGATAGTTTGAAAAAGGAATTAAGAGATAATGCAAGGGAGTTGCTAGGAGGAGATCTTGAGTTAGATTACAACAGATTTCAAGGTGATTTAAATTTAATAAATAAAGTTAAGGACTTCGCAATTGTTTCTGAAATGGTTGAATTTAGCACAATGATTTCGACCACGAGAAATGAAAAAAATAAAACTTTATTTGTAAGAGTTAAAACTGTTGATATCAAATACCCATTATATGGAAATGTTAGTCATGAGCCGAAGGGAGCTTTATCTAGGATCCACAAAGAAAAAAATACAATATTAGTAAATGAAAATATTTTTAATAGTTTAAATTTAAACTTAAATGAAAAAATAAAAATTCAGGATCAAATATTCACTGTAATTGGAATTATAAAATCTGTACCAGATGTTAGTGGCTTTGTGGCATTTGGAGATTTTGCTATTGCAGGAAAACAAACTCTAAATCTTTTAAAATTAAATAATCTAGGCAGTTTTTTAAATTACGAATATAAAGTTAAATTTAAACAAAACGATAATATAAAAACAACAAGAGACAATATAATTAAAATTTTTAAAAAAGATGATAAAGTTCAAATCAGATACCCAGAAAACTCAGCGAGTGGGCTAAAAAGGGTTATAAATAACTTTTCCCAATTCTTGTCTCTAGTATCGATTAGCGCAATGCTAATAGCAGGTATTGGGATTTCAAATACTTTGCTGTCATTTGTAAACAAGAATAATATGTCGATAGCTGTCAAAAAAGCATTAGGATTTAGTTCGAGTATTATTAAATCTATTTATTATGTTCAATTATTTATTTTACTTATTGTTGTTTGCATATGTGCATATGTATCTAGTTTTTTTTTAGTTCCTATTGTCGGTTTTTATTTAAGTGAAAATCTTGGTCTAAATATCGAACCTATCTTTTCATTTTTAAATTTTACAAAAATTTTTTTGGTAGGACTACTAGTGCTTGCCATTTTTTCTATACCAACAATAAATGCTATAGAACAAGTAAAAGCATCAAGTTTATTTAGAAATGTATTCCAAAGTTTAAAATTTAAATATACAAAAAAGTCGTCTGCTATAAGCTTAATATTTTTATCAATACTAATTTCGATTTTTATATTTGGCTCTGACAAACCTATTATTAGTCTGGCATATTTTGGTGCTTTTTTTATTTGTTTGTCTATATTTTTTTTATTATCTAAAGTAATAATATTATTTTTAAATAAATTTAAAAATCATCCTAACATTTCTTTTAAAGTCAGTATAAAAAATATTACTCAATCTAAAGGTATTACCCCAATAACAATTATGTCATTAGGGTTAGGTGTAACATTACTATTTACTTTAGCCTTGGTGGGAGAAAATTTTAAACGAGAAGTTTCTAAGTCTATACCCGAAATTGCCCCAGATTTTTTCTTCATTGGTATACAAAATAATGAACGTGAAACTTTTTTAAGAAAAATTAACCAAATGGATAATAACGCTAATGTTGAGGTCGTTCCAATCGTCTCTCATGCATTAGAGAAAATTAATGGTATTGATCCGAAAACTTATATACCACCTCAAAATAACAGCTATTGGGTCATTGAAAGTGAGAGAAGATCGTCATGGGCTGAAGAAATTCCAGTGGATAATCCTCTAACTGAGGGTGTTTGGTGGGATTTGACTCAGCCAGATAAATTGCAAATATCTTTAGATGCTCAAGTAGCCAGAGATTTTAATGTAAAATTGGGAGATATTTTTACTCTTAACATTTACGGAAAAAAGATAGAGGGTGAAGTCAAAAATTTTAGAGCTGTTGACTACCGTGACCTGTCAATAAACTTTGCAATGTTATTTAATCCACAATTTGCAAGCAATATACCTCATGAATATTTGGCTACTGCTAAGTTTTCAAATCAAAATAAATTTGAAGAGACAAAATTATTAAAAGCATTACCAAGTTTATCGATAATTAAAATAAAAGATTACTTATCAAAAGTAACAAATGTATTAAATAAAGTATTTGTTGCAGTAATATTAATTTCTTCAATCACAATAATTATTGGTTTAATTGTAATTTCTAGTGCTGTAATTGTTCAAGGAAAAACTAAAGAGTTTCAAAATTTAATTTTTAAAATATTAGGTTTTTCAAGAAAAGAAGTGATAATTTCTGTTATTATTGAATTTTTATTAGTCTTCTCCTCAATAATTTTAATAGCAATTATATTTGCAATTATTGGCTCTTATTATGTAATAGAAGATATTTTTAATTTAACTTGGGGACTTAATTTAAAATTGATTATAAATATTGGTTTAGGTATTGGGGTAATTACTTTAATTTTAATAATGTTCACAAATTATAAATATTTAAGTCCTAAGGTTTATCCACTTATAAGAAATCAATAAATATTATTTTATTTTTGTGATCTTTTAAAGCACTCAACAGTATTTTTTAATAAACATGCAATTGTCATTGGACCAACACCGCCAGGTACAGGAGTTAAAGCGCTTGCAACTTTTGATACTTGATCAAAGTCTACATCACCAACTATACCCTTATCTGTTTTATTAATTCCAACATCAATTACAATTGCTCCTTTTTTTACCCAATCTCCTTTGACTAGCTCTGGTATACCCACAGCAGCAACAATTATATCTGCTTCAAGACATTCAGCTTTTAAATCTCTTGTTTTTGAATGAGTGATAGTTACTGTGCAATTTTCTTTTAGTAGTAGTTGCGTCATTGGTTTTCCATTTAAATTAGATCGACCAACAATGACGGCCTTCTTACCATTTAGGTTTGGCTCAATTTTTTTTATAAGCAAATAACACCCTAGCGGTGTACAAGGAACTGAACTATCATAACCAGATGATAAATTTCCTACATTCATGGGGTGAAAACCATCCACATCTTTACTAGGATGAATTGTTTCTATAACTTTTTGTTTATCTATATGTTTAGGAAGAGGTAGTTGAACTAAAATTCCTGATACAGTATCGTCTTTATTAAGCTCAGTAATTTTTTCCAGAACTGTTTTTTCATCAACTGTATCTGGATATTTAATTACATCTGATTTTAAACCAACTTCAACTGCAGATTTTTCTTTATTACGAACATAAATTTGACTAGGTGTTAGATCGCCAATTAATATTACAGTTAGTCCAGGAACTTTATTATATTTAGATTTAAGTTCGGCTACCTCTTTTTTGAGTTCATTTCTTAGTTCGGCAGCAGCTTTTTTTCCATCAATTAAAATCATAGGTATTTAAAAAATTATTGGTGCAACGTAGATCTTCATACACATTTCTATAAACCATAGCAACAATAGAAGTATAATTGGAGAGATGTCAAATGCACCCAGGTTTGGTAAAAAACTTCGAATTTTATTTAAAATAGGATCTGTTAAACGATAAGTAAATTCCAAAATTGAATATACAAATCTATTTGAAGTATTCAAAATATTAAAAGCAACTAACCAACTTATAACAACATTTGCAATTACTACGTAGCTATAAAGTTTAATTATTTGAAGTGTTAAGTAAAATATTGCAATCATTTTTTCTCGACATAAATTGATTGACTTGGGAAAGCAAAAGAAGCTTTTTGTCCCTCTACAATTTCTTTTATTGAGAGTGCTAATCTTTCTTTAACTTTAAGGTATTCACTCCATCTATTTGTTTTAGTAAAACATCTTACATACATGTCAATTGAACTATCTGCAAATTTATCAACTCGTACAGACACTCCTATTGAAGTATTAAAATCTTCATGATTGTTTATGTAGTCCTCAATTTTATCCCTTATTTTTTTTAACTGTTCAATTGTTGAATCGTACTGAAGTGTTATAGTCCAACTAATTAACCAATTTGTTTTTTGACTTACATTAATCACAGCATTTTCAGCAAACTGAAAATTTGGAATTATTGCTAAAGATTTATCAAACTTTCTAATTACTGTTGACCTAAAACCAATTCTTTCAACTATTCCCTCTATAATTCCTTCTACAATAATCCAATCTCCAATTTTAAACCTCTTTTCAACTAAAACTAATATCCCGGAAATAAGGTTTTTAAATAAGTCTTGAGCACCAAGTGCTACTGCTACTCCAAATAAACCAAGACCTGCAATAATTGGACCAATCTTAATACCCCACAATTCAAGTACTGCTGCAGCTCCTAAAATAAAAATTAAAATTTTTAGTGATTTAATAATCCAGCCTATTAGCTCTCTTGTAAGGAGTCTATCTAGACCACTTAAAACATAAGAAATTGGTTCTATAATTTGATGGATTGTCCAAAATAATAATATTGTAATCAAGGTTCTGTTTACATTATCTACAAATGATCTGGTATCCTCTGCGAAGGTGATGTAATAACTAGCAAAAAAGAAACCAAGAACTATAGGCAAAAACTTTGCAGGACCATCCATAGCTTTTACAAAAGTGTCATCTAGTTTGTTGGTTGTTCTTTTTGAAATAATCTCAAGCTTTCTGATTATCAACTTACTTATTAAACCTCTAAATACTAAAAAAATAAAAAATATCCCAAGACCTATTAAGATTTGCACAAAGTCGACACCAATTATTCCTTTGTTCCAAACAGATAAAAACAGTCCTTTAAAATTCTCAAAAATTTCCATAATTAAATTTTATATAGTAAAAATTCTTCCTCTCCAGGATTAAATAAAAATATTTTTTTCCATTTTATTTCATTTAAAACTGAAGATGTTTTTTCACCTAAACACATTAAGTTAGTATTCATCCAATAGTCAATAAGTTCATATTTTTTAATAATTTTGAGCAAGCTTTTTGCACTATTTTGAGAGTACACATATATGATATTGGGCATATTTTTTTTTAACTGATCAATGAATTTTAGGTCTAATTCAGTAATGTGCTCTACGTTATAATTTACAATTCTTTCAACTTGATAATCTTCATCTATCAATTGTTTGTGAAGATTTGTAGTTATTAATTCTCCACTTACATAAAGTAACTTACCTTTTTTTTTATTGTAATTTTGAATTATGATCTCTTTAAGATTGTTGACATTGCCATCAGCCGCATAAACATTTTGGAAACCCTTGTTTAAGGCCTCTTTTTCTGTAGCCGACCCTACACAAAAACAATATATAGATTTGTTAAGTTTTTTTGTATCAAGAAATTTAACAGAATTTGCACTAGTAAATATTATCCCAGCAAATTCAAGTAAATCTATATTTTTTATTTCTTGTTTTATTATTTTAATTACTGGTAAATGAGACACATCATAACCCAATGATTTAAATTTAATTATTAATTCTTTCGAGTCCTCCAAGGGTCTTGTTAACATTATGTGCATTTATTTTTTGTAATTCCCTTGCGATTCTTCTTTAAGTTTTTTTCCTACCTCTTCGCCGGCCATATGAAAATCCGATAACTTTTTACTAGTTTCATAAAAATATCTTCTACTTCCATCAATTGAAAATAATTCACCTGATAAATATATTTTATCATCAACAATTTTTGATGTTGCGCCAACCGCAGTTTCACAATCCCCATCCAAAACTTTAAGTACTTCTCTTTCAGCTTTTACACAAATACTTGTTTTTTCATGGTTAATTTTATTTAGTAATTCTATTATCTCTACATCATCTTTTCTACACTGTACTGCAATGGTTCCTTGTCCAGCACTTGGTATTAAGTCGTTATTGGAAAACTCTTGAGTGATTTCTTTGTCTAGATTTAAAGAACTTAAACCTGCCTTTGCAAGAATTATAGCATCATATTCACCACTTTTTAATTTTCTTATTCTTGTATCAACATTACCTCTAATGAGTTTAAAGTTTAAATCTTTTCTAATTCTTTTTAATTGAAATTCTCTACGAAATGAAGATGTGCCAACAATAGATCCGGGAACTAGATCATTCAACTTTTTATTAGAGTTGCTAATCATCACCTCATTAGAATTATTTCTTTTTAAAAAACAATTTGTTACCAAACCTTCAGTATCAAAAGATGGAAGATCTTTAAGAGCATGTACAGCTAAATCAATATTTTTGTTTAAAAGTTCATTTTCAATATTTTTTGAAAACAAACCTTTTCCACCTAATTCACTTAATCTTATATCTATCTTATTATCTCCTGTGGTATTTATTTCTTTTATAATAATTTCTTTATTATAATGCTTTGAGATTTCATTTTTAACTTTATTTGCATAGATTAGTGCTAATTTACTAGCTCTAGATCCAATAAAAAGTTTATTTCTTTTCATAAATTTCTTTATATTGCATTGTTATAGTTTAATCGTTGAATTTAAGAAAAAAAATTTATGTCAAAAAATGCTTTAATTATGGGAATAGAAACAAGTTGCGACGAGACAGCTGCAGCCATTATTCAAGATGATAGTTCAGGTATACCAAAAATTCTCTCAAATATTGTGTCTAGTCAATTTGATGTTCACAAAAAATTTGGTGGTGTTGTACCAGATTTAGCAGCTAGAGCACATGTTGAAAAAATTGATCTAATTGTAAAAGAAGCTTTGATGAAAAGTAAAAAAAGTTTAAATGATATTGATGCAGTAGCTGCTACTGCTGGCCCTGGATTAATTGTATGCTTGTCTGTAGGTCTTAATTTTGCAAAAGCTTTGTCTTTATCATTAAATAAGCCTTTTATAGGTGTAAATCATTTAGAGGGACACGCGCTAAGTCCAAAGTTACAAACTAAATTAGATTATCCTTATTTGTTATTGCTCATCTCAGGGGGACATTCCCAATTTTTATGTGTTAACGGGCTTGGTGATTACAAAAGACTGGGAACGACAATTGATGATGCTTTAGGAGAAGCATTCGACAAGACTGCTAAACTTTTAGGTATTGAATTTCCCGGTGGTCCAAAAATTGAAATTCTTGCCAAAAAAGGAAATCCAAATAAATTTAAATTACCAATGCCAATAATTAATAAAGGAGGATGTAATTTTTCATTTGCAGGATTAAAAACAGCAGTTCTGAAAATATCCCGAACCATTAAAACCGAACAAGAAAAATATGACCTAGCAGCCTCATTTCAAAATACGATTGAAAGAATTATTTATAAAAAAACACAAGTAGCATTTAATGAATATTTAAAAATTAATAATAATTATAGTAAAAATTTTGTAGTAGCTGGCGGTGTTGCTGCTAACAAAAATATTAGAAAGAAAATTGAAGAAATAAGTAATGAAAATAATTTTAATGTATTTTTTCCAAGTTTAGATTTATGTGGTGATAATGCAGCTATGATTGCAATGGTAGGTCTAGAAAAATTTAAATCAAAGAATTTCGATCGCCACGACTTGGAAGCAAGACCAAGATGGCAGTTAGATGAAAATGCTAAATTTTTAAAAGGTGCAGGTGTTAAAATATAATGAAATATTGGTTACTTAAATCTGAGCCAGATGTTTGGTCTATTGAACAGCAAATGAAAGCAGGATCAAGAGG
>CEPK01002889.1_pt1 | contig 10850 bp, 18 predicted proteins | sample 356231 | NCBI WGS metagenome assembly CEPK01 (sample SAMEA2620259, study PRJEB7988) | marine metagenome | biome: marine biome (ENVO:00000447); feature: deep chlorophyll maximum layer (ENVO:xxxxxxxx); material: "saline water (ENVO:00002010), including plankton (ENVO:xxxxxxxx)" | depth 80 m
CACGCCATTATTCCAGTGTACACTTGTAGAGTCATGGGATAAGAGACCCCACATCTGTTCGGATTACTGTGGTGTCAAAAGAAAAAATGTATCCGTTGATACTAAAGGGGTTGACTAAATATGGGTGGTATGTTAGCATACCCATACGTTCATCCCGCAAGGGACGCAAGTAAGCCGACTCGGAACGGAATCGTTCATCCTTATGTACCAACTTCTTCTTAGTCTAATAGTGATTGGAGCACCACTTGATTGTGAGACTGCTGCTGAACTAATAGATACTGCAAGAAATAATCCTGACATATCTGAGCAATTAGAAATAACAAGGGTTGTGGTAGCACATACTAATCCTATGTGTTTCAAGGACGCAAAAGACGACTGAAGGAACGGGGCTACAATCCCTACTACTATCAGGAGAAAACCCATGGCAACAGTCACTTACCGTGGCGTTCAGTATGACGCTAACGAGTATAAAGCAAAGGTACTTGCAGAAGCAGACCAGAACCGTAACCACGATCTAATGTACCGTGGTATCAAGGTTGTAAGAAAGTTTGCATCTAAGAGTTAAACTTTGTACTTATATTATCTGGAGGGTATTGCACCCTCCTTTTTTTATGCTATAATTTTGCCATGGATAGAGACAAACTAAAAGTCATCGTCACTGACTTAGAAATGCTACTGTCTGCACTCAAGGCAGAGGTATGGAGTGACGAACAGTCCTATAAATATGATGACCTAGATCCAATTGAAGTGGATTATGGTGATCAAATAGAGGACATATGAACGTCAAGTTAGTAACCATCACTCCTGATGCTGAGAAGATGATGGCATACATTGCCAGAGTATCTAACCCTAACAATCAGGAGAACGAGAAGTACGCTGGTTTACTGAAGTATTGTATCAAGCACAATCACTGGTCAGTATTTGAGCAAGCGACCATGACTCTAGAGATAGAGACAACTCGTGCTATCGCTGCACAGATACTGAGACATAGATCATTCACCTTCCAAGAGTTCAGTCAACGCTATGCAAGCACTGATCATCTAGGAGAGATTCCTATACCAGATCTCAGAAGACAGGACGAAAAGAATCGTCAGAACTCTACTGATGACTTGGATGAGTTTGTAAAACAGAAGTTAGAATTGCAGATAAAAACTTTGTTCAGTTCAGCAGAGGCATTGTATCATCAGATGCTAGAGGAGGGTGTTGCGAAGGAGTGTGCAAGGTTTGTCTTACCACTAGCAACACCTACAAAACTTTACATGACAGGGTCATGTCGGTCTTGGATACACTACATAAATTTAAGATCTGCACACGGTACTCAAAAGGAACACATGGAGATCGCTAGGAACTGTGCCTGTATTTTTGCAGGACAATTCCCTGCCGTTGCAGAGGCACTAGGATGGGAACACGGATTGCAGGAATAAATTTATCCAAGAATGGTTCTCTTGCTATCATAAATGACGGTGAGGTTGAGTTTTATCTTGAAGAAGAAAGACTCAGTAGAATCAAGAGGGATCGTGGTGCAAAATTTTTGGTAGAGAAATACCTTGATGGAGTAGATGCTGTTGCTATATGTGATTGTTATACAAAGTATTATCCTAAGAAGTTTTTACAGAGAACTAAGGAGAAGGAAGCAGTTTGTAAAGTCATAAGAGATAAGAAGATACCGATACTAGATTACAGACAGAGACATCATGAGTGTCATGCTGCTAACGCACGTTACGGATCACCATTTGATGACTGTGCTGTCTTAGTAATGGATGGTAAGGGATCAGTTCATGATCATAATGAACGTAGATTCTGTGAGATAGAAAGTATATTTGACAATGAGAATCCTGTCTTCAAACATTACTCTACGTTCTGGAGTGAAGAAGAATGTAGAAAGATAGAGAAACCATATTGGGAATCAATGAACACAGAGTTACTGTTCTGGGAGGGTGAGGACTGTCACAGTGAGAATACTGATGGATTCATACTCTATAGTGATAGGACTAGCGTTGGACAGGCATACAGAAGGGTCTCAAGAGAGTGTGGGTTTGATGAGTTAGATGCAGGGAAGACGATGGGACTGTCAGCATATGGATTGGAACGTACAGGATATGGATCTAAACGTGTTGATCTATTCAAAGAGGAGTATGGTCATAGTTTTTGTAGCAAAGAATTATATGCCAAGGAGGATAGCACAGGATACTATGGTAACCAAGAACCAATAGACCTAGCATATAATCTACAGAAATCAGCAGAAAGACATGCAATATACATGGTAGCGATGGCAATAAACCTAACAAATAATAAGAATGTGTGTGTAACTGGTGGTTTTTTCTTGAATTGTGTAGCAAACTACGCTATCATAAAGAATGTAGATGTAAATCTATATGCTGACCCACTTTCTTATGATGGTGGTCTAGCAATAGGTTCAGCGTTACTTGCATATTATGAACATTTTTGTAACTGATCCATCACCTGTCAAGTCTGCTCAAGTTTTACCCGACAAACACATAGTCAAGATGCCACTAGAGACATGTCAAATGCTCTCTATCGTAGCGTCAGACAAGTGGGGTCATGGATTTGGCATACTACCTAAGGTAGATGGTTCACCATACAAAACAGACAAGGGTGCTTTCCGTAATCATCCATGTACTATCTGGGCACAGACTAACTACAGATGGTTGATTGAACATGGTCTAGCATTGTGTGCAGAATACACACATAGATACAACAAGACTCATAGTTGTCAGTACACAATAGAGTGTGCTGATATTATCTTTGACGACTGCCCACCACCCACGTCCTTTACCCGTGCAATGCCCGATGAGTTTAAACATGACACAAGCATTGACACTTTTACTGCTTACAAGAATTACATTAGCAGCAAACCTTGGGTTGCATCTAATTATCTACGTGACCCATCCAGAAAACCAAATTGGATAGTATGACATTTTTATCTTGCCCACCAGTGTATTTTTTACCTGGTACATGGGAATTGAACTGTAAGGAACCATTGATTCCTCACTTGACATTGAATCCAAACATTACTTTTGGCATCTCAGTCCTTGTAATATTAGTACTCCTCTCAGGGTACGGTCTGTATAAATCCTTCTTTGATAACAAAGAACTAGCAGACCCTTGGGACGACCACGATGATTGAAACACTTTACTTAGGACCTATTTACGACCTTCAAGATATAGAAGGTGACACCGTTACTTCCCACCAAGTAGCAGAACTTTTGGCGGATAGAAATAGCGTTGCCATCTTTCAAGGACGGTCAGAAGCAGGACCTAGAGCACTAGGTAATAGATCTATCTTGTATGATCCAAGAGACCCTGAAGGTAAAGACAAGATTAATTTAATCAAAAGAAGAGAGTCCTTCAGACCATTCGCTGGCAGTGTACTACTACCTCATGCACACAAGTGGTTTGACATGGCAGGACTTGTAGAGTCTCCGTACATGATGTATGCTGTGGATGCTTTACCACATACACATGATAAAATCCCTGCGGTACTACACATAGACAAGACTTGTAGAGTACAAACTGTTGACATGAAAGACAATCTAAATTACTATCAATTGATTGATGCTTTCTATCAGATTACTGATGTGCCTATGCTATTCAACACATCATTCAACATGGCAGGAGAACCTCTAGTGGAGACACCTGAGGATGCAATCAAAACCTTTGAGGATAGTGCAATAGATTATCTTTACTTCCCTGAGGTGCATAAGCTCAGGCAAAAATGACTTTTAGTTTACCAGAAACTGGAAAAAAAACTCCGGCAAAAAAATGGGTTGTAGGGTTCAACCTATCAAACAACGGGTCGGTATGTTTATTGGAGTATGGTAAACCAAAATTATATCTGGAGTCAGAAAGAGTAACAAGGAACAAGTGGGATCATAAGGTCAGTTCCTTGTTACCATATCTACCAGAAGGAATTGAACACGTAGCCTTGACTGACTCATTCTGGACTCAAGGTGATAAGAGATTAGATAATATAAAAGACATATCAAATATAAAAAAGAAATATCCTAACGCTAGACTGTATGACTATAGATCTATGCATCATCTAACTCATGCTGCATGTGCTTTCTATAACTCTGGGTTTACTGAAGCATCTTGTGTGGTTGTAGACTCTAATGGTTCTAAGACAAGCGAAGGACTAGAGATAGAATCTATTTTCGTAGCACCCACATTCGTAGAGACACACAAGAGATACTTCTCACCTGAGTTCGTAGGTATTGGTAGATTATTTGAAGAGACTGCTAAGACATATGAATGGGACTACAGAGATGCAGGGAAGGTCATGGGTCTGAGTGCATACAATCATGACCCTGCTTCTACCATACAAAAAAGATGGGAGAGAAGATACAGAGAACTAATAGAAATGACAACAGGAGATGTATGTTTGTCAGGTGGTTGCTTCTTGAACTGTGTTGCTAACTATAAGATACAAAAGATGTACCCTCATATAAATTTCTATGTCGAACCTGTTGCTCATGATGGTGGCACTGCAATGGGTGCAGCATACCTAGCATATAATGAAACCTAGACTCAACATACTTGACGTTAGTTCTGCCATTGGTTGCAACCTATCATGTAAAGGTTGCAATCATTTTAGTAATTACTTTGCACCAGGCAGTAAGTTAGATACAGATAAACTTCTGTATGATATAAAGACTATCTTACCAAGAGTAGATATCAATAGAGTATCAGTGATAGGTGGTGAACCACTCTTGAATCCTAGATGCGAGGAGATATTTACTACATGTCTAGAGCATGCTAGTAATGATGTGTATCTTTATACTAATGGTGAACTATTAGAAAGTAATGATTGGATATACAAATACCTTGACCACCCTAAAGTATATCTGAGATTTAGTTTTCATTTACCAGAGACTACAGAACGTGGTGCCAAGATAATAAAAACAGTAAGAGACTTTGTTGCTAAGACAGATCATGAATTGTTCATAGGTCCTGCTCCCAATCAGACGTGGAAGATTAGAGCAACAGAACATCATACTAATAAGGACAGGTGGTTCTATAGTATAAAGAAGAGAGGAGATAAAGTATATCCATACAACCATGAGAAACCTGATAAGAGTTTCAAATATTGTTCATGTCCTAACTCACAATTATATAATGGTAAGTTGTGGAAATGTCCGAACACTGCATTTCTCAGGGAGATGTTGGACGTAACAGGTCAACGTGATGATCCAGAGTGGCAGGAATATTATGTTGATGGTGTCTCTGTTGACTGTGCTGATGATGAGTTGACAAAGTTTTGTGAGGGATCTATACTACCTGATAATGTATGCAGAATGTGTACAGCAAAACCTCTTCACTTTAGTGCTGCTCAACAAGAGAAGACACAGAGGAAGGTAATTAATACCTATAAATAAATCACTTACAAAAACACATGCCAACATACCCAATAAAGAATTTGAAGACAGGTGAGACTAAAGAGATCATCATGTCTATGAAAGAGTATGATCAGTGGAGAAAGGACAACCCTGATTGGGATAAAGATTGGTCACAGGGTGCAGCAGGTACCGTCAGTGGCACAGGAGATGCTTACAGTAGAACAGATGGTGGATGGAACGAGGTGCTATCAAAGGTAGCACAAGTACCAGGATCAAAAGTAAAACCACAAAAGACAGTACACTTCTAATGCCACGCAAAAAGAAAATGTCAGTCAGTGTAGGTGCTGGCATGACAGCAAAGCAATTACGTAGGAAGAAACCATATAACTCTGACATGATGGTTCCTATCGAACCTATCACACCTAATCAGACTACTGCATTTGCTCACTACAATGAGGGCAAGAACCTATTCCTTTATGGTGCAGCAGGAACAGGTAAGACATTCATCACTCTCTACATGGCACTGAAACAGGTGCTAGATCCTTTGACACCATACAATAAGGTAGTCTTGGTACGATCACTTGTGTCAACCAGAGAGATAGGTTTCTTACCTGGTGATCACGAGGACAAGTCAGCACTATACCAGATACCATACAAGAATATGGTCAAGTATATGTTTGAGTTGGCAACGGACAATGAATTTGAAATGTTGTGGGGTAATCTCAAAGCACAGGAGAGTGTGACCTTCTGGTCTACATCTTTCATCAGAGGAACAACACTTGATGCATCTATTGTTATAGTAGATGAGTCACAGAACTTGAATTTTCACGAGTTAGATAGTATAATAACAAGAGTAGGTGAAGACACTAAGATTATGTTCTGCGGTGACGTAGCACAAACCGATCTCATTAGAACCAATGAGAAGAATGGTATCTTAGACTTTCAAAAGATCATCACTATGATGCCTGAGTTTGCTTTGGTTGAGTTTGGTGTTGATGATATAGTAAGGTCTGGATTAGTCAGGAGTTATATCACCAGTAAACACACCTTAGGTTTGTAATGTTCACTCATGTTGAATGCGAACTGCCTAAACTAAAGAGGCAGAATATAGATGGTGCTAGGTATTACACTGTCAATGGTAGACCCATGGTCTCAATCACTTCAGTTACCTCACACTGGAATAAACAAATCTTTGTTGACTGGAGGAAGAGGATAGGTGAAGCAGAAGCAAATAGAATTACTAAACGTGCAACCTCCAGAGGTACTGCTACACATGAGTTGATAGAGAATCATCTACTCAACAAGGAGGTAGAGTTTGATAAACCTAGTCCTAAGATGTTGTTCCTTCAAGCGAAGGAGACCCTAAAAAATATAAATAATATATACGCTCTTGAGAAAAGTTTATTCAGTGAAGAGTTAGGTGTTGCCGGTACAGTCGACTGCATCGCAGAATATAATGGAGAGTTATCAATAATTGATTTCAAGACAGCAGAGAAACCCAAACCTAGGGATTGGATAGAGAACTATTTTGTACAGGCAGCAGCGTATGCTTGTATGTTCTTTGAACGTACAGGAATACCTGTCAAGAAACTTGTTATTATTATGACATGTGAGAACGGAGAGGTGACAGTGTACGAGGAGTATGATAAGATAAAGTATATGAAAAAATTAGTCCTTTACATTCAAAAATTTGTCGAAGAAAAAATCAATGAGTGCCAAAACAAAGATGCGTGAGATCCTGAAGAACAGATTGCTCTGTCAGGACAAGTTTACTAATGACATTGAGAATCTTGTTAGTAACAACAACGAGATGAACTACATCGAGGCAATCTGTCACTACTGTGATGTGAATAACATCGAGGTAGAATCTGTTTCTAAACTCATCACCAAACCTTTGAAAGAAAAACTCAAAGGCAATGCTACTGACCTAAATTATCTAAAGAGAACATCTAAGGCAAAATTCTTTAGCATCTAATGAAGATCAAGGAGTGGACATTTGGAAAGATCCACAACCAATTACCTGAGGAAAGACTCAGAGAGGTAGCGGTTAGTGTCGACTACGTGAGAGAACAACGTGGTTTTTGGATAAGTAATTTCAGACAGTGCACTCCAGAAGAGATTGTAGAACTAGAAAAGGAGAGACCTACCACTAGGTTACTCAGCATACATGTTATCAATGGGTGCAACCTAGCATGCAGAGCATGTAATCATAACAGTAGTCTGTTGGGTGTGAACAGTAGGGTAGATATTGATGCACTAAAAGAAGATATAAAGAACATACTACCAAAGATACATGTGTGGAGTCACATCAGTATCATAGGTGGTGAACCATTACTAGAACCAAGGACTAAAGAAGTTGTCACAGTCACAAGAGAAGTGGCAGAAGCAACAGGACAGAAATGTAATATAAAACTATTCAGCAATGGATCTAGACTAATACAGGAACAAGAATGGATTGCTGATGAGATGTTGAAAGGTGTAGTGTTTAGACTTACCTTCCACAAACCATGGTACACACCACAAGGATCTGTCAACTGGGAGAACGCAGCAAAGTTTGTGAGGTATCTCAAGTCCAGAGGTGTGGACACAGAGAACTTGCTAGAGTTTAGTGAAGCATTTAGATTACTTGATGGTAAACCAAGACAGTGGTTTGACATTGTCAAGTATGAGATGAATGATGATAGTATAAAGTACTATCCTTTCGAGGAGGGTGATCCTGAAGAGAGTTTCAAGCATTGCTCTTGCCCTAACAGTCAGTTATACAATGGACATCTATGGAAGTGCCCTATGATATCATATCTCAGAGAGTCTTTGCATGCTACAGATCAGGTAGATGATCCAGCATGGAAGAAGTACCTTGACTATAAACCCACAAGCATAAATGATACCGAAGAAAACATAAGGAAATCATTTGATGAGGTGTTGAAACCTCATGACATTTGTACGATGTGTCCACGTAATCCAGTTTGGTTTACTGCAACGCAGCAATTAGATGCTACAATGAAGAAAAACGTACCGATGTATGCTGAAGAGACCTATGACACCGTTTGATACTTATAAACAGTATCTTGCATTCAAGAACCACTTTACGAGAGAGAAGTATGACTACCATAAGTATGGTGGTAGATCGAAAGCAAAGATAGAATCATTCTACAAGAGGAAGGATCGATATTTCTTTGAGAAAACATCAAGGAAGTATAAGGACAATGAGATACATAATTTCTTCCTTGCTAACTTTGTAGCGACAGATAACCCTGAGGGTGTGTGGATAGGAAATATAATCAGATCAGGAGAGGTAGTATATAAAGATTGGATGAGGAGATCAGAGAGTTTGTTCTATGACTTCAAGTCTCAGACTAATACATTACTTGAGACATATAAGATTGACGATTTATTTGACACCTCAGAGGGTCATCCACCATTACTAAAAGAACATCTTGCTGGTAGGTTTAGTGTAGAGAACATGTGTATCTACGAAAGACTGTTCAACTTCTGTGATGAGTTTGATAAGAAACTAGACGACCCTGTTTGGAGATCAGTTGGTATGAAGATCAGAAAGTACTTACCATTCATGAAGATAGATCGCACAAAATATAGAAGTTGGCTATTGACATGCGGGTGAAAACTATATAAAATATTGGAAGAAGTAAATCAAAGATGGCAGATTTTTTTGAGTCGGAGACAGTGAAGGAAGAGATGAAATACATCTACGACCTACAGAAAGATCTCTACTCAGTCATACTAAAGTTTCCATACATGAGTCCCGATGCAAAGTGGGAACACATAGAGACATTGAAAGAACTATTAGAGAAGCAACAGATCATGTGGACTAGGATGTGTTTGTCTGAAGATCCAGATGCAGTGAAGATGAAAAATAAATTGAAAGAGCAGACTAAAATGTTAGGGTTTGGAACCACAGACATGACTACTATATTCAAGAACATGAAAGATACATTAGATAAGATGCAATCACAACTAAAAAGATAATGTCATTTTTGATTCATAATTTACCACCATACTCGGTGTATGTGAGAAAAGAATTCTTATACGACCATCAGAAAGGTCATGGTGAAATAACACCTGGCACATGGATATCAGTCAAGAGTGTGCAGCACAAAGCATTGTACTTTGAGACACTATTGACAGACTATGGTGCATTGTTTGACAAGTTACCGATCAGTGCATTCGTATGGAAGAAAGACTACAATCCTGATGAGTTACTACCACTTGATACATTACAGTTGTGGGATTGCTTTGACTATGATGTGACTGTGATAGAGAAACCCTTACTCAATCGCTGTTCCTTCTTTGGTAAGGACAGACAGATGCATGATGGACAGTATTGTTTTACGATTGATAATTGTCATGCTCAGTCATCAACTCTGAACACAAACTACAGTCAAGATGATCCAGAACATAAATCATTCAATATTATTGCATTAGATAACGGTCAGTTTGCTGCTCAACCTAACAATAGAATACAGTGGAGAGACATGAGTTTGATACCAGAGGACAAGCAGACACCAGACTTTGAGGTGTGCTCTCAAAACTATCAGGTAGAGAACACAGAGAAGTGGAGTGTCGGACACACTACAGAGTGGGCATATAAAACTAAACATGAGTTAGCAGACATTGATGATCAGTATGCTCATCATTTCCAACCACCAGAAACATGAACGAAAACCCCCATGCATGGAGAAAAGAGTACCTAGCACGTAAGGCAGGACTCAACAAACGTCAAGTAGAATTACTTGAGGAAGGACCTCATAGTCTATCTCAGAGTTGGTTACTTCAAGCAATGTATATTGATTACAAAAAAATTATGGGCATCAAAGAACCACCTAGTAGAGAGTCAGGTCACCAGACTACACTGAAAGAATTCTTCCAAAAATTAGATAAAGATTAGTACTTGACGACACCTAAATAGTATACTATACTAAACTTGCGTATGCAAGGTGTTAATCCACCAATCCATTCAATACGACGAATACTACGAGTCAAACTTATGACATTTGCAAATCTAAAAAAACAATCTCGCTTGGGAAATCTTACTTCTAAGTTGACCAAGGAGATAGAGAAAATGAATACGACTGGTTCATCTAATGTTGATGACCGTCTATGGAAATTAGAAGTAGACAAAGCAGGAAACGGTTATGCTGTAATCAGATTCCTCCCTGCACCTGACGGAGAAGAACTACCATGGGCAAAGGTATGGTCACATGCTTTCCAAGGACCTGGTGGTTGGTACATAGAGAATAGTCTAACTACACTTGGTCAAAAAGATCCTGTGTCAGAGTACAACAGACTACTATGGAACAGTGGCATAGATGCAGACAAAGACCTTGCACGTAAGCAGAAGAGAAAACTTACTTACATTGCAAACATCTATGTTGTAAAAGATCCGACCAATCCTCAGAATGAAGGTCAAACATTCTTATATAAATTTGGTAAGAAAATCTTTGACAAAATTACAGCAGCAATGCAACCTGAGTT
>CEPK01038655.1_pt1 | contig 10847 bp, 10 predicted proteins | sample 356231 | NCBI WGS metagenome assembly CEPK01 (sample SAMEA2620259, study PRJEB7988) | marine metagenome | biome: marine biome (ENVO:00000447); feature: deep chlorophyll maximum layer (ENVO:xxxxxxxx); material: "saline water (ENVO:00002010), including plankton (ENVO:xxxxxxxx)" | depth 80 m
AGACTTAATTATAATTGAAGGATGGTTTGTTGGAGCACCTCCTCTTGATATTAATTCTCTTGAAGAGCCTGTCAACGAACTAGAGGCAGCAGAGGACATAGATGGTAAGTGGAGGAATTTTATGACTAAACAGCTAGAAGAGAATTACCAAAGTATTTTTGACCAAATTGAATTATTAATATTTTTAAAAGCCCCTTCCTTTGAACAAATTTTTGAGTGGAGGAATCTTCAAGAAAAAAAATTACGAAAAAGAGTTGGGCATTCTCAAAACTTGATGAGCAAACCTCAGCTGGCTAGGTTTATTCAACATTACGAGCGACTGACCCGACACTGTCTCAGAAATCTGCCAAAAAAGGCTGATGTAGTTTTTGATTTAAATGAAAAACATCAGATCATTTCTTGCCTTGGTCTGGATTAAGATTGCTCAATAGTTTCCGGAAAAGATTTCTTACCCAACAACAGTGGCTGTACCCAAACTCGCGCAATCAAGCAAACTAATAAAACACCCAAAATCTGACGCCAAACCGGAAATCCCCCTTGATCCATAAGGGACAATTGAAGCTGCCACCCGTAAAACGCGTAGAGCTCATTTAACATCAGGCCACAAACCACTGCGGTTCCGATAACACCGACGAGGTAAGAAATCAGCGATCTAAACCCAAGCTGTTCCTTGATTACTCCCATGGTAGCGATATTGGTCGCAGGGCCTGTGAGCATAAAAACTAGCGCGGCTCCGGGAGAAAGACCAGCAAACAGCAAACTCGCCGCGACTGGGGTCGAAGCGGTGGCGCAAATGTACATAGGCAAACCAACTATGACCATAACAAGCATAACAACCACACCGTCACCCCATTGTAAGAAAAACGATTGAGGAACTAATGCTGTAATTACTGCTGCTGCGACAAGACCAATCACTAGCCACTTAGCGGTGTCCGAAATCATCTTCCCATAGCCATAACTAACAGCATTTATGAAACGTTGAGTCACAGTGGTCTGAGTCACTTCGGATTTAGTACTTCCGCAACATCCACCGCACGCGGATTTTTTTTCTCCGGCATTATTAGCTTCCCCGTCGAAACCATTTACCAGAACTCCGGCCATGATAGCACTCATAAGCGCCCCAATCGGTCTAGCTATGGCGAAGATAGGGCCAAGAACCGCGTAGGAAAAAGAAATAGAATCTACTCCCGTCTCAGGGGTTGCAACTAGAAATGAGGAAGTCGCTCCTTTAGACGCCCCGGCGTTGCGTATCGCTAACGCTGTTGGAATAACCCCACACGAGCACAAAGGTAAAGGCGCACCGATAAATGCCCCCTTTGCTATAGATAAAAAGCCAGGCGTGGCCAATTGCCTCTCTACCCAACTACTGGGTATCACCTGCCGGATAATTCCGGCCAACAAATAACCCGCTAAAAGCCATGGAGCACTCTCAACGACTAGATCCCAAAAAATAAAGAGTAAATTCATTCTGCTACGATCCTTGGTTTTAGAGCATTTGATGCGTCAAGGGCTTCCATTATAGAACAATGCGTCGCACTTTCAGGCCCTCCACAACAACTATTCAAAAGAATCTTGAGAGTTTGTTGCATCAATAGCAACTCTGAAATTTTTTCATTGACGTCATTGAGCTTCCTTTGCGTTATTTCTGTGACGTCCTGACAAGTATGATTAGACTTATCAACTCGTATGGAAAGCAATGTCGAGACATCATCGACGGAAAAACCAATCTTACGCGCAGTCTTTACGAACTCTGCTTGGCGGACATCTGTATCTGTATAGTAACGGTAACCAGACTCACTCCTTTGACTCGCATTTATCAAACCACTTTTCTCATAGAAACGAATCGTATGAGCGGTTAGGCCCGTTTTTGTGGCCAATTCACCAATTCTTAGCATTTAAAAACCTCTAGGTAAGAACATCCCGATTAATTCGAACAGTATAAACTTAGAGTTAACTCTAAGGTCAAGTAATTTAACTATCACTCAGTATTTTTGATATCCATTGCCCAATATCCTCTATTTCCTGAGGGCAGACCGCATGATCGATAGGATAGCTATGATACTGGACATCAAAACCCAAGCTTTCTAAAGTAGATAGGCTTTTCTTTCCCAACGATTCCGGAACCACTGGATCAAGTGCGCCATGACAAATTAGAACAGGAATTGATTTGTTGACCATATTTATCTTAACAGTCTTTGATGTCGCAAAATATGTAGAAAGGGCCATAATTCCGGCTAACGGTTGAGAGTAAGTTAACGCTGCTTCGAAGGAGACGGCTCCTCCTTGGGAAAAGCCAGCCACGATTATTTTGTTACTTGGGATTCCTCGACTAATTTCCCTATCTATTAAATTGTGTACCCACGAAGCCGATTCTTGCAGCTGCTCAATATCCACATGTCGATCGACATCCATTTGCTTTATGTCGTACCAAGCCGGCATCACATAGCCGTTATTTATTGTTACTGGAATAGAGGGAGCATGAGGAAATATAAAGCGAACACCAAAATCAAAAGATAAGTCGATTTGCGGAACTATGGGTGCAAAATCGTTGCCATCAGCGCCAAGGCCATGAAGCCATATAATTGATGCCTTAACCTCTTTACCCATCGGGAATTCTTTCTCTACAGCTGGCAAAATTTCCATGTATTTTCTCGCAGTAAGTAATCTTAATTAACAATGGTTCATCAGGAAAATTTATTATTCACTTCTTTAAATTTTTATCGAAAAATGATTCTTCCAAAAATTCTTGATTGCGCATTAGTATAAGGGTGATTTAACATTGAAAAGATGAATACGTTTTCTAAAGTTTTTATATTATTAATACTAATAATACCAAGGTTTATCGGCGCACAGGAAATATCTGAATTCCCATCGCTAACAGGCTCTTGGGAAGGTCCTTTAGTGATAGGTAGAGACAGCACAAATCTGGCTTTTACGTTTAGTATAAAGGACGGGCAATACGCTGCCGCTTTAATTAGTGGCGGAATGGGTATCTACGGAATGCCGGCGGATATGGTTAGAGTCGATGGAGCCAATATTACAATTAGAATTCCCCGGCTCGACGTAGAATTCACAGGAACGATACGATTAAATGATTCGGGTGATCAAATAGTGCGTATCGATGGAGATTGGTTTCAGTATAGCGAAATGGTTCCCGTGGTTTTGTTGCGTGTTGACCAACCCACCTTTTGATAGTCCCAATGTTTATGTCAAATTTAGGTATTTCAAAACGGTCCGCGACGTTTCAATTTTCAAGACGACTCATTGCAAGATTAACTTTCCTTTTGGGTTTACTTTGGTTGCCCATCGGATATGGAACTACAATACAAAAGCTAGATATAGACGACGTTGTCATGGAAGCCGAACTTGTTTTTGAGGGTGAGGTATTGACTCATGAAGTTAGAGTCGATTCCAACAGCAATCTCATAAATACCTTTGTTACATTTTTAGTGTTAGACGTAATTAAAGGCAGTAACCAAATAGATACCCTTGAATTGAAATTTGCAGGCGGAACATTAAACGGTGAAACGGTCCGGATAAATGGCTTATCAATCCCTCAACCTGGCGAACAAGGTATCTATTTTGTTGAATCTACATCTAATAAGTTGATAAACCCACTGGTTGGTTGGTCTCAGGGCCATTTCGTTATCAAAGAATCAGAAGGCCAACGAATGGTTTATACCAATACCCTTAAACCAGTTGTCGGCATTCAATCTGTATCTTCAATTCCACTCACCATCAAACGACCTAATACTATTCTCGAGGGGAATACTGCAGCAACGGGGATATTGGTTGATTCCGAGGGACAGCTACGAAGACAACCTCTTCAAGTAAATCAACTCAAATCTGAAATTCTCGAAATGAGCCGTTGAGTTTTCTTTCATCAGGTTGTAAAGATGCATTTAAAATGCTTTTAGCGTATCTACCTATCGAAGAAGAATTGCTTTACCCGTAACAGGCAGCGAATCGCTAAAAACTCGTATGTATAGTTGTTGCTCTTGGAATGCAGTTAGCAGCTCAGGGCTCATAAACCAATCACCACTCGTTTGTTCTGTCATTGGCCCAACTAAATTTAGCACGGTTGCACTTGGTTCATCTTCCGAACTCATAATATTTAATGTTACCGCGAACAACCCTTCTACGCTTTCAGGATCCACAAATATTTCGTAGCTTATCAAATTTGTTACACGATTTATGGAAAAATCTGCCGCTAATCGAATACCAGATTGGTTGAAAACGAGCTCAACGACTTCGGGACTCGGCGACTGACCATTAACCAAGGGAGGCGTCACGGAAGGTGGTTGCCTTACATTATTTGAGTTGGCAAAATCTTGAGCTATTGCCAATAATTGAGAATCCTGAAATTGTTTCCCTAAAAATTCGATACCAACGGGAATACCAGCTTCTGTAAAACCAGCTGGCATTGACAGGGCTGGCAACCCGGAGTTCGCTGCCATAGAGCAGTTACTACCGGTCTGCTGCTCACCAGTGAAAACAGGTATTTTACCCATGGTAGGATAAACCAGCGCATCCAAGTCTTGGGATTCAAAAATCAGGCTCAATGCCTCTCTCAAGATAACTCTGGCTTCCAAAGCGGCCATATAATTTTCATTGCTCGGCTCTTCTTCTAGGGTTCGATATAAACGCCCTCTTATAGCCTCATGAAAGAGACCTAACTCAAAGAGTTTTTCTAAGCTATCGATTTCCTCTGAACCAAAAATCTCAAAATACTCATTCAGATCCGATTCAAATTCATGCTCAATTACTCGTGATGCGGAAAGCAAATCTGGAAGATTAGGGATCGAAACATCAACTATTTCCGCGCCCTGCTCTGCATACCAATTCAATGCTTCACTGGTTACTGCCTGAGTAGGTCCATCTGCATTGTCAAAATATGAAACAATCTTCCCCAACCTCAAATCCGAAGCTCTCACTGTATCTAAATTTTTGACAAATTCTGGATGAGGTCTCGACTCCATTACTTGCGTAGCTTGATCTTCGGGGTCATAACCAACAGTTAAATCCAAAAGAATAGCCAGATCTTCTAAAGACCTTGCCAGTGGACCACCTGTATCCTGCGTATGAGAGAGTGGCATGATTCCAAAAATACTTGATAAACCCTTGCTCGGGCGTAATCCGTACAAGTTGTTATATGCCGAGGGGATCCGGATTGAACCGCATGTATCCGAGCCCATACCCGCGGCACCAAAACTCGCCGCAACTGCTGCTCCAGTTCCCCCACTTGAACCTCCGGGCACCCGTCTATGATCATAAGGGTTTCTTGTTTGCCCAACCAAAGAAGAAACACTGGTGATACCGTACGCAAACTCATGCAAATTTGTTTTGGCAATAAGAATAGCTCCGGCATCAAGCAATTTGACTACTTGGGTAGAGTTTTGATTTGGAACAAAATTAGCTAATGCAACCGAAGCACCAGTAGTTGGAATATCCGAGGTGTTGTAATTATCTTTAATGAGTATAGGGATTCCGTGCAGCATAGACCTAGCACCCGAATTTTTCCTCTCCTCATCAAGAACTGCCGCTTGTGCCCTAGCGTTTTCATTAACGCGAACAATACTATTTAAATGAGGACCTTTTTTATCGTACGCAGCAACTCGAGCCAGATATTGGTCGACAAGTTCAACGGAACTCACATCGCCCTTTCCTAGAGCTTCTTGAATTTCATTGATGCTTTTTTCAAAGACAGTAAACGGAGCTTGAGCAAAGAGATTCATGGAAAATGCTAACACGGTAACCAGCCCGACAAGCAATTGCGTTAGTCTGGTTGAATTAGACTTACAGTTTCTAAAATTCAAAATATTGTCCTGGACTATCCACTGCTTTGCCTGCCAAAAACCTAGGAGCAAAACGGAAATTTTTTATTGTATTTATAAGCTCGTCCCTTAGTTTATCGTTTTCTATCTGATCTCTTATAAAAGGATCGACCGCATAACCCTTGCTATTAACAGTAAAGTACACCTTCACTCCTTTAACAGAATTTTCTTTTTTCATGCCTGCGACTGGAACTCTAAAAACCGGTTTTAAGTTTTCATCTTCTGCCAAACGCCTTGTGGCACCGATAGCTAAACAATGAAACGTGGCATTTTCAGATTCATTTAAATTTTCATACGCCTTTATCAAGTCAACATGATTGCGAACTGTGATATTAGCACTTGGATAGGAATTAAAATCCTTCAACGACAAAAGCAATGGCTCGATTGCAGCCCTGTAGTCATTTACAGCAAGATAATACTCACCTGTGAGCAAATATGCCCTCGTAAGGCCACTTTTAGACCCAGAGTCTGAATAATTAGAAAGAATACGTCTGGCATTTTGTAAATGATCCCAAGATGACTCCAATCGCCCGGCCTTTAACTGCAATGCTCCGAGTTCCAATTCTATATAACCAGACTCACTTGCATCGGGACCCAAATGCCTCTCCGACAAGCGAAGAGCTCTGGAGTAGTATTCCTCAGACAAGTTAGATTGAGCCCTCTCACTTAACCGAAGCCCAAGACCAATAAGGGGGTTAATCATTCTTTGAGATTCAAAACCAAATACTAATTGATAAATCTCTACCGCTTCGTCCAAATAAATCCGAGCATCTGATTCATTTTCAAGGAGAGTTGCATAGTTTACTGCGAGCATTGCACTTCGCTCACTTGCCGCTCCAAACAAATTCTTACCCAATTCGTAAGCACGTCTCGCTGCCTCCCTGGCGGCATCTGAGTCAGTATCTTTCATCTCTCCGTATTGAAAATATGCCGCGTTGAACTCATCCATCTCAATGGTGGTTTGGTCAAATGAGGGCAAAGAAACCAAGAAACCTAGTAGAAATATAAGAGTCAAGTCTAGAATTTTTCGCCTTGGTTGAAAAAACTTCATAAATTTGAAATTTCCCTTAAATTTAAGGCATTCGTGCAGCTCTAATTTCGATTTCTACCAGCCAACCTTCTACAACCAAGTCCTTTATCTCAACAAATGATCTTACTGGTTTGTTGGGATTGTCAGAAGTACCAAAAAACTCCGCATAACCCGCATTAAAGCCGGCAAAATCTAGCCCATCTTCCCCAGCAACTGCGAAAGCCCTCACCTGAACAATGTCGCTCATTGACCAGCCCTGTTCCTCAAGAGTTTCTTTAAACCTTGAAAACGTGTCGATAGTTTGCTGTCTCATATCACCCCAAGTGCCATCATCAAGCGGTTGGGCGCCGGACCCACTCAAATACATGGTTTCGGCTCCCGCAGGAATCGTAATACTTCTATAAAAGTAGGTCCCTTCGTTACTTCTAGTAATCTCCTGGGCGCTCGAATTAATCACAAAAATCATACTCGAAAGTATTAAAACAAAAATGCTTGGCTTAACGTGAGTCATCAATTTACCTCTCTTAACTACGGTTGAGTTTTTTGGAATTCAAACACTTGAAATTAGGTTTCTTCTATCGCCTGCTCTGCACCCACGGAATCTGGTACCTCGGTCTTTTTTTCAACGAAACGAGACGTTACCATTCCAGTGGCTATCGCACCATTCACATTTAAAGCTGTCCGCGCCATATCGATCATTGGTTCTACTGTAATTAAAAGAGCTGCAACTGTTACAGGCAGACCCATAAGCGGCAATACAACTAAGGCTGCATTTGTGGCTCCTCCTCCGACACCGGCTATACCAAAAGAACCAATTGCAATTACAAGGACTAAGTAAGCGACGAAAGATAAATCCACCTCAACACCAACGCTTGGTGCAACCATTATTGCGAGCATCGCTGGATAAACGCCGGCGCAACCGTTTTGTCCTATAGTAGCTCCAAAAGATGCGGCAATGTTTGCGATGGGCGCCGGGATCTTGAGTTCTTCAATTTGAGCCCTGATAGTCAGCGGGATTGTTGCCGCAGAACTTCTCGTAACAAACGCAAAAGTTAGTACCGGCCAGACCTTTTTAAAGTACGAGCCAATATTTACACCGAGCAACAAAATAATAAGGGAATGAATAACAAACATAATTGCAATTGCAACGTACGATGCCAGCACAAAATTTATTAGAGTCAGTATCGCGTCAAAGTCTGAAGTGGACATCACCCTTGTCATAAGGGCTAAAACGCCATAAGGCGTCAAGCTCATAACCATCTTAACCAATCTCATCACGACTGCCTGACTCGTTTCTATAAAGCCAAGTATTCGATCCTTATGATTAGCATCCTCCTGACTCACGAGCAAAGAGGCTATGCCGAACAACAACCCAAAAATAACAACCGCTATGATGGAAATACTCCTAGCCTGACTTAGGTCTCTAAAAATATTGGTGGAAACCATGCTAGTGAGTAATTGCGGAATGCTGAGATCGGCTACGCTGTCTTGTCGTGACTCTAAAATTTCTGCGCGGGCAGCCTCTCTTTCTCCCAAGTTGAAGTCGGTAGCATCGAGGCCGGTCACAGAGGCCATAAAGATCCCAACCATGGCTGCGATCATTGTCGTAAACACCAAAACACCTACGACTGTTCCTCCGATTTTACCAAGAGATTTTATCTCATCTACCTTTAAAACAGCTGCGATCATTGTCACCAAAATCAGAGGGATAATGATCATGCGAAGTAAATTCACGAAGGAATTCGCTACAATGTTCGTCCATTCAATTGTCTCTTGAGATACCCGATTTTCGGCTCCAAAAAATATTTGAAGGTATGCTCCAAAGAGGGTCCCGATTAAAAGCCCCAAAAGCACTTGCTTTGAGAGGCTCATCTTTTTCTTGTTAAGCTGAAAAATAAAACTTAACAAACCGGTAAAAATAACGAGATTTACTATTGTGAGGAAAGACATTAGATTGCCTCCTTTGTGAGGGCATACTTAGATTTAGTTTTTGTTAATCAAATTTACTATCGCAGGCTGAATCACGCAGATAATTTGATTTAGGAGTATATATATAGTCCGTCGAATGACCAAGAACTCTCTTACCGAGAGTCTGGAGGTCATTATAGGAAGTGACTGATAATATGCCTAAAATGCTGATCTTCAGGTCTTTTAACTGTTCGAATGTCTTAATCTTTCAAATTAAGAAGCCGAACTACCTCTGCGAATTCAGATTCAAAGATTTAGTTTCTGCCAGCATATGTGTATGCTCTACTCACAAGAAAAGGAGTATTTTTAAATGCCATGTTTAGAAAAGCATCTCAAGTCCTTAGCTTTCATCGCGCTATGTTCTGTTTGGGCTTTATCTCTGCCTTCGGAAGGATCGGAGAATAAACTAACTGACCTTTTAAATAGGGCGGCAATAACCGATATTTTAACCCAGTACTCTTATCGATGGGACAGTAAAGATTCTGCTGGCTTTGCTGATCTTTTTACCGACGATGGAGTTTTGGAGAGATGGGTCAATGGAAAGAAAGTAGATACCGCGACAATAGACGGTAAAGATGCCATTTTAGAATATGCTAAGAATTCACATGAAGGTAGACTATCGGACAGGCTTTCTCGTCACCATTTCTCAGGCATAGTTTTTATTGAGTTGAAAGAAAATTCCGCCATAACGAAAAATATGGCTTTGATTACCCATCAGACAAAAGACGATTCTACTGCTTTCATCAGTAGCTCTGGTTATTACTTGAATACTTGGAGAAAAACCGAGGAGGGTTGGCGGATAAGCAAACGTATTTTAGAGGTAGACACTTTAAAAAGATAAAGACACCTCTGTTAATATGCGGAACTCGCAAAGACAAAGGTGCATTGTAAAATTTCCAGGCTTGAATAATAAAAATGAAAAAAAGTGAAGCCACACAACTTTCAAAAAAGACATCTGAAATAGTCGAGAGCTATAAAAATCCTTACTATCGCTATTTAGTTTTAGGTATTTTGACCACGGTCTACATTTCGAATTTTGTGGACCGCCAGGTTATTAACGTCTTAGCTCAATACATTATCCAAGACCTTGAGATCTCTGATGGACAATTTGGAATGTTGTCTGGCTTAGCTTTCGCATTAATTTATACAACCCTGAGTATTCCCATAGCCCGATGGGCTGACCTAAGTAATCGACGAAACGTAGTAGCAATTTCAGCGGCGATATGGAGCGTTATGACCGCTCTTTGTGGTTTAGCGCAAAATTTTTCACAGCTATTCCTTGCACGTTTTGGCGTCGGAATTGGAGAAGCGGGAGGATCTCCACCATCTCACTCGATTGTTTCAGACATTTTCCCCGCTGAGCAGCGTGCAACAGCCCTTTCGATATATTCTCTTGGGGTTTACGGCGGGATACTGGTAGGTACCGTTGGAGGCGCTTACCTTGTAGAGTATTTTAACTGGCGTACCGCTTTTGTGGTTGTTGGTCTACCAGGTGTCTTCCTAGCCTTGCTTGTGCGCCTGATTGTAAAAGAACCTCCCAGAGGAATGGCAGAATCAAGACCAGATGTGGAACCGCCCAAATTTCTTTATGTGCTCAAATTTCTATTAGAGCGTAAGTCTTTCAGACATCTTTCATTAGCATGCGCGCTTCATGCCTTTGTCACTTATGGAATAGGGAATTTCATGCCTCTATTTTTAGGTCGGGTTCATGACATGCCTATTTTAGATATTGGCTGGTACTATGGACTAGTAGCCGGAATCGCCGGATTATTAGGAACCCTTTTCGGGGGTTGGTCGGCGGACTATATGGTTAGAAAAACTAAAAATAGGACTTGGTATATTTGGATTCCATTTGTCTCTACACTTATTGCCATACCGTTTGCTTTGAATACTTTCCTACTAATGCCAAATGGTTATATCACTGTGTATTCTTACTTTATTCCTACATTTTTTGGAGGCTGGTACCTGGCGCCTTGTTTAGCCGCTAATCATTTTCTTGTTGGCATACGCATGCG
>CEPK01034345.1_pt1 | contig 10834 bp, 15 predicted proteins | sample 356231 | NCBI WGS metagenome assembly CEPK01 (sample SAMEA2620259, study PRJEB7988) | marine metagenome | biome: marine biome (ENVO:00000447); feature: deep chlorophyll maximum layer (ENVO:xxxxxxxx); material: "saline water (ENVO:00002010), including plankton (ENVO:xxxxxxxx)" | depth 80 m
CAAACAAGGCGTTTGCTCACTATCGCTGGTAAATGGTCTCTCACAAGATGGAAACAGTTCACTAACATATATTTTGGACGAATTTATCCACTGATGAACAAGGAAAAGTGAAATAACGATATGGCACGTCACCCTTTAGAAAAAACTCGAAATATCGGCATCATGGCGCACATTGATGCTGGGAAAACTACAACCACCGAGCGGATTCTTTATTACACAGGACGCTCTTACAAAATCGGTGAAGTTCATGATGGTGCTGCCACTATGGACTGGATGGAACAGGAACAGGAACGCGGTATAACAATTACTTCTGCTGCGACTACTTGTTACTGGAATGACCATCGCATCAATATTATTGATACTCCTGGCCACGTTGACTTTACGGTTGAAGTTGAAAGGTCCTTACGTGTTCTAGACGGGACTGTTGCCGTCTTTGATGGTGTAGCTGGTGTAGAGCCTCAATCTGAAACGGTTTGGAGGCAAGCTGAAAAATATAGTGTGCCTCGCATGTGCTTTGTTAACAAGATGGATAGGACGGGAGCAGACTTTTATTTTGTTGTTGATACTATCAGGGAGCGCCTAACAGATAATTACGTAGTTCTTCAGCTTCCGATAGGTGCGGAAGCAGACTATCAAGGTGTTATTGACCTCATTACTATGAAGGCACTTATCTGGCACGGAGAGGACCTCGGAGCATCATGGGATGAAGTCGATATTCCAGATGATCTGGTAGAACAAGCGGAAGAATACCGTGAAATGATGCTCGACAAACTATCAGAGTTTGATGAAGTGATCATGGAAAAGTATCTAGAAGAGCAAGAAATAACTGAAGAAGATCTCAAGAATGCTATTCGCGAAGGAACACTGCACCACGGTCTAGTCCCTGTACTTAATGGGACCGCCTTTAAGAATAAAGGAGTTCAGCCTCTTCTTGACGCAGTGGTGGATTATCTACCATCTCCTCTCGACATTCCTGAGATAGTAGGGACCAGCGTCAAGGGAGATGAAGAAGTGACCAGAAAGGTATCTGATGATGAACCTTTCTCAGCCTTAGCTTTCAAAATCATGACGGATCCGCACGTTGGACGACTTGCATTCTTCCGGGTGTATTCAGGATCTCTAGAAAAGGGTTCGCAGATCCTTAACCCGCGTACTGGGAATAAAGAACGAATGGGTCGGATCCTAGAGATGCATGCAAATGACCGAGAAGATGTTGATGCTGTCTATACCGGCGACATTATGGCAGCGATAGGAATTAAAGATGTTCGAACAGGAGATTCTCTTGTAGCAATCGATAAGCCTCTGATTCTCGAAGAGATGACATTTCCTGATCCTGTTATTGATGTAGCTGTTGAGCCCAAATCAAAAGCCGATCAAGAAAAACTCTCTAAGGCATTAATGGCGCTTTCTCAAGAAGACCCCACATTCCGAGTTCATACTGACCAAGAGACGGCACAAACCATTCTTTCCGGTATGGGAGAACTCCACTTAGAGGTTCTTGTTGATCGAATGCTTAGGGAATTTAATGTCGATGCCTCGGTTGGTAAACCTCAAGTCGCTTATCGTGAAACTATAACGAAAGAAGTTACAACCACGTACACTCACAAAAAACAGACCGGAGGATCCGGACAGTTTGCAGAGGTCGAAATTGATGTCCGACCTGCGAAAGCTGGTGAGGGGTATACATTTGATGACAACATTTCAGGTGGAAGGATCCCCAAGGAGTACATTCCGGCTGTCGATGCTGGGATCAAAGAGGCTATGACATCTGGTGTTCTAGCTGGATTCCCAGTGGTTGATATCCAGGTTGAACTAAATGATGGAAAATTCCATGATGTCGACTCCTCAGATATGGCATTTAAGATCGCGGGTACAATGGCTTTCAAAGAAGCTGCGAGGAAAGCCTCTCCAGCGCTGCTTGAACCCATAATGGCTGTAGAGGTCGTAACTCCTGATGATTACCTTGGTGGGGTTGTAGGAGATTTAAATAGTAGACGTGGACAGGTACAAGGAACTGAACAACGCGGTAACAATCAAGTAGTAAATGCTTTAGTTCCTTTGTCTGAAATGTTTGGATATGTCGGTGATTTGCGTACGATGTCATCTGGAAGAGCAAATTACACAATGCAATTCGATTCCTATCAACAAATGCCAGCAAGTGTGCAGGAGGAAGTAGTTACTCGCCTTCGTGGTGAGTGACTTTGTGGGGATTGTCATAAAATGAAATTGCCAAGCTAGAGTAAATAATCGTGCATTAGTTTGGTGGTTTACCACTAGAAAGAAAATACAAGTTCCGGTCGAGGGCCGGTTAATAGAAAGAACCTGAGGAAAATACAATGGCCAAGGAGACGTTTGAGCGAAATAAACCTCACGTCAATGTGGGGACGATGGGTCACATCGACCACGGAAAGACGACACTAACAGCTGCAATCACTAAAGTACTTAGTGACAACGTTGATGGAAGTCAATTCACTGAATTTGAAAATATTGACAAGGCACCGGAAGAGCGTGAGCGTGGTATCACAATTAACGTTGCTCACGTAGAGTATGAGACGGATAACCGTCACTATGCTCACGTTGACATGCCTGGTCACGCTGACTACATCAAGAACATGATTACAGGTGCGGCTCAGGTTGATGGAGCTATTCTCGTAGTTTCGGCTGCAGATGGCCCGATGCCTCAAACTCGTGAGCATGTGCTTCTTGCTCGTCAGGTTGGGGTTCCTAAAATTATTGTCGCTCTTAATAAGGTTGACATGGTTGACGATGATGAGCTGATAGAACTGGTTGAAATGGAAGTTAGAGAACTTCTGGATGAATATGATTTCCCAGGTGACGATACTCCGATACTTCCAGTGTCAGCGTTAAAGGCTCTTGAAGGTGATGCAGATGCTGCAGCGCAAGTCCTTGATCTCATGGCACAAGTTGATGAGTACATTCCGCTTCCTGAGCGTGACGTTGACCGACCCTTCCTCATGCCAATTGAGGATGTTTTCTCCATTACTGGGCGTGGAACTGTTGTAACCGGAAAGATAGAGCAGGGCATGGTCCACACGGGAGATGAGATTGAAATTGTGGGTATAAAGGAAACACAAACCACGACCTGTACTGGTGTCGAAATGTTCCGTAAACTCCTTGACGAAGGACAGGCCGGAGACAACATCGGAGCACTCCTCCGAGGCATCGATAAAGAAGAGGTCAAGCGTGGACAGGTCCTTGCTGCACCCGGAAGTATTACACCTCATACGAAATTCGAAGCTGAGGTTTACGTTCTGACCAAGGAAGAGGGTGGTCGACATAAGCCATTCTTCTCCAACTACCGACCACAATTCTATTTCCGGACAACAGATGTCACGGGAACGATTAATCTTCCTGATGGAACTGAAATGTGCATGCCAGGAGACAACACCAAAATGGATGTTGAGTTAATCGCCCCAATAGCCATGGACGAAGGTCTTCGTTTCGCTATTCGAGAAGGTGGAAGAACTGTAGGCGCTGGCGCTGTCACAAAGATTGTCGAATAAGAGAGAAATCTGAATGGCATCGGGTCAAAAAATCAGAATTCGGTTGAAAGCTTATGACCACGAAGTTATCGATCAATCAACGAAAAAAATTGTTGAAACAGTAAAGAGAACAGAGGCCAATATTCGTGGCCCCATACCTCTCCCTACTGAGAAACATCGTTTCACGGTTATTCGATCTCCACATAAGTACAAAGATTCAAGAGAGCACTTCGAAATGAGAATTCACAAGCGATTGCTCGACATTCTTGAACCTTCAGCGAAAACAGTTGATTCGTTGCAACGGCTAGACTTACCTGCAGGAATAGATATAGAAATTAAGATTCAACAGTCTTAATTTCCTTTAGTTCCAGCATTATTTCTCCTACCTTGAGAAATGAATCTTCTGTTGCCCGCGCACCTCAGATTATCTAACTTCCATAGGGTTGGAGGTTGCCGTATGTGTCGGTATGCTTGACCCCTGTAGTGGCAAGATATGTCACTAAATTGACGTCCAAGAAAGCCGTCAGTTTTGACTGGAACTACTTGGCAAATCGGAAATATAACGCTCTCTAAGGAAGCTTTAGCGGAGCGTGCTCACAGATGGCTTCGGCCATAGAGATGGACTACAGGAAAGAATTTAAGGGTTACCTCATGACGGATAAGGCAATAGTCGCCCAAAAGGTCGGAATGACTCAGATCTGGGATGAAGATAACCGTGTTGTTCCAGTTACGGTTCTTCGAGTACCTCCTTGCCGCGTAGTTCAGATCAAAACAAAACTTGTAGATGGTTACAACGCCTTGCAAGTAACTTTCGGTGAAGTTGCACCACAAGCCCTGAACCAGCCTGAAGTTGGACATTTCAACAAGGCTGGAGTAGAGCCAGGAAAAAAACTTCTTGAACTCCGTATTGACGAAATTGATGATTATGAAATCGGCCAGAAAATTGGCGTAGATATTCTCGGTAAAGGTGAGCTCGTCGACGTTACCGCAGTTAGCAAAGGGAAGGGATTCGCTGGTGTCATGAAAAGACACGGATTCGCGGGCCAAAGAGCTAGCCATGGAGCCCACAAAGTCCATCGGAAACCCGGAGCTATTGGTCAATGCGCAACCCCTTCCAGAGTCTTTCGAGGAAAGAAAATGCCTGGAAGAATGGGCTCACAAAAAACAACAATACAGAACCTAGAAGTTGTTCAATCCAATGATGAAGAAGAAACACTTCTTTTAAAGGGTTCCGTTCCAGGCCCTCGTGGTGCAACTGTGTTGATTCGCAATGCAGTTAAAGCCGCTTCTGCTGGAGGTGAGAACTAATGGCAACAGCTGATGTTCTTAAAGTTACCGGAGGGAAGGCAGGAAGCATCGAACTCGATGATGGCATTTTTGGGATAGAGCCAAATGTTCCAGTGATGCATCAGGTTGTCAATGCCCAGTTAGCCGCAAAAAGAGCGGGAACACACAGCACAAAAACGAGAGCCGAAGTTCGAGGAGGCGGTGCGAAGCCTTGGAAACAAAAAGGTACTGGCCGTGCAAGAGTTGGCTCTTCTAGAATCCCACAATGGCGTGGCGGTGGAGTTGCAATGGGGCCGAAGCCAAGAGATTACTCGCAAAAAACTCCAAAGAAGATGAAGCGCCTCGCTTTGTACTCAGCATTATCAGATAGAGCATCAGAAAATAATGTTCTAGTTGTGGAAGGATGGAGTTTCGAGAACCCCAAAACTAAAGACGCAGAAAATGCCTTGAACTCTATCGGAGCCGAAGGAAAAGTTCTCCTCGTTGTCGATGACGCAGATATCAATGCATGGAAAAGTTTCCGAAATCTCAACAACACTCATGTTATATCTCCAACTCAACTAAATGTGTTTGATGTCCTGTCGCATGACATGGTTGTCTTCACTAAAGAGAATCTTCCTACTAGCTCAGCTGATTCTAAGAGCCAGAGTGTAAGTTCCATTGAAGATCAAGTGGAGGAATCATGAGCGACAATCGCGACATTATTGTTCAACCGATTGTAAGCGAAAAGTCTTATGAACTTTTAGAGCGGAATGTCTACACATTTGAGGTAAGCCCAGATGCTACAAAACCGCAAATAAGAAATGCTGTAGAAGATATTTTTGGCGTTCGTGTTTTGAAAGTAAACACATTGAATCGAAAAGGAAAACGAAAAAGAAATCGGCGAAATTTTACCTATGGACGCCGCTCTGACCAAAAACGAGCCCTTGTCACTCTTGCTGAAGGTGACTCAATCGAATTGTTTGACGTATAGGAAATCACATGGCAATACGAAGAAGAAAACCAACAAGCCCCGGAAGACGATTCCAAACTCAAGCAGATTTTTCTGAGATCACAAAAAGCTATCCTGAAAAATCACTGACTACTAGTAAGCCTAAGACAGGTGGAAGAAATAACTACGGACGAAAAACTTCACGACATCGAGGCGGCGGGCACAAACAGCTATACAGAAAAGTAGATTTTCGTCGTGATAAAGACGGTGTTCCGGCAACAGTTGCTGCAATAGAGTACGACCCGAATAGAACGTGTCGTATTGCTCTCCTCCATTATCATGATGGTGAGAAGCGATACATTCTTGCACCAAGTGCAGTAGCAGTTGGTGACGTACTTCAATCAGGGCAAGGATCGGAAATACGTCCAGGAAACGCATTGCCGCTTCGATATATACCTGTTGGAACCGTAGTGCACAATATTGAGTTACGACCTGGCGGCGGAGGAAAATTGGCTCGAAGTGCAGGATCAAGTGTCCAACTTGTTGCCAAGGAAGGAAGTTACGCAACACTCAGGCTTCCGAGTACTGAAATGCGAAGAGTCCCTATAGATGCAATGGCCACTGTTGGAACAGTCGGAAACGCGGAACATGAACTAATAAAAATCGGCAAAGCCGGGCGGAATAGATGGAAAGGGAAGCGTCCTCAGACCCGAGGTGTCGCTATGAATCCTGTCGACCACCCTCATGGTGGTGGTGAAGGAAAAACTTCGGGAGGACGCCATCCCGTTTCCCCTTGGGGGAAACCAGAAAAGCGAACAAGAAAAAAGAAGAAACAGTCTCAACAACTCATTGTTCGAAGGCGCCGAACACGAGGATCGCGAAGGTAAAGGATTTAGCATGCCAAGAAGTCTCAAAAAAGGTCCATTCGTTGATGGTCACCTATTGAAAAAAATTGATGGCCTAAATGCCTCAGGGTCTAAAGAAGTTATAAAGACATGGTCACGTCGATCAACGATAATCCCAGACATGATAGGTCATACCATTGCCGTCCACGACGGCCGAAAGCATGTTCCGGTTTATATTACAGAAACCATGGTCGGTCATAAACTGGGTGAATTCGCACCGACCCGGACTTTCAGGTTTCATGCCGGCCAAGAACGAGGGGTTAATCGGTAATGTCAGTGGTCAAAACTAATGAACGCCCAGGGACGAGAGCTCAAGTAAAACATGTTCGCTCTTCCGCCTACAAAGCCCGAGAGGTTCTTAACCTGATTCGTAACAAATCATTTCAGGAAGCTTCAGACCTCCTACTGTTCTCTGAGCGAAGAATCAGCGACACTATTCAAAAGTGTTTAAATTCAGCCGCTGCAAATGCTGAAAATAACGATGGGATTTCATCTGAGGAACTTTACGTAACCGCATGTTACGCAGATGAAGGCCCGACGATGAAAAGGTGGCGGCCAAGAGCTCGAGGGCGTGCTACACGAATTCGAAAACGAACCTGTCATATCACGATAATCCTTGCCAGATACACCCCTGAAGAACTTGAAGAAATGCGTAATAGGGCTGAATTGAAAGGGTCATCAATGGCTCCAAGCGCTGCGGAAGCAAGACGTCGAAGAGTTGAAAAATCCAAGGAAGCAGCAAATGACGGCGAAGATGGAGAAACTGAGGAGCTGGATGTAGAGGCTCAAGATGTGGAAGAGGAAACTGAGGAGCTGGATGTAGAGGCTCAAGATGAAGTTGAAGATCAAGATTTACCAGAAGAAGATGATGAATCAAGCCCCTATGGAGAAGGATCGGCTTCTGCAGGGGATGATGGATCTCAACCATCCGAAGAATACCAAATAAAAGGAAAGGTAAGCTCCAAGATTTACCATCCCCCAGAATCTCCTTTCTACTCGAGGACTAAAGCAGATGTTTGGTTTACCACATCCGAAGCAGCAGAGAAAGCCGGATTTTCTTTACCGGCGAGCATGCAGGAGAACAATGAAGATCAACCATCTTCTGACAATAATATTGAGGAGACAGATGAAGTTAAAGAAACTGAGGAAGGTGAGTAATGGGTCAGAAAGTTAACCCATACGGGTTCCGTCTCGGAGTAACAACTGATTGGAAATCAAGGTGGTTTGCCGATCGCGAGTACGCAGATTTTGTTATTGAAGATTGGAAGATCCGTGATTTCCTTATGACTGAACTTCCACATGCCGCGATATCGAGAGTAGAAGTTGAACGGACAGGCAATCGAGACAAGCTCCGCATTGACGTACATACCGCTAGACCAGGAATAGTCATCGGTCGAAAGGGAGCAGAAGCTGACCGCTTACGCTCCGGACTAACAGAAATTACCGGAAATCCAAAAGTTCAACTAAATATTCAAGAGATTAAACAACCCGAGCTTGACGCTGCGTTAATTGCTCAAGGAGTAGCTGATCAGCTTGCCGGCCGAGTTGCTTTTAGAAGAGCAATGAAGCGGGCTGTCCAAAACGCTCAAAAAGCCGGAGCACTTGGCATCAGAGTCCAATGCTCAGGTCGATTAGGTGGAGCAGAAATGTCTCGATCTGAATGGTACCGCGAAGGGCGAGTACCACTTCACACACTACGCGCTGATATAGATTACGGCTTCAGAGAAGCACATACCACCTACGGAAGGATAGGGGTAAAGGTTTGGATATACAGAGGAGACATCCTTCCATATAAGGTCCAAGCTGAAGAAAAGATTGCACGAGAGGCAGCTATGGCCGTCGGGGAGACAGCTGGGCCGAGCCATCCAAAAGAAGTGGTCTCATCATCTGCAGCACGCAAAAAATCATCAAATGAAGAGGATAATGAATTAACAGAATTAGCACCGCTGGTCCAAGAAGCTGACCCTGAATTTGAAAAATTGCTTGATGAAGAAGAGCAAATTGCTCGAATGACCAACGAAAAACACCAAACTCCCACATTCCGTCCAGGGGAGGCTGACTAATGCTAATGCCTAAGAAAGTAGCTCACCGGAAACACCAACGCGGCCGAATGAAAGGCACTGCTAAGGGTGGAAATCAAGTTGTCTTTGGAGAATTTGGTATCCAAGCACTTGAACCCGGATGGATTACTGCACGCCAGATTGAAGCTGCTCGTATCGCGATGACGCGTCATATTCGACGTGGAGGAAAAGTTTGGATAAACGTCTTCCCTGATAAGCCAGTAACCGAGAAGCCTGCGGAAACACGTATGGGATCCGGAAAGGGAAACCCTGAGCGCTGGGTTGCTGTAGTCCGTCCAGGAAGAGTCCTATTTGAACTCTCCTATAGCGATGAAGCCGTTGCGCGAGAGGCTATTGATCGTGCTATTCAGAAACTTCCGATTAAAGCGAAGTTTGTCACTCGTAAGGAAGGTTTCTAATGGCTAGAGGGAAAGCACTCAAGGAATTAAGTGATAGTGACCTGATCGTTGCCTTAAATGATTCGAAAGAAGAGCTGTTTAATCTTCGTTTCCAGTTGGTTACTGGGCAGTTAGATAACTACAGCAGGATAAAGGAAGTCAAGAAAAATGTTGCCAGAGCTATGACAGAACTTCGTGAGAGAGAAATAGCGGCCGCAGAGGAATTAGAGGAGAACGATGACTGAAGAAATCACCCAACGACAAAACCGGCGAAAAGTTCGCGAAGGTCTCGTTATCTCAAATGGCATGGATAAGACAGCAGTTGTCGCGATAGTAGACCGTGTTCGTCATCGCCGATATAACAAAACTGTTCAAAGGACAACAAAACTTTTCGTCCATGATGCAGAAAATGACCTAAATGTAGGAGATCGCGTTCGTATACAGGAAACTCGGCCTTTGTCAAAGAAAAAGCGCTGGCGGCTGGTAGAGATACTGGAGCGTGCACGATGATTCAGCAAGAGTCACGATTGAAGATAGCCGATAACTCTGGCGCTAAAGAGGTGCTTTGTATCAAAGTCCTAGGAGGCTCCAAGAGGCGATATGCAAGTATCGGGGATGTATTCGTAGCAACAGTAAAAGATGCTATTCCTGGTGCCCAAGTCAAAAAAGGTGATGTCGTCAAGTGTGTCATAGTCAGAACAAAAAAAGAATGCCGCAGGCCAGACGGATCCTATATTCGATTTGATGAAAACGCAGCTGTTCTAATAAATGAAGCCAGACAACCTAGAGGAACACGTATTTTCGGGCCAGTTGGGCGCGAGTTGCGCGAGAAACAATTCATGAGAATCGTTTCTTTAGCGCCGGAGGTGTTGTGAAATGAAAATCAGAAAAGGCGATAGAGTCGTGGTCCTCTCCGGGAAAGACAGAGGAAAAGAAGGAGAAGTTTCCTTTGTATCCCCTAAGGACGGCAGGATTATCGTAGATGGAGTCAATATTTCTAAAAAGCATCAAAAACCCACCAGAGAAACAATGCAAGGTGGAATCATCGATAAAGAAATGCCAATTAGTGTTTCAAATGTAGCTGTTATAAGTCCACAAGACGGTAAGCCAACTCGAGTTGGTTACCGGATTGCCAATGACGGTTCAAAAGTAAGGATTTGCCGTCGGACAGGAGCTGACCTCTAATGTCGACTATCCAGAAACCTCGCCTCAAAGAGAAATATCAAACTGAAATCCGACAGTCGCTCCTCAGTAACCTAGGGAAAACAAATATTATGGAGGTACCTAAAGTCTCCAAAATCGTTGTCAATATGGGAGTTGGGGAAGCAGTGACACGTTCAGCTGCGCTTGAAGGAGCCATTGAGGATCTCGCTGTCATTACCGGCCAGAGACCGATGATTACCAGAGCGAAAAAATCAATTGCCGGCTTCAAGTTGCGTGAAGGAAATGCAATAGGTGCGAAAGTAACCCTTCGAGGGGACCGAATGTACGAATTCCTTGATCGGCTAATCAATTTAGCGATCCCTCGAGTACGAGATTTCCGCGGCCTTTCTCTAAAGTCCTTCGACGGTAACGGTAACTACACATTTGGAGTAACCGAGCAACTGATATTCCCAGAAATCCAATACGACAAAATCGATTCAACTCGTGGCATGGACATAACTATTGTCACAACCGCAAACACTGACCAGGAAGGGCGAGCCTTATTAGATTCGTTCTCGTTTCCATTCCGAACCGAAGGAAATTAGCA
>CEPK01160976.1_pt1 | contig 10827 bp, 3 predicted proteins | sample 356231 | NCBI WGS metagenome assembly CEPK01 (sample SAMEA2620259, study PRJEB7988) | marine metagenome | biome: marine biome (ENVO:00000447); feature: deep chlorophyll maximum layer (ENVO:xxxxxxxx); material: "saline water (ENVO:00002010), including plankton (ENVO:xxxxxxxx)" | depth 80 m
ATTGTTGTAGTTTCACCTTGAACAGTTAAATTTCCTGTAATAACTGTTTCAGCCGCGTCTAATGTCATATTTACAGCATTATATTGAAAATCACCAGTATTTGTAATTTTAAGTCTTTGATCCCCAGCAGTAAAAAATGTTAATTCATCATTGTCTTGGCCCCAACCATCATGAACAGTAATTTTTGTATCATGGTCTTTGTCAATTAGATCACCAAAAGATAACCATTCTGCGTCATGATATCCTTCATATTTTCCGAGATCAGTATTATATCTAACTTGTCCTGCTTCAGCAATTGTAGTTGGTCTATCAGCAGTTGTTCCAACAGGAACCCTCATATAACCTGCACCCGAAAAAGTTAAATCACCTGTTACAATAGTATTTCCAGTAATATGTTGATCACCATCAATATCTAAAGTTTGCGAAAGTTCATATGCTCGCGATGTCATTTTAGTTCCCTCTTAAATAAGTTAATTATTCTATCTCTTCCATAACTAGTTTATAATATTTACCATTTTTATGATTATATACTCTTATAAATTCAGCTTTTTCATCTAATGTAAAATGTCCTTCTTCATTTTGCATGTTAATATCACCAACATTTGTTTCACCAACATATATTCTTCCCCACTTTTTATTTGATGATCCTAACTCTCTAGCATTATTAACAACTGCTCCGTTGACATAACCATTTGTATCAGGTAAAAGGGTAGTAACAGGACCATTAAATGTTGTTTGTCCACTTATAGCTAAATCACTCACAAAAACCGATGGATTTTCAGCTTGAATTTTTCCCACATGAATATTTTTATAATCATCAATTTCAATATTTCCAAAAGTATTTCCGTCATCTACAGTTTCAATAAAAGCAAATTCTCCTTCTGTTTCATCCCAAATCATTGCCATATGAGCTTCACCAATAGAAGTATTTGCTTGTGTTTCAGCACTTCCTCTTTTAAATAATAATCCTATATCATTGGTATTTACTGTTGGCTGTGAAGTAATATTATTTAAAATAATAAATGGATCTTGTGCTTGAATTGACGTAGAATCAATTGTTGTTTGTGTTCCAGTAACTTGTAAATTTCCTGTAACTATAACATTTTGAGAATCTAAAATTGTATCTGTTCCAGAAGGTTTTACTGTAAAATTACCAGTTGTTCCCAAATCTAATGTAACATTAGCTGAACTTCCTGCCGCTCTTGATATTTTTACTTGTTCATCTGTATCAGAATGAATGTGTAATTTATTTTCAGGATTATAAATTCCAAGTCCAAATCTATCATTAGTTGTATCAATTGCCATTGAGGCATTTGCATGTGATTGATCATCAACATTTACATATGTATTTGCTGTAATTGTTAATGTGTTTGCATTTTGCCATTGTTGTTTTGTATAAATGTCTGTTTCTTCAAACATTGTATAACCAACTGATTCTACAACATCACCTGCTACACCAGAAGGAATTGTAAATGACAACCCATCAACCGCTGATACCAATTGAGTATCAACTTTTACACCATTAACATATACAATCAACATTCCAACACCATATCCATTAGCAGTGTTGAAAACTGTTTGTCCCTCGTTTCTAACAAATCTTTCTTTATAAATTGCAGCTTTAGCTAAGTCTGCGGCAGTTACTGACATTACATCAATAATATCATCTGTCCCAACTGTAAAATTTTGAAATTGTACTTTTTCACCTGACAAAACAACATCACTATTATCCAATTTAACACCATTTAAAAACACTTGTGTATAACTAGGATTGTGTGTTGCATCTACTTCTGTAGTTCCATCAGCAGGAAATTCTATTCTAGTATTGTATGATGCCGCTGAAGCTGGCATTCCATACCACAGTCCTGTAGCAGGAGAATAATATTCTAAAGCACCTTTTCCATTATCCAAATCAGTATTAAATCTCAACATACCATTTGTTAAATCAGCAGTTGGTCTTTCAAGATTTCCACCAGATGGGATAGTTACAGATGATGTTGCATCTCTTCCAATTGTGCCATGTGTAAAAGTATTATTTGCCCAAATAGCTGAAACTCTATTATCATTTCTCCCTATATCATAAGTAGCATGTACTGCGGGAACTAAATGTCCACCATCAACAGCATTCTGAATTGTCCATCTATGTTCTGGTGATCCTGAATTACCTGTAAAAAATTTAATCTGATCTTCATCAGAACCAGAAGTTTCTTCTAATGATATAAAAGTATCTTGATCCGCATCAACTGCTCCACCCAATCCAACAAAAGTATTTGCCGTATGATTATATCCTTCAAATCTAGAAAGATCATGATTATATCTTATTGCTCCTTGTAAGTGAAGATCTCTATCAGAACCAGAACTATATTCATCTATTGTAGGACTTTCGTTGGTTCCACCAGATGGAATCATTAAATATGAAGAAGAGTTTGCTCCAACAGATCTCCAAAAATGCCCACGTTTCCATCTTTTTTCATCTGTACCTATACTAACTTCTGTACCAGCAGATGTTCCTTCTGGTTCAATATTAGTATTAATGTCTGCATTTAATGCTAAAGTATCGTCATCAGGACCTGTTGTTCCTAATGTTATATCCCCTTGAGCTTCGACTGTCCCTTTTACGTATACATTAGCACCAACATTTAAACTTTTAAAAATTGATGCACCACCATTAATAACAACTGCCCCAGAATCAGGTTGAAATGGTGTTGTTATATCAGAAGTAGAACTTACAGATAATCCTGTTCCTAAATCCTTTTGTGCAAATATGGCACCTTCTGCTGTTATTTGGCCAACTTTAATTTCAGTTTCATTTAATCCACCGCGTCTAACCACAGTGTTTGCCGTATTTAAATGAGTTGAATCATTAGCATCAGTAACAAGCTGGTTTGTTCTTGTCCTCCACGTATCAAAGGTATCTGTTAAAGCTACGTTTGCGAAATTTGTTGCCATTTTCTAACCTATTCTGTCTTATTAAGTAATAAAGTTTTTATTTCTTCCAATTGATTGTAAATATTAGAAATTTCTTTCTTCAATATATTTATCTCTTCTCTTTCATTCCTTTTATATTTTAACATTCTTCTATGATTAGTTAAAGATTCAATATCATTTCTTAGTAAAGCATTATTTTGTAAATCTTTAACAAATCCAGGATCTTCTGTTTTTACAATCATTATTCATCTAAAGCAATCACTCTAAGATCTTTGACTTCTGGAACATTTTCATTTTCCGAAGAAGCAAATACTAGTTTAATTGCAAAAGTTTTAAATTCATTATAAGTTGTACCCTCACTCACATATGCTGCACTACTATTAGTAGTACCAAAAGTATAATTTTGAAAATCGTTTTCATTATTAGAATAAATGTTTACATCTGTAGTTTGTTCCATTCTAGTCCAATATTTTGATTCAAAAGTAGAAGGATCATTAGCACTCAATACTTTGTAATATACTAAAATATTTGATGTGCTTGGTTTGTAAGCTCTAAAGTAAACCATCAAGTCTTTTGCATCAAATCCATCAGCAAGAGAAACCCTTCTAGTAATATATCTTCCTTTACTATTTCCACCTCTTTGATCTGTTTCCGATGATATTTTTATTTCACCATCTGTTCCACCAACAAGATTCACACTAATATCGTCAAAATATCCACTTCCAGGATTAGATATGGTTGTTCCAATTATAGAACCTGTATCATCTGTAGTAAATGTTAATTGTCCACCCAATCCAGTTGTTCCAACAATATCAACAGTAGTGTCTCCTGCAACACCACCATTATATCCTGATCCTGGAGTAATAATTGAAACATTTTCGTCAAATACTTCTCCATTGGAAATTTCATTTTTTACTGTAATTAAATTTATTCTTGATACATCTAAAATTGGTGATGTAAAAGTGTCACTTGTAGACATTGAACATTGTAAATTAAAATCAGGTTTTGAATTTAAATCATAATATTCATTTCTAATAAATTTTCTTTGATTTAATTTTTTATTTTTATTTTGAGAAAATGGTGTATAAGTAACATCTCTAAATTGTGCATTAGGATCAACATCACTATTTGGAGTAGCTTGAAATTGATATTCTAAAACAGAACTAGAAAATTCTAAATCGGAAGAAACTACTTTAAATAGATCAAAAGAAGTATTAGCAGTTGATGATGATAATGCTTTTGGATTTATATCTAATGCAAAAGCGTTAGCAACATGAGATGATGTTTGAAAAGAACATCTTTGTGCCTTAAACATCAAACTTCTATTTTTTACTGGAATCCATTCACTAGTATTTTGAGTAACAAAGAAATTTCCTACTTCTGTAGGTTTTGCAGCTTTAGTGTTTGGACTAGAGCTGTTTGTTACCATATCACCTTCAATAGAAGTAAATAATTCATAATTCATACTATTAGTGGTTAAAGTAAATGCGTATTCTCCAGGTGTTAAGTAAACAGGTGAAGAAAATTCAAATTTTGTCTGACTTGCAACATCACTAGTTGAAGGTGCAGTTGTTACTACAATATCATCTGGACCCAAAACAACTTCACTAAAAGGTAAAATGGAAGACAAACTTGGAACACCATTTACAATAGGTCTAATATGTAAAAGTATTGGTAATCCTGAGTCTTTCTTTGAGAAAAATAATGAAACATTTCTCAAAAATAAACCATTTGGATAAAGACTTTCCATGACGTGAAATGTTTGAGCCATTGGATTAGTTGAATTTACTGATTTAGTTTTTCTTGAAACAGGATCTTTTGTTATAGAATTTAATCTAATATCTTCTCTTCTACTAATATGTGATCTTGTTGAAACAATTGAACCGTCAATTGTAGATTCTAACCCTTTGATATGATAAGTTTTTTCCGCAACTGAATTTGTGTTTGATAAAGTATTATCAGGTTCATCAGTAATTCTAATTAATCTTTCTCCTGCTCTAAATTGACCATCATTCAACACTATTGTTCCTGCCATAACACCACTTGTATCTGAGAAAAAAGTAGTATTTGAGGCCGCTGCCGTTAATGTTGCAGTTCTTAGATCCATTCCAGTTTGTAATGGATAATTTGCTGAGATTTGTGAATTTGTGGTAACAACAGCAGTATCAGTCCACGGACCATTTGTATTTGTGATTAAAAATGATGTGTTTCCTGAAGAATCTACAGAAACTAATGTTCCAGTTATTGAATTGTTGGAAGAATCAAAAACGTCAACAAATTCACCTTCTTTAGCTTCAAACGTATTTTGAGAAGATACTGATAATGTCAAAGCCGCTTCAGATTGACTTGTTACTTCAATGTCATCAATATAAATGTAATGTCTTGTTCTAGGTTTTAAACCTTCAGCTTTAAAAACAATTTTATGTGTTCTATTGTATGGAACAATTGTATCATTAATTATTCTATTATTAACTGTCTTTTTAATTGATTCAGGTTGATTTTGAGAAATGATACCATCTCTTGAAAGATTTTCTTCAACTGTTTTTGCAGATCTATCAACATTGGTTGTTGTAGATTTCTTTTTTCTTTTTTTAGATATGTCATCATTATTTACCTCAATACCACTCCAATTTTTTGACCAACTATCCCACTGAGTTCCAAATCCAAAATTATATTTACCTGAAATCCAATTATCATTTTGTCCTTCAAGATTCATTAAAACATCAGAATATTTATTTTGTGTAAACCATGTATCACTTGAAGGTGATAATGTCAATTTTCCATTAAAAGGAGTTGAACCAAAAGGATTTACTTTTTCTTTTCTAGTTGTAACAGGTTGATTGACAAAATCTTGATCAGTATATGCTACACTAATTAAATCTCCTGTTTTTTCAATATTTGAATTTGATTGTACACGATCAAAATTAAATTTAAAATTTTCAGAAGTATAAGGTGCTCTTAAAGTATTTCTATCATAATCTACAGAACACGCATAATCATCATCTAAAACATCACCTACCGCATGGCCCAAAAATTGATCCACTAAAATTCCATTTTTAAATCTTTCAATACCATCATCAGTGAAGACAGGTTCATCTTTTGCGTCTTTTTCCAAAAATGAAAGTGCAGCATAATATTCCAATTGCTCTATTCTTTTTTCTAGCTTACCAACATCCCTCATTGTAAATCTTTTATTTTCAATATATTGTAAATCAATATCATTTAAATTAAAAGTATATTCAGGAACATCAGCAATATAAAGTGTCATAGAATTTTCATTATCTAATGGAACAATAGGATCAGTTGAAGGAACGCCTTCTATTATACTAAATTCTCTATTCTTATTCAAAACTACCTTATCTTTTCTCGCCAAATAATATTCAATATCAGTTGTTAATATAACATCAGCGTCAGGAAGTCTTGGTAAAACATAATTAGTGGAACCTTCAATAGTTTTTGATTGTAATGAGAAATTATCTGATACATCACCATCTACTCTTCTTGGTCTAAAATCTAAAGTATTTCTTAAATTTACTGTTTTGCCGGTAATAGGACTCGTGAAATCAGGAATGGAAGAATAATCAACACTATATGAATCAACAGTAAATGGTCCATCTTGATCACCATGGGTAAAATAATTAAATATCACTAAAATTGGTTTTGTTGGTGCTGATTTTCCCGGTTTTAATATGATTGATGCATGATCATAATAATTATCTTTTTGACCATTATTAAAAATATAATTATCAGTTATATTATATGAATCATTATTTGCTATCGAATCAGATAATACTTGATTAGTTAATGTTGTCATATCCATTGCAGGAGATTCAATTACCGCAACCAATTTACTAACATCAGATGTTCTTAAACTTATTTCTGATTTGGAATATTCTGTAGAATTTGTTATGGCATATTGTCCAGAATTTCTTAATACAGATTCACTATCAGTTGAAACAAATGAATCAATGGTTCCTGAAACATGATTTTTAACTCTAAATCCTGAAACTGCACTAACCTCCAATGAAACAGTAACTATAACAGTAGCTATAAAAGTATCATTAGATGCCAAATCTGATGTTGCTCCAACACCATTAGTATCCAATGTCAATGTATTTGTTCCTGTTAAATATGCTCTAGGTTGTCCATCTGACAATCCTGTGGGAATAATATTAATAATATCACCAACAGATCTTCCTGAATTTTGATTATCAGAAACAACAATTAATATATTATTTAAAAATCCTGTTGTTCCTAAACTCCCCTCTAACCCTGGCATAAAAGATCCAAAAGTCAAACTTCTACTTGCTTCACCAGCAGTAAAAGCAACATTTTTATATGAATGTTTAACAACATAAGAAAATTTGGAATCTGGATTTGGTTTTACAGTTTTAACAACATTTGCTGGTAAATCAAATACTAATGAATTTTTATCTGTTTCAAATATTTTTGTATCACTTGATGGATCTAATCTATCAACTTTTCCATATTGTGAAATTTTTAAATGTAATCCTGTTGAAAGATTTTCTGCAAATGACTCAATTTGCTTTATTGAAAAATCTAAAGAAACTTGATCAGATGAAGCAATTGCTGTAGTAAAAGCTCTATCAATTAATACATCATTTCCTGAATGACCAACAATTGTTCTAATTTGATTAATAGCATTTCCACTTGTTACTTTAATTTTAGCTCCAATATAACAAGGATCACTTCCCGCTGATGTTGTGGGGTCAAGAGATAATGTCAAATTTCCAGAGGCAAGTCCAGATGCTGCAGATGTATTAATACTGGAAAATTTTATATCATAGACATAAAAATCATAAGTACCATCAGGTTCTCCTGGAGTACCTGAAAAATAATCTATTTGTCTTGGTCTTACTGTTCCTATTTTTGTTTTATTATAATCATTAGATGAATTGTAATCAATTGTTGTTGAACAGTGAATATCAATCTTAGAATGAGTATCTATATCCGGAACACCTCTTATATTATCTACTCTAAAATAATTACCAAAATTTGGATTAACTACCACATCTTCTAATTTAGTTGTATCTCTTCCTTTTCTTAAATCAACATATTGTGTTCCAATACTTTCATATTCATAACCTTTAACATACGCTTTTCCTGGCTCTAAACCTAATGAAACTTTATCATTATTAATTATTTTTTGAACTTGTCCTGTACCAACTTGATCAGCTACCAACATAGAAGTATTATTTGATATTGATGAAATTGTTGTTGAAGTTGAACTTACTGATCCATTAGTTAAATATATTGAATCACCTACAGAGAATTCTGTTAAAAAACTTGTATTGTCACCAATAATATTTGTTGTTGTACTAGATGATGTTGTTCCTGTTGAACCCTTATGGTCATTTACATTTATTAAAAATGGACGTACCGTATAATCCCCAGATTCATCAAATGTTCTTCTTGCTAAGGTATGATCTAATTCAGAATATATTGGATAATTTATTAATTTTATCAATTCGCCATTATCAATTTTCATCATTTCAATAAATGATTCATCAGAAATGCTATTAAAAGATTTTTTATCTAAAAGTAAATTAATAGTATATCTATCAGCTCCTGGTGCATTTACATTAAATGAACCTGAAGCATTATCTAATAATGATAAATCACCAGAACTAGTAACTACTGATTCTGAAATAGTAATACCAACTCTATAAGTTGGAGTATTATTATATTTTTCTAATACCAAAGATTGTTCATTAATTATAATAAAAAATCCATTAGTATAATAAATTCCTTCGGTAACTGTAGCAATGGAAGCTGGTCCACTAACAGTTCCTGTTAAAGCTAGATCTGCAGTTATTGCCGTATCACCAACAACATGAATACTACTTGAATTTGAAGTAATGAGTGTGGGTCCAGTATATCTTACAATCAGTGTTGGTGATTCAGTATTAGTTCCATCTTCTGCTGCAATTACTTCTGAAGAAGTGGCAACATCACCCAATAACTGAACCTTTTGATTTAAAAATTGTGATGGATCAGCATCATCTGCTAATCTAATGTAATGAACATTTGGATCAAAACTAAATTGTCCTCCTGTCACCAAACTACCATCTTTATAAAATGCATCTCCCATCCTTGAGATTTGATTTTGTAAGATAGTTTGTAATTGTGTTAATTCTCTGACTTGTAATGATACACCTGGTTGAAATAACATTCTAAGAAACTTTTTAGTTTCATTATAATCATCAAAATAAGGTGATTGCTGTAACGTTGATAGTAAACTTAATGTTGACATATTTTTAGAATTCTATAATTAGTTTGATATCTTCTGTCTGATCTGCTGCCCTTGCGACCGGAGAACGATTTTCTATGTAAATAATATCACCTGTATATTTTTTCATTTCACCCGCAGTTAGTGAAATCAATGTCGCAGTACTTCCACTACAAGTAATACCTTCTCCATCTATTAAACCTCCCATAATTCCAGACACCATTCCACCAGCGATATTGGTCATATCACTTCCAACTACAGGCGTAACTCCATTATTTCTATCTGAAAGTCCTGGACCATTAACAATTGAAATAACTCTCAAATCTTTATAATTTACACCATTTACTTCTACATCAGTAACATCAACAATTTTTGCAGTTGCTCCTGATGTTTGTCCCTCAATAACATTATCTGAAATAAATCCCGTTCCAGAAACAGATCCAACTCTAACTGTAACTGCTTGAGTACCAACCGTTTCTGTATATCTATGAGTACCATTAGCTGTTAATGGATTTTTTATAACACCCAATTTTCTAAAATCATTAGATACTGTAAATTTATCATTTTCACTTTGTTCCAACCTAGAATTAACCATCACATAATTTGCTCCAGTTTCTTCAACTATATCATATCCATGTCCACCTTTTGGTGATATGATGGGTTTAACTATTCCACCTATACCAGATGCACTATAACCGTTTTGAATGACTTTTACTTCAGCTGAACCATAATTTGCTCCAACATCTCCTGCAAAAACCGCACCAATTGTTCCAGATTCAGAACCTTCTAAACATCTTGCATTTGCACCAACACCATCACCATAAACTTTAATTTGTGGAAATACATGAAACGCGCCTGTTGCAGCAGATGGTAAAGCTTCATCCAATGTAAAAATAGCTTTACTGTTATTTGCATCATATTCATATGATAGTACTTTTCTAACTAAATTATTAACATAGATACCAGAATTGTCATAAACACCATTGGTAACATTAACGCCAGATGTTAAACTAACAACTTTTGTTGTACTAGAATCATTAACACCATCCAAACATGAACCACTAAAAAATTGATATCCTGATCCTTTTTGTTCAACAGTATAAACTTCTATAGAACCATCTACAGCATTTGTCTCTATATCATATTGTGCGGAACCATCATCATATGCAATTCCAGTTGATCCAGAAAACCCAGCTGAATTTGCACTTCTTAATGTTTTTACAGGAATAAAATTTGGTGTGACAAACTTCAAAGCTTCTGCAGCAGTAATTGTATAAAGATATTTCCATTTATAATTATCTTGACCATACTTATCATCTATAGCACCTGATTCAGTACTAACAGAAATTGGTCTTGATGTTGAAACTGAATTATTAGCATTGTCCAAACACTTATAAACATTAAAGTCCGAAGTCATAACTATTAATGGACTAGTAGTATTAGAATGCATTTCTGGATCATCATGTGTATACATTGAATATACCGTATTTGATGTCCAATTATATCTTGGAATTACATGAGAAATATCTCCATAACCCACCTTTTTCATTGAGATCATAGAATCCCAAGGAGAATAAGTATTTTCAGTTTTTGTATCCAAGGGGATGTCTGGATCATTATCATCAGTCCATTCTGTTGTCTTTCCTATA
>CEPK01034723.1_pt1 | contig 10781 bp, 8 predicted proteins | sample 356231 | NCBI WGS metagenome assembly CEPK01 (sample SAMEA2620259, study PRJEB7988) | marine metagenome | biome: marine biome (ENVO:00000447); feature: deep chlorophyll maximum layer (ENVO:xxxxxxxx); material: "saline water (ENVO:00002010), including plankton (ENVO:xxxxxxxx)" | depth 80 m
GTAATCATAATGGATGAAAATACATCAATGTTAAGAGCAGCTAAAAGTATAGTTAGTTTTTTTGCTCATGAATCATGTGGACAGTGTAGCCCGTGTAGAGAAGGGACAACATGGATGGAGTCAATACTTGAACGAATTGAAAGCGGAAGAGGAAGAACATCAGATATAAGCTTATTACTAGATATTTCTGACAACATATCTCCAGGTTTAGAGTGGCCACCCAAGATGACAACCATTTGTCCCTTAGGCCCCTCTGCTGTTTCTCCCATTACTTCTTTAATGACTCATTTTAGGGATGAGGTGGAATCATTAATTCCAAGCAAGGTGCTGTTATGAGCGACAAAATAAAAATCAATGTGGATAATAAAGTTTTTGAGACAGAAAAAGGGAAGCTTCTTATTGAAGCATGTGAAGATAATGGTTTAGATATCCCTAGATTTTGTTGGCACAAAAGAATGGAGCCCGTTGGAATGTGCAGAATGTGTTTAGTTGAGGTCGAAACTCCAAGAGGGAAGGCATTAGTTCCTTCTTGTACTCAAGAGGTAACAGAAGATATGGTTGTTGACACAACTTCGGAAGTAGTAAAAAAGGCTCAAGAAGGTGTTCTAGAATTCTTACTAATAAACCATCCATTAGATTGTCCCGTATGTGATAGAGCAGGAGAGTGTCCATTACAAGATCAAACTATGGCTCATGGTCCAGGAGAGAGCAGGTTTATAGAGCCAAAAAGAAAGTTTGAAAAGCCAATTCCTATATCTGATCTCATACTTTTAGATAGAGAAAGGTGTGTGCTTTGCGACAGGTGTACAAGATTCTCTGAGGAAATTTCGGGAGATCCTTTAATCCAATTTGTTCAAAGAGGGAATAATACCCAAGTTCTTACTTTTCCTGATGAACCATTTAACTCCTATTTTTCAGGAAATACGGTACAACTTTGTCCAGTAGGGGCTCTAACTTCAACATCTTATCGTTTTAAAGCAAGGCCATGGGACTTAAAAGAGTTTTCTTCAGTTTGTACGGGTTGTTCAACTGGTTGTTCTATCGAGTTAAACACATCTCAGGAGAAAATGTTAAGAATCCTCGGTGAAGACAACGAACATACAAACCAAGGTTGGATATGTGACAAGAGCAGGTATGGGTTTGAATATATTCATTCAGAAAATAGGATAGTACACCCTCATATAAAAGAAGAAAATGAATTTGTCGAAACAAATTGGAATGAAAGTTTAGGGAAGCTCGTTGAACGAATCGATAGATCTTTGGAGTATAACGAAGATTCCGTTGCTTTCATTGGAGGGTTCCTAGACACCAATGAAGAAAATTATGCAATGAATCACTTATTCAGAAAAATAATTAAAACGAAGAATATTTATATGAGTGATAATTTCTCTCTTTCTAAGAAAATACTCCTAGGTGATTACAGCCGAGCAGTTATTGACGACCTAGATACTGCAGACACAATAGTTTTATGGGGACAAGATATAAAGGAGACATTACCTACTCTCTTTCTAAGAGTAAAAAAAGCAGTTAAAAATGGAGCAAATCTTGTAATTATAGGGCCGAAAAGAACTCCCTGGTCAGAACTTGCAACTTTAAATATTATCGCTGCTCCTGGAAGCGAAATGGAAGTATTAAACAAATTAAAATCAAAGCGGTCTAAAGAATTCAAGTTATTTTCAGAAAACATAGAAGGGAAGAGCGTTACCTATTTACTAGGAAAGTCAACAGTTTATCAAAGCGACTATTGTTTAGAGAAATTTATCTCCTATGTCAGTGAAGTTTCAGAAGCAAAGATTCTACCCCTTGCAAATAAATCAAATACACTAGGTGCAGTTCATATGGGATTATTCGATTTAGAAACAGACTTATCAGATTTCATAGAAAAAGCCCGAGAAAGAAAAATTAAAACATTAATTATTTCAGGCACAGACTTTCTATCAAGTTCTATTTGGAGTAAGGAGCTAAAAGATGCAATGACTTATATAGAATTTATAGTTTCTCTGGATATGTTTGTAAACGATACAACGCAAAGGACAGATATGATTCTACCTTCTACAACATTCACAGAGAAGGATGGTACCTTTACAAATCTTGAGGGAAGGGTTGCTCGTCAAAATAAAGCAATACCAACACCAGGACAGGCAAAATCAAGTTGGGAAATAGTTAACAATATACTAGAACTTTTAGGAGAAGAAACAATTGGAGAATCTGAAGTCGAGATTAATAAAGAGATTTCAAATAGTATAGATGGTTATTCAGATGCAACATTTTCTAATTTGGATAAACCCTCAAACAAAGAGGGTGTCCTTGTATCTCAGCATGTGAAGTTCCAAATCGAAGACGATATCGAAGAAGAGGAGGACGAAGAAGAACAAAACGAAGGGTATAGTTTGATCTTTTATGAAAAACTTTATGGGGATAGAGCAATGCAAAGAAACTCTCCATCAATATCTTTCCTAGGTTCAAATAGGGTTATACAAATTTCCCCTAAAGATGCGAAGCCCCTGGGGATTGAAGAAGACAATAATATTAAATTAATTGTTGATGATGAATCCATAATATTAAAAGCCAATATCGACAAAACTGTTGAGAAAGGAACTCTAGCAATTCCAATCAATAGGAGAGGGACTAACCATCTTGCTAGATTCACACATGGCAAGATAGAAAAGATTTCAGAAGGAGAGATGCTTAATGTCAATTGAAATAATTATTTCTATTGTAAAAGTATTTTTTACTCTTGGCTTGTTATTAACCAATACAATATTGCTTATTTGGATTGAGAGAAAGGTTGTTGCTGGGATGCAGTCTCGAGTTGGTCCAGATAGAGCCGGGCCATTTGGAATTCTTCAGACTGTTGCAGATGCTATAAAGCTTTTACTTAAAGAACAGATTTTTCCTCTTAATGCATCAAAGGCGATGTATTTACTTGCCCCAATTATTGCACTTGTTCCTTCTTTCTTAATATTTATGATTATTCCTTTAGGCCCGGATCTTGACTTAATAATAAATGGGGAAGAAATAAATGTTCCACTAGTTGGTGCTGATCTCAATGTAGGGGTTCTCTTTTTCCTTGCCGTATCTTCTGTTGCTGTATATTCAGTCGTTCTTGCTGGTTGGTCTTCTGGATCAAAATATCCACTCCTAGGAGGGGTCAGAGCATCTGCTCAGATGATATCCTATGAAGCAGCGTTAGGTCTTTCAATCGTTCCTGTAATCTTATATTCCGGCTCAATGTCTCTAAGTCGAATTGTTGCGAGCCAAGAAGGATACCTTTCTAGCCCCTTTGCAATACCAATTATTGAAAATATTATTGAAATGGTTCCAAAATGGAACATTTTTCCTCAGTTTATTGCCTTTGGAATATTTTTTATTGCTGCTGTAGCTGAGGTTAATCGTGCCCCTTTTGATTTGGTTGAGGCAGAGCAAGAATTAGTTGGAGGTTTCCATACGGAGTATTCAGGTTTTAGATTCGCTATGTTCTTTCTTGCAGAGTATATAAATATGTTCAATATGTGTGCAATTACAGCAACTTTTTTCCTTGGTGGATGGTTAGGCCCAACTTTTTCGAATTTCCTTCCTCCGTTCCTCTCTCTGTTTATGCCATTTATTTGGCTAGGTGCAAAAACATTCTTTCTGCTTTTTATATTTATTTGGATAAGAGCAACTTTGCCTCGCTTGAGATATGATCAGCTCATGGAACTAGGGTGGAAAGGACTAATCCCTTTTTCTTTAGCTTGGATACTCCTCTCATCAATTGCTTTAGGTATTAGAGAGTTCGGATTTCCTTGGAGTTAGCATTATGGAAGCATTATTTGATTTACTAAAAGGACTGGGAGTAACATTTAGGGAGCTCTTTAGAAAATCTGTTACAGATAAGTATCCGAAAGAATTTAGATACAAACCAGAACGTTTTCATGGAAGGCATGTACTGAATAGACATGAAGATGGTAGTGAAAAGTGTATAGGTTGCGAGCTGTGTGCTGGAGTTTGCCCTGCAGATTGTATATATGTAAGAGGGGAAGACAACCCCGAAGAAAATCCAATTAGCCCAGGAGAGAGGTATGGATTTATTTATGAGATAAATATGTTGAGGTGTATATATTGCGCCTTATGTGTCGAAGCCTGCCCAACCGAAGCTATAACAATGACTTCATTGTTTGAGATGAGTGTCTCAAATAGAGAGTCAGCAATTTTTGACAAGGACATCCTCCTTGTGGACGAAACAGGACAACCGAAAAGCCATGAAGAACAAACCGTATTAACTAATGTTTCTGACTTACAAGAATCCGACGGATGGATGGTAGCAACCTCTCCTAATGGAAAAGCTGAATATGAGAACACTGTTGGATGGTCTGGCTCTCTTGGTAAAGGAATTAAAGATCCAGAGAAAGGACAGTTTGCTGAGGAGTCTGATAAGAATGAGGAGGAAGAATGATAGAGGTTGGAGGGTTTGTCATTCTTGCTTCACTCATATTATTAGGTGCTGTAATAGTAATTTTTGCCAAAAACCCTGTTCATAATGCAATGGGATTGGTTTTAACTCTACTTTCTTTGGCTATTCTATACCTCACAATGGCTGCAACATTTATAGCTATGGTTCAGATATTGGTATATGCAGGTGCGGTTATGACACTTTTTCTTTTCGTAATAATGATGATTGGTGTAGACAAAGAGGAAGACAGAAAGGAATCTATACAAGGCCAGACATTTTTAGTTTTAGGTGTTGTTTTTATTCTTATGGGCTTACTAGCTTACGTAAGTATCATTTCAGGCTTTAAATGGGATTTATTGTTCCCCGCTGCAGAATTTGTTATTGAAGGAACTCCAGATTCAGTTGCATCAATCCTCTTTACTGCTTGGGTTCTTCCCTTTGAGGCAGTCTCTATTTTATTAATTGTTGCAACAGCTGCTGCTATTGCACTTGCCTATGACAAAAGTAAAAGAGAGTTGTAGATATGGATATTCAAATAACTACAGATTGGTACCTTACTTTAGCAGCAATCCTTTTCTCTATTGGCGCTATTGGGATGATGGTAAGAAAAAATGTTCTAATAATGTTTATGTGTGTAGAGTTGATGCTCAATGCCGTTAATTTAACTTTTGTTGCAGCATCAAGGCATTTCGGTTCCTCTGACGGGCAAGTTGCCGTACTTTTTATTCTTGTAGTTGCAGCTGCTGAAGTAGTAGTCGGGTTAGCAATCATCGTTTCCATATTTAGCAAGAAGCAGTCAGCCTCTGTAGATGATTTGAGTTTATCTAGGGGATAATGTGCTTGAAAAAATACTACTTTTAACCCCTCTGTTACTCCCCTTAGCTACTGCGATATTTCTTAACTTTGTTGGTAAGTATATGAAGGTAAATCAAATTGCTTTAATTTCAAGCCTTGGTCTCTTGGGATCTTTTTCTGCAACTTTCATACTATTTGTACTCTTGGCAATAAACGATTTTCATTCATATACATTTGAATACTATCAATTTATATCTCGAGGTCTCGGAGCATCTACGAAGTTTGAAATTCTCTTAGAATTGCGTTGGGATGGATTAGTAGCTGTTATGGCAATCCTCATTACCTTCTTAAGCTTTATAATCCAACTTTTTTCTGCATCTTATATGGCCGAAGATGAAAAAATTGCAAGATACTACACATACTTTAATTTTTTCGTTTTCTCTATGTTACTACTAGTTATGTCTGGAAATTTCGTATTTATGTTTGTGGGGTGGGAATTAGTAGGCCTTAGTTCTTACATGTTGATTTCTTTTTGGTACAAAAAGAAAGAGGCTTCAAGAGCTGGGAAAAAAGCCTTCATAATAAATAGGATTGGAGACCTTGGTTTTTTAATTGCTTTAATGATGATATATAATATTTTTGGCTCTTTTAATTATGATCATATTTTTGACACCCCAATCCTACGAGCGTTTTACTATAACAACAGCCTAGAGTACAATCTTATTTGTTTCTTTCTCATGGTGGGTGCTTTTGGGAAGTCTGCTCAGTTACCACTTTCTAGTTGGCTACCGGATGCAATGGAAGGACCAACTCCTGCAAGCGCATTAATTCATGCTGCAACAATGGTTACAGCAGGAGTATTTATGCTAGTAAGGATTGCCCCTTTGCTTAATGAATCACCCTCAATGTCATTACTGATTGCAACTACGGGAACTCTCACAGCTTTCTTTGCAGCTTTTGTTGCAATTACACAATTTGATATAAAAAAAGTACTAGCTTACTCAACCATTTCCCAATTAGGCTTCATGTTTCTAGCAGTAGGTTCCGGAGCCTATGTAGCAGCAATATTTCACTTAGTAACCCATGCCTTTTTTAAAGCACTTTTATTTCTAGGGGCAGGTGCGGTAATTCACGAAATGCATCACGAACAAGATATAAGAAATATGGGAGGGTTGATTACAAGGATGCCAGTTACAGGGTATTCAATGCTTATTGGGACATTAGCAATATCTGGTATCCCTCCACTAGCTGGATTTTGGTCTAAAGATGAAATACTAGGGTCGACATTTATGGCAGGAGGTTTATACTTGCCTCTCTGGATTCTCGGACTAATTACTGCAGTAATGACAGCATTTTATATGGGTCGACATTGGATATATATATTTCTAGGCGAAGGAAGAACGGAACAGGCTTTGGTTGCTAACAAGGCACCTAAGTTAATGAGGATACCGTTAATAGTCCTAGCTATCGGCTCTGTATTTGTAGGGTTCATCAATACGCCATTTTTTCATGGACTTGAAAAAGTTCTTCATGCTAAATATTTTCATGTAATCGGTCCTCCCGAAGGTCTGAGTTTTGTTATCCTTGCATCAATTTCTGTTCTTGCTGGTGCAATAGGATTATTTTTATCGAATATAGTATTCTTGCAAAAATTGACTAACCCACTATCTCACATCGAAGAGTTCAAATTAATACCAAAAAAAATTCGCAACATAATAGTAAATTTATTTGGGAAAGAAAATTTAATTACTGTGAATGGGAAAAAACTCCTCTCATTACTAGAAAGACTGTCTTCTAATGGTTTATACCTTGATCATTATGGCAATAAAATATTAGTAAACAAATCAAAGTCATTTTCAAGATTTGTAGCGGTATCAGTTGATCAACTATTAATTGATGGATTAATTAACAACATTGCAAAGGTACCAATATTAGTAGGAAAGCAAATCAGATCTTTACAAAGTGGATATGTGCGTTCCTACCTTTCGACATTCGGGATTATGTCTTTAATCCTCATTGCTTTATTAATTTTATCTATAGGAGGCTTGTTATGAAAATGGCAGTTCTTTTCGGAATATTTGCTCCTATTTTGTTCTCTCTTGTTCTTACTCTTATTCCAAAAGAGAGAAAAGAATTGTTTTTTCCTCTAGCTATTTTTGGCTCAACTATTCCAGTTGCTACAGCACTCTATCTTTATATAAACCAACAACCAGAGCCACCAATAGATGCAGTGCGTAATAGAGAACAATTTGAGACAATCGCTTGGATTAAGCCTTACGGGATTGATTGGGTGTTAAGCGTTAATGGAGTTTCAATAATGATGATTCTTTTAACTGCAATTTTGGTTCCTTTAGCTATTCTTTCTTCTTCGTCAACTTTAAGGGAGACAAAAGGTTTTTTGATTTCTATCTTAGTTATTGAATCTGCTGTAGTAGGGGTCTTCACTAGTGGAGATTTGTTATCATTTTTCCTTTTCTTTGAGGCGATCTTAATACCAATGTATTTTCTAATTGGAATATGGGGAGGAGAAAATAGGAAATACGCAACAATTAAATTTATTCTGTATACAGTATTTGGCTCCATTTTCTTATTTGCAGGAACTGTTATGGTCGGACTGTTAGTTGGACAGCAGTTTGGGAGACTTGGTTTTGATTTTAACACCGTACAGATGCTAGTGCTTTCTGTCCAGCAAGAGAAGATATTATTCCTTCTTTTTACTTTTGCTTTTGCAGTAAAGATTCCAATTTTCCCTTTCCACACATGGCTTCCAGATGCTCACGTAGAAGCCCCTACAGCAGGAAGCATTCTTTTAGCTGGGGTTTTACTTAAGCTTGGGACTTATGGGATTATTACAATTTCAATACCTTTTTTTACAGAAGGTTATATAGCATATAGAAATTATTTAGCGGTACTGGGCGTGATAGGTATTATCTACGGAGCTATTGTAGCAATCCCACAAAAAGATATAAAAAAACTAGTGGCATATTCATCTGTAAGCCATATGGGCTTCATCGTTCTAGGAATAGCTTCAGGAACAGGTTCAGCTATGAAGGGTGCATTACTACACATGGTTAACCACGGTATAACAACTGGTGCACTGTTTATGCTTGTTGGCTTTCTTTATGACAGGAGACATACAAGAGATATGTCTGAATTAGGAGGAGTCAAAACTGTTATGCCACTGTATGCAGCTACTTTTTTGATTACATCATTAGCATCTATTGGCCTTCCTGGGTTAAATGGGTTTGTGGGCGAGTTTCTAATTCTGATGAGTTCATATGATCCTTACAGTTTAGTTTTTACTCTTGCACCAATATTTGCGGCAACGGGTGTTGTTTTGGCTGCAATATACATGCTTGGGGCATACGAGAGAATATTTACTGGCCCAATAATGAATGAAAAGAATGAATCCCTCAATGACCTAAGTCTTAGAGAGAAGCTTGCTATCGGTCCTTTAGTTACTCTTATGTTTTTGTTTGGGGTCTATCCTTATGTTCTTGAGAGAGCAATTAATGAATGGCTCTATCGCTATCATTATGGCCTTGGCCTGGAAAATATAATATTTTCCAGTTATTTTGAGAGCATGTCTGTTTATATACAAGGATTATTCTGATGATTACCGAAGCACTAGGAATTAACTATTACGTTATAGGTCCAAGCTTATGCCTACTAATGACGGGTGTGCTATTTATTATTTCTGATCTATCACTAAACCTAAAGTCTCGATACTTGGGCATAGTATTAACTACAGGAATCTTCTTTACTGGTGTAACAATATATTTAAAAATAGGAGAATTTGCAAGAATAGGTCTTTCTAGCCACTTTTCCTCAATGATTCTTTTAGACGAATTTGCCCTACTTGGTGATGTGCTCCTATATTTTATTGCTATCTGTACAATTCCAACGATTTGGACTTCTTCATCTGTATTAGGAGAGAAAAGAACTGAAGCAGTAGTTTTAGTATTGATGAGCTTATCCGGATTTATGCTTATGACCTCATCCGAGCATTATATTATGTTGTTTATTGGACTTGAGATAGGGTCTATTAGCCTATATGCTCTTGCTGGTCTAAATAGGAAAGACTCATACAGCAATGAGGCAGCACTTAAATATTTCTTATTTGGATCTTTTGCTTCAGCAATTTTAGTCTATGGTGTTGCCCTTATGTATACTGCTGTATCCGCATCAGGTGTTTATGAGACTTCTCTTTCAATTGCGTATATTGGTGAACCCAACGTTCCTTTAACAGCAATCGTTGGCCTTGCTTTGTTTACTTTTGGTTTATTATTTAAGGTATCTGCAGCACCTTTCCATGCTTGGGCCCCTGATGTCTATCAAGGAGCTCCAACAGGATATGTTGGCTATATGGCAGCAGTAGTCAAAGGAGCTTCATTTATTGTATTAGCAAGAATGGCAACAATTGTCTTTCCTTTGTTATCGCTCAATAGGTCAATTGTTTTTGCTATCGTCGCAATTTTATCAGTAGTAATCGGCTCATTGTTTGCCATGGTACAGTCAGATCTAAAAAGGCTTATTGCCTACAGCGGGGTTGCTCAAGCAGGCCTAATCTTTTCTGGTATTGCCTCCGGAGGGGTTGCAGTAATTGCATCACTATTTTATCTAGTGGCTTACATGATTCAGCTAGTCGGATTATTTGTTGTTATCAGCATAGTTGCTGATGGTTTCAGCTCAACTATTGATATTGATCAATTAAAAGGATCTTTAAAGAAGAATCCCTTTCTTGGTATTTGCTTTTCTGTCTTTCTCTTAGGTTTAGCCGGAATGCCTTTAACGAGCGGCTTCATTGCTAAATTTTTGCTATTTACTAACTTGTGGGCAGCTGACCTATATGTATGGGTAGTCATTTTTCTTATAGCATCAGTCTTAGGTTTTTATTTCTATTTAAAGCCAATATGGACAATGTCTATAGAGGAGCCAGAGTCAGAATCAACTTATGTGGTATCTCGAACTAACTCAGTAGTGCTTTCGGTACTAGCTCTTCTTACGATTATCTTTGGAGTCGCTCCTAGTGGTCTATTAAATATAGCAAACTGGGTTCTCTCTTCTTATTTGTAGTCATGCTTATTGATTACTTACCTATTTTTTATCACCATCCTGGAAGCTGGCATGATCTGTTGTGGTTTATAATGCCAGTCTTACTTCTTACTTGGATTAGAAAAAAACAGAGAGAGAGTAAGGGTTAATAGGGCTTTCACATTATTTATTATTAAGAAAGTGTATATAATATCGATATGATACAAATTGAATCTTTAACAATGCTTTATAAGAATAACAAAGGTGTTAAAGATATAAATATATCTCTTGAAGATGGAGAGGTAAAAGCACTATTAGGTCCAAATGGTTCAGGAAAGTCAACTACTATGAGAAGCTTTATGGGCTTCTTGAAACCCTCAGAAGGCACTTTAAGTGTAAATGGAATAGATACATTAGATAATCCAGTTGAGGCAAAGAAAATTATTGGCTATTTGCCAGGTGACCCCCAGCTTCCACAGAATTTAAATTCAAAAACTCTTTTCAAACTAGGTGCTCAAAT
>CEPK01114666.1_pt1 | contig 10773 bp, 8 predicted proteins | sample 356231 | NCBI WGS metagenome assembly CEPK01 (sample SAMEA2620259, study PRJEB7988) | marine metagenome | biome: marine biome (ENVO:00000447); feature: deep chlorophyll maximum layer (ENVO:xxxxxxxx); material: "saline water (ENVO:00002010), including plankton (ENVO:xxxxxxxx)" | depth 80 m
CCCCAATTTCATCAATTGATCCGAATCTATTCTTTACAGCCCTTAAAATGCGGTATTGGAGGTTGTGATCGCCATCAAAGTACAGCACTGTATCCACCATATGCTCAAGAATTTTTGGCCCAGCGATAGTACCTTCCTTGGTTACATGGCCTACCAATATTAGTGTAAACCCCATTTCTTTCGCTATCTCAATAAGTTCTTGCGCAGCTCCGCGGACCTGAGCTACGCTTCCGGCAGCAGAATTTATTTTTTCTGATCGCAATGTTTGTATTGAGTCTATTGCAACAACGTTAGGTGGGGACATTTTTTCTAATGTTAACTTTATATCGTTTACGTTGGTAGAGTTTGCAAGTTGAACGCTCGAATTTAACAAATTTAGCCTTTTTCCCCTCATGTGTATTTGATCTATAGATTCTTCTCCTGATATATATACGCATCTCAGATTTAATTCAGAGCTAGAAGCATTACAGAGTATCTGTAGCAGTAGAGTGGATTTTCCTATTCCAGGTTCTCCTCCAATAAGTAAACTGGATCCTGCTACTAGGCCCCCACCGCATACTCTGTTGAATTCATCTATTCCTGAAGAGAATTTTTCTGATTTGCCATTATTGGTTTTAAGACTGACCAATTCTATTATTTTCCCAGGATTGGAGTTGTCGTTACTACCGCGATTAGGCAGTATTTCCTCCAAAAGACTATTCCAAGTACCACACTTGTCGCATTGTCCCGACCATTTTGACTGGGATGAACCACATTCTTGGCATACAAAAATAGTCTTGTTTTTGGTCATAAAAACTTGCCTAAGGTTAGACTCTATTTTCTGGAGATATAATTTTTAACATATTTCCCTTAAGAACTGGGTAAATGATAAAAATACTAAAAATTTTATTATTTTCAGACCTCTCTATATTTTCAAAAATATGATTAAGTTGAAAAAGGTTTATACATTAATATAAGTTTTGGAAGAACTGTTAAGGAAGCTAATAGTCCTATCAACATGGATATTGCAGTCAAGATACCAAAGTAAGTGCTTGGAACAAAATTGGATAGAACAAGTATTGAAAAGCCAAAAATAATAGTAATTGTTGTATAAAAAATTGCTCTCCCCGCGCTAAAATGGCATAGTTCCAATGACTTAGAATAGTCCTCGTTGTTTTTATACTCCTCCCTAAATCTATACAAATAGTGTATCCCATTATCGACCGCTATTCCTATAGTTATAGCTGCTATAGTAATAGTCATCATATCCATAGGTATATTTGCTAGTCCCATGATGCCAAGGACCACCAAAGCTCCAAGTAGATTAGGTATTATTCCGATAATTGATAACGTAATGGATCTGAACAGAAGAAGAAACATAACTCCTATTCCCAACATAACAACTCCTAGAGATTTAATCTGAGAGGAAAAAAGACTTTGTAGCATATTATTATAAAGTACCAGCAAGCCAGTGATTTCGAACTCATCTTTATCAAACTTCATTACATTAATCATCTTCTCTTCTATTTCTTGCAACAATTGATTTCTTCGTAGATTGGGTTTTGTGTCAACGATTCTCGCAATAATTCGAGCTTCATTATTAACTATCGAGACATATGGGTCGATTAGTGTTGCTCTGATATCTTCGGGAATCTTGGTATACAAAAGAGCAAGTTCCATGCTATCAAGTTTTTCTTCAGCGAAGTCCTCAGCTACTCTGACGGAAGACGCTAAGGACAAAACTTTTCCCACTTGTGGCAAATTATGAACAAAGTCGTGAACTTCTTTAATTTGATCTATCTTATCTGTTGTAAACCAATATTTTGGCGACTTTGATTTCTCTCTTGCCAGTTCTTTCTCAAACTCTATTTCCTCTTTCGTCATTTCTCTCATGTCTTCCTCTGAGAGGCCGGTATCAATATCGCTCTCAAATTTAATTAGTATTTCTAAAGGTGTTGTTCCTCCAAATTTAGTATCAATTTCTTTTAGACCTTTATAAATTTCAGTGTTTTTACCAAAATAATTTACAAAACTATTTTCAACTTGCAGTTTTGTAATTCCATAAATTGCGATTACTCCCACTAAACTGGCAATTAATAGAACTTTAGCTCCGTGTAACTGTGTTAGGTTAGCGAAGTATTTAGGCAGAAAAGTAAGGTAATGTGAGGGTTTTTGATTAGATGTAGATTTGCCGAGTAAAAGAAGAAGTATTGGAAAAAGTAAAAAGGTAATTAGAAACGTAACACTTAGCCCTGTACTCATCATCCAGCCAAAATCAATAACTGGTTTAATGTCACTGACCACAAGAGATCCAAATCCAATTATAGAGGTAAGGGTGGTGTAGAGGCAGGGTTTTGCCATCTTATAACAGGTTTCTTTTACTAACCATTCATTATCACTATTGGGGTAATCCCCTTCAAGTTGTCTATATCTCACAATTAGGTGAATGTTCATTGATATCGTAATTATAAGCATTAGAGCCAAAAAATTTGATGAGATAACGGTGATTTTCCAGCCAATAAGTCCAAGAAACCCTATCATCAGAAGCCCAGAAAATAAGCAGTTTACTAGTGGAAGAATTATCCAGCGAAGTTGTCGAAAAAGTATTGTCAGGACGATTACTAAGAAAAGGAAAACTCCCAAACCAAAAACTATAAGATCACTTCTAATGAAGCCTATCATATCATCTACTATCAATGGCAGCCCCCCAAGAAACAAAGAGCCTTCAGACTTAAAACTATTAATGGTCTCTCTTACATTTTTTAGCAGAAGGTGGCGATTTGAAAGATGCTGCTTATGTACCAGATCGAAAAGTTTGCTGACTGTTTTTAGTTGTATATTTTCCTTATCGCTTAGTTTCGAATTCCTCTCTTTTTGACGCAAATCATTTCGTTGTTTCAATAATTTTGAGTAATTTATATCTTCTGTTAACTCTAGTAAAAGTGCCGTTGAACGGCCATCCTCGCTAATTATAAGGTTTCTATATATTTTACTGTTTAACAGCTCCTTTTTTGCTAGTTTGGGGTTAATATCGGAGTTTTCCAACTTCGGGACGTTAGTTACCATTTCGGTAAGGGATTGATCGGAGCTTTTTATTAGGGGAACGTCCAATATAGTGGTTATATTTCTTATACCATCAAATTTCCTTAATCTGTTGCGCAGTGTTTTGATTCTGCCTAGAGAATAGTTAGAAAAAAGGTCCCTTAAGGGTGTATAGGTAATAATTAGTAGATCGCCAGAGGGATATCTATCTTGTGTTTGTCTAAAAAGTTGTAAATTTTCGTCCCCCTCCAATAATAACGAGTCTGCAGAGGCATCTAGCGCAAAATCTTTGGTGTGGTAAGAAAAAAATCCAAATAGAAAAATTAGCAATATTAAAACTAACTTTGGATGCCCTAGTACGAGTTTTTCGTATAGTTGGGACAGATAATTCTCTCTCATGGCAAGAGTTCTCCCACATATTCCCTATTAGACGTTTGTCCCAATCCAGTCAAAACCTCATAATCAATTGTTCCAGCTTCTTTAGCTACTTGATCTACCGTTTGATGTGCCCCGAATAAATTGACACAAGCCCCTGTAGAAGTTAGCTCGCTGGGAATTTTGGAGATATCTACTGTAATTAAATCCATAGATATCCTCCCTAAAATTGGTGCTTCAAACTCCCTTATCCAAACTGTACCTCTGTTACTTAGGGATCGCATAACCCCATGAGAATATCCAATAGAGATTATGGCAATATCTTTAGGTGCATTGGCCTTAAAAGTGGCTCCATATCCAACAGTTTGCCCTTCGGAAATTCTGCGGGTTTGAACAATGGTACCTTTTAACTGTATCACTTGCTTCATGGGATTGGGTAAGCCGGGAGTGGGGTTGCCGCCATATATTGCTATTCCAGGCCTTACCAAATCAAAATGGTAGCTCTTGCCAAGAAAAATTCCTGAGGAAGCAGATAAGCTAAATCTTTTTGGATAAAACAGTTTTGTAAGTTTGTTAAATTTACTAAGCTGTGCTGCATTGGCAGGGTGTTTTGGGTCAGATGAGCATGCAAGGTGGCTTAAAACAATATCTGTTTTTATTAATTTGTTAGTAGCTAACTTTGTGGCAAGCTCATCTATTTCCTCATAAAGAAATCCTAATCGTGACATGCCAGTGTCTATATGAATATCAGCGGGCAACGGTCTATTAACTAGTTTAGCTGTATTTAGCCATAGGTCCATTTGTTGGAAGTTATTTAATACAGGCTTCAGATCATATTCTAATAATAGTTCTCCCCAACCTTTATAGAGTCCATTTAGAATATGTATTTCTGAATTTGGTAATATTTTTCTTAGTTCTATGGCTTCTTCTAAGTTGGCAACAAAAAAAGATTTGCACCCAATGCTGAATAGTTCTTCCGCAATTTTTTGTAGCCCTAACCCATAAGCATTGGCTTTTACTACCACACTTACAGTCGCTGGATGAACAAATTCCACAATTTTTCTATAATTATCTCTGAGTGCTTCAAGATCTATTACTAGTTTTGACGAAAATTCGTTAGAGATCATGATTTCCTGAGAGTTATCTTTTTTTTTCATTATTTAATTAAACCCCAGAAAGCAAAAGGCTTTCAAAGTGCGAACCAGAAATTAAATGTGACTTTATTCTACATGATTAAGATCTAAATCACCAAAACGAGTGTAAGTGCCATCAAAATATAGTTTAACTACACCAGTGGGTCCATGACGCTGTTTAGCCACTATTATCTCGGATTGATTGCGCACTTCACCTAGGCGCTCTTCCCATTTAAATAATCTCTCTCCATACTTATCAGGTAATTCATCTTGTCTCTGAATAGGCTGTGTTCGTTCTAAGTAATAAGCCTCTCTAAATATAAAAGCAACGACATCTGCATCCTGTTCAATTGTGCCAGATTCCCGCAAATCGGATAGCTGGGGACGTTTGTCCTCCCTCTGTTCTACAGCCCGGGACAGTTGTGATAGTGCTAGAACTGGCACGTCGAGTTCCTTAGCTATTGTTTTTAGTCCTCTTGTGATGCTAGCTATTTCCTGAACCCTATTGTCAGATTTTCCTGCGCTTTCCATAAGCTGAAGATAATCTACTACAACTAGACCCAAATCATGTTCCCGTTTTAGGCGGCGAGCTCTAGTTCGGAGCATTCCAACAGACAGTGCTGGGGTGTCGTCAATATAGATTGGCAAATTGTGCAGGGTTTGGCTTGCTACCACTAGTTTATCAAACTCCTCGTTGGTAAGCAGGCCCTTTCTAATCTTATCTGAGGCTATCTCAGTTTGTTCTGATAGAATTCTAGCTGCTAATTGTTCAGCAGACATTTCGAGGGAAAAGAAGCCTACAACAGCGCCTGCCGAATTTTCAGCTGAGTTATTGTCCTCTCTTTTATAACGGTCGTAAGCAGCATTAAATGCAATATTCGTTGCCAAAGCAGTTTTACCCATTGATGGGCGCCCAGCTAATATAACTAAGTCCGATTGATGCAATCCACCTATGATCGTATCTATATCGGTCAAACCGGTAGAAACACCAGCAACCTTTCCGTCACTCCTATGCGCAGCTTCAGCCATTTCAATCGCTGATATAACTGAGGACTTAAATGGCTGAAATCCTCCATCAAATTCTCCTGTTTCAGACAATTCATATAAATTTTGCTCAGCCTCCTCAATTTGTTGGTTAGCACTATAATCGACATCCGAGGAATAGGCACTGTTAACCACTTTATGTCCCAAATCAATAAGCTCTCTTTTAACAAATAGGTCATGAATATGTTTTCCGTACTCACCCGCATTTATTACGTTAACCATTGATGCTGCTAGTTCTACCAAATACTGGTTTCCTCCAATATCTGCTAGGCTTCCATCTTGCTCAAAAAAGTTTTTTAAGGTTATTGGGTCAGCTATTTGTCCTCGTTCAATAAGCTTAGAGACTGACTCATATATCTTTCCGTGAATAGGATCGGAAAAGTGATCACCGCGTAAATAGTCTGAAACGCTATCATAGGCATTGTTATTTGATAGTATTGCCCCTAAAAGAGCCTTTTCAGCCTCAAAGTTATGCGGCGGGGTTCGAGCCAAAGTTTCCCTATCATCCTCTATGACTCCGGTGGGAAAAGACGAGATTTCTGCTGGGGGCGTAATCATTATTGAAACTTACATCTATAAGGTGAAAGCGTGAAGACAGAATCGATTCACAGGGCTGAGGATATCGGGGATAACTTTTTCGGTGGCAATTATTGAGAGCTATTATTTCTTATTTGCGACTATTTTATTTTTTGATACTTCTATATAGTCGCGTGTAATTGGTATTATGCCACTCTTCTTTGTTAACTGAATTTGATACACAGTCATACCCAAATATCTAAAGGCTACTTCGCTGGCCGCCAGATAAAATTCCCACATTCTACAAAAACGTTCATCATAGAACGACTTAATAATTTCTCTATTTTTTTTAAATCTTAAACGCCAATGACGCAATGTATTCGCATAATGTGGTCCTAAAAATTCTATGTCTGTAATAAAAAATCCAGTCTTTTCAATATTTTTTGATATTTCTGAAAGTGCAGGAATATAACCACCAGGAAAAATATATTTTCTAATCCAGGGGTCTGTTACGCTGGGAGGTGTATTCCTGCCAATTGTGTGAAGTAATATGACACCATCATCTGATAAAAGTTTTTCTACTGTCTCAAAAAATATCTTATATTGATTAATACCAACATGCTCAAACATTCCAACAGACACTATTCGGTCAAAAGTTCCCGTTAGTTTCCTGTAATCCTGGAGTTTAAACGTTACTCTATCAGATAGATGCTCTTCGATTGCCCTTTGTTGTGAAACCCTAAGTTGGGGTAGAGAAAGAGTAACTCCTGTTACATTGACCTCATAGTTTTTTGCCAAAAATAAGCCCATTCCACCCCAGCCTGATCCGATGTCCAGAACATTTTGATTGCCTTTTAAAAAAAGTTTTGCGGCTATATGAACCTTTTTTTGTTCTTGTGCGCTCTCAAGGTCTGAGGATGGGGTGTTAAAATAAGCACAAGAATACTGCAAATCTTTATCCAAAAACATACTGTATAGTTCATTAGATAAATCGTAGTGATGTGCAACATTTTTATGAGAAGTTATAATGGGGTTGTATTGTTGAAATCTTCTAAAAAGTTTTCGGTAGGGCTCTAAAAATTCGTACATACCACTTTTATTTTTATTTTCTAAATTTGCACCAAAAAGACTTAGCAAATCAAAAATAGTCCCATTTTCAACTATTATTTTCCCGTCCATATATCCTTCGCCAAGGGCTAAAGATGGGAAAAATACTAGTTTCCAGGAAATGAGATTATCAGTAAAACGGATGGTTACACTTAAACCTTCTTCACCGCCAAATACGTGACGCTTGCCGTAGGAATCAATGAGAGTAAGCGTCCCAAGTCTAATCAGCTTTCTTAATATAAACTTCAGAATTAGCACAATAAAGCCCCACTTGAAGTCTTGTAAAAAGTAACTTAGCTTGACCCTGAAATGTAACAAAAAAAACTAATTAGTTTCAAGTTTGATTTTTAGCAGTGGGGTATTATACAAGTACTGGATTTTTTCTTTTCATCATATCATTTGAATTTTGTATAGAGAAAAGAAATTATTAGCTCAAAATTACCACAAATTCTGAACTTTTTTCTAGGACTCTTCATCTTTTTCAGGTTCCGCAATTACAGCTTCTCCTGTTTCAGTCTGTATTTTAGCCTCTTCCTCGGATCTCGCGACATTGGCTACTACTTCCACATAGATTTCTGGGTGCAAGGCTATGGAGACGTTGTGAATTCCTACTGACTTAATAGGCTTGTTTAAGCTTATTTGGTTGCGGTCCAATTCATAACCCATATCCTTGAGAGTGTTTTTAATGTCTCTACTATTTACCGAACCATATAGTTGTCCACTATCTCCGGCCTGACGCACCAATATCAGAATTTCCCCTTTAATCTTTGAAGCAACTTTTTCAGCTTCTGCTTTTGTTTCTATATTTTTTGCTTCAATTTCAAGCCGTTTGTTTTCAAAAGAAGCCTTGTTTTCGTTACTAGCGGGTACTGCTTTTTCACTAGGAAATAGAAAGTTTCTTGCATATCCAGGTTTTACTCTAACGACATCACCCATTATACCTAAGTTTTCAACGCGTTCTAAAAGTATTACCTCCATAAATTCCTCCTTATGCTAATTAGCAATTAACTAGTTTTTTCCTGTGGTTTAAGTCCCAACCACTCCTTAAAGAAACCAATTATAAATACAACTAGTAAAGGCCATCCCAATATAAATATTACAGTATAAGTTAAAGCAATCAATAAACCAGAAAATGACAAGTTACTAGCTAAAATGTGGATATAACCTAGTCCAGCGTATACAAAAGGGACGGCGAATATTACTGTTAAATTTTGTCCAATATATTCTATGTTACCATTGCTTATAAAACCAACTAAGAAAGCTAAAATAAAGCCCCAATAAACCCATTCTGGGACGGAGAGATTTTTGTACATTGGTGTAGGGCGGATTGCTAATTGATATTTGATTAGAAGTTTTTGGGCTAGGACACAGTTTACAGTCAACATAACTATCCAAATGGCCGCTACCATACCTGGGAATATCGAGGTTAATAGATTAAATGATTCTGTGTTAATCAACTTAATATTATTAGCTAGAAGTGTTTTTAATGTATTTCCAACCATTTCATTAATGTTTGGGTGCCTAAATGAATAAAATATAAGTATTAAGGAAACCAAGCATGAGGCATATAGAATTATAGGGGCCAGACTCTTGCCCGCAGGGTACCATAATTTCTGACCACTATCTCCGCCTGAATATTTTAGAGCGTAACTGATTATTAGCCAGAAGGGAATAGCTATGGATGTAGAAAAAAATCCGCCAATCAATGGATTTGACATAAAAATAACCGTTAAGATTGAAGAGGTGCCAGCTACAATACCTGATTTTTTTCCAAGTGATAGGCCAGCCAGAAACAGAGGTAAAGCAGAAAAATTAGCTAAAATAACCCCTGGTAGTGACCCATATTGACCACTTACATATGCAGCACCACTTATTAGCCCAGCTAATAAACCAAAACCTAAATTTTTATCCATAAGTCCTTACTTACGTTCGTTAAAGGAAGAAAAAATCAACCATTTGAATACGGAAGCAGAGCCAAAAACCTAGCTCTTTTAATTGCCTTTGCCAACTCTCTCTGTTTCTTTGCAGAAACAGCTGTTATTCTACTAGGAACAATTTTTCCTCTTTCAGAAATATATCTAGATAATAACTGAACATCTTTATAGTCAATTTCTGGCGCATCTGGCGCTGAAAAGGGGCAGGTTTTTCTACGGCGAAAGAAGGGCCTACGATTAGAAGTCTCAGATCTCTGGGAGTTTTCTCCGAAACCTTGGTTTTCATGCTTATTGTTTTCAGTCATTTCAATTAACCTTCTTTTTCTAATGTTTCTTCAGATTCTGGTGTTTTTTCGCCATCTGCGGGGTGAGCGTCTACTTCTTCAGGGTTTTCTGCCTTTTCTCCAACATTATTCTCTTTCCCTTCTGATGCACGCTCCTCAGGAGTTCGTGCCGTAAATTCTACTTCACCTCCCGTTTTAGGTTTGTCATCATGACTTTTTGAGGTTTTATTCTTTGCCTGGATGGATGGTTCATCATTCAGCTCTGGTATTTTAATTGTCATATACCTTAAAATATCGTCACTGAGCCTCATCTGGCGTTCCATCTCTGATATTGCCTCCGCCGGAGCATCAATATTAAATAACATGTAGTGAGCTTTGCGACTTTTATTTATCCTGTATGCAAGTCCCTTAAGCCCCCAATTCTCTCGTTTGGTAACTTTACCCCCACCGTCACCAATAACTTCTACAAATTGGTCACCAAGGCTTTCAAACTGCTGCGATGAAATTTCTTGACGCGCAATAAATACGCTCTCATAAAAAGGCATTGTTTAACTCCTTCTGGATTCTCTCAACCGGCTAATTGATAACTAAAACCAGCCACGCATAGCTATAAAATAAAAATTATATAGCAAGGAAAATGTGATCGAAATATACACACAATAAAAAATTACGCAAGCTCACTATAAAAAGCTGATAAAATGAAAAAATTAGCTAAACGCCTAGCAATTCATTAGAATCTAATTAAATTTAGAAAGACTTTGTAATTTTAAAATCTTGACAGCGCAAAGTGACTTGTTATCAGTATAGAAAGAACGGAATTTTGCATATGACATATGCTTTCATTTTCCCGGGACAGGGTTCTCAGTATGTTGGTATGGGTGAAAATCTTATCAAAGACTTTCCCAATACTAGGCATGTATTTGAGCAGTTAGATGATGAGCTCAATCAGAAGTTGACGGATGTTATTCTTGGTGGTCCTGAGGACCAATTGAAACTAACAGAAAATGCCCAACCAGCATTATTTGCTGTTAGTATAGCGATTGTTAGGGTACTTAGGGACGAATTTGGATTGGATCTATCTGAAGTTATAAAATTTGCGGCTGGGCACTCTCTGGGGGAGTATTCTGCCCTTGCAGCCTTTGGCGCAATTCAGTTTAGTGATGGGGTCAAAATTTTAAAAGCTAGGGGAAAGGCCATGCAAGCGGCTGTAAGCAATGGAGCAGGTTCCATGGCTGCGGTTTTAGGTTTAAACATTCTGGATCTAGAAAAAATTGTTGAAAGAGCAGCAGAGGAAAATGAAATTTGTTGTGTCGCTAATGATAATACTCCAGAGCAAGTGGTTATTAGTGGTAGCGCGGC
>CEPK01080900.1_pt1 | contig 10754 bp, 6 predicted proteins | sample 356231 | NCBI WGS metagenome assembly CEPK01 (sample SAMEA2620259, study PRJEB7988) | marine metagenome | biome: marine biome (ENVO:00000447); feature: deep chlorophyll maximum layer (ENVO:xxxxxxxx); material: "saline water (ENVO:00002010), including plankton (ENVO:xxxxxxxx)" | depth 80 m
ACAAGGATTTTCAGTCCTCTGCTCTACCAACTGAGCTACCGAGCCACTAATCAATTCTTAGTCTATAGAAGCTCGCAAAGTTAGTCGAGCTAAACCTCTAGTTCCAAATAATAAGATCAAAAAAATCTAAAATAAATATGACAGATTAAACAATATCTGGCTTTTATGTATTTCTTCAATTACATCTGATGGTACATACGAATCATTAGATGTTTTTTTATGATATGTATATAGATAAGCGATATCGAGCATAATCCTCTTTTGGATTGGAATTCCCAATCCAAAAGAGGAAATACGCGTGTCTCGTGCATCGGAAAGCTTAGGGGATGGAATAAAAGCTGAGCCAAATCGCGCTGATACACCAAAATTTTCAGATAATGGAACCAAGTATTCACCGCCAAATCGTAGCTGTGAAACAATTGTGTATTCTTCATTAATAATTCTATTCTCTTCATTTAGTGAATTGTATTCATCTGAACCAACTACGAAATCTATTAAGTCGAACTGCATCTGACTCCAATCCTGAATACGAAAACCGACAGATAGAGAAAAATTAAAATCGGTTACTAACGCTGCTCCAAAATCAATTGTTGAGGGCATTTTTACCTTATAATCATAACGAGCAACTTCAATGGTGTCCTCTTTAAATGCGTTATCAAAAATCAATCTTTCTTGGGTAGCATGGACCTCATCTACATTAACATTATATGGCAAAGCTATACTTAGACCAAATTGAAATGGAGAATAAATATATTTTAGCCCACCTCGAATTTTCCAAGCGTTAGTTTTTGTTTTGAGAGATTGGAATAATTCATAGCTTTGAAAATCAGCGGGAAATTCTTGAAAATTATCTGCAATGTCACTCTGCAGAAATTCAAAGTCGTAATTTTCTAATCCGTTCATTCTAGATATTGACATTCCCCCAGCAAGGTTTGGTGATAAAGCAATTCCAAAAGAAAACGTTAATTGATCTCGCGCCCCATTACTCATTATCTTCTCATAGCGCTGGACTCCACGCTCAAATGTATAGTAGAATAATTCTCCATCTGCAAAAATAGGGAACTCTAATCCATTTTTAAAATTACTGTAACCTGAAAAAGACATCAGGGCATCGTAATGATGAATACGATTAAATCCAATTCCAAATACTAAACTACCCCTAATAGTAGGGATAGGGAGGACAGCTCCAAGTCCATTTACACGTGAAATATCAAACGGGTTGGCCTGTGATTCGCCCAAATAGCTGGTATTATTATTATGATACATATTATATGATTCAAAATAAACTGATCCATTTTTTATATCAGCTAGGCCTGCAGGATTCCAATACATCCCAGATGGGCCATCGCCTAGTGCAGTAAATGCGCCACCCATAGATAAAGACCTTGCCCCATACCCCATCTCATGCTCAACAATATGCATTGCTTCAGAAGCATATTGAGCTTTTGGAAAGTAAAAAAACAGAATGAAAACAATGAAGCGCAGGGTATTCATTTTTTCAGTGAGGTAAAGTAAGATTATTCTCTACGTGTCGCGCGTCTTCCACTCGAAGAACTAGTAGATGAGCTGGAGCGAGAACTGGAAGAATTACTCGATGAATAAGATCCAGAAGATCGAGAAGAATAGATTGAGCTGCTATTGGTAGAATAGGTTGAGCTGGTATTAGTTTTGCTACCATCACTCGATGAGCTCGAAGAACGCGTTGTGTAAAGCATCGTAGTGGTTCCTTGCGAGCGATCTCTTCTAAATTTTCTTTTTTCTCTATTACCAGTTGGAATAAGAGAGCCATACCCGATCGGATCATCTGTATAAAAATAAGGGGCATAACCATAGCTATTATAACCATTATAGCCATAGCGATAACCGTTTAGTCCATTGTAAAATGGATCAGAATAATAATAAGAATCAAAGAAGCCGTTATACCCATAGTAATTTCCAGAATAAGGAGAAGAAAACCTGCGTTGCATCGCTGAGTAAGCCAATGGCATAGCTGCTCTACCATCCCGGGCATAGGATTCACCTTTTAAGCTTGGCAAAGCACGACTATAGGAATCATAAAATTGCTCCTCTTCATCGGATTCAATTTCTGGCTCAGGATAAAACATTGCCAGCTGAGTATAGCATCCCTGAAGGAATAAGCTTAATAATAGACTAGCGCTAAGTATAATAGATTTCATCATTGTGTCTAAAGTTACACCCTGAAACACTGATTTACAAAATAAATGCTATTTTTTTACTCCACCAAGATCTAGCAAAAATGCATATTGCAATGCATACTCTTTATAACGACGAAATCTTCCAGATTTTCCTCCATGGCCAGCATCCATATTCATGTGGAGATATAATTTGTTCTTGCCTTGCCAATAATCGCGCAGTTTTGCAACATATTTTAATGGCTCCCAATATTGAACCTGGGAATCAAAAAACCCTGAAGTTACTAGAATATTAGGATAATTTATATTTTTGATTTGATCATAAGGGGAATATGAAAGCATATAATCATAATACTTTTTAATTCTAGGGTCTCCCCACTCATCCCATTCTCCAGAAGTTAATGGGATAGAAGGATCTGCCATTGTAGTTACGGCATCTACAAAAGGGACAGCGGCAATTGCGCCTTTCCAAATTGATGGTTCCATATTTAAAATAGCTCCAATTAAAAGACCGCCTGCGCTGCCACCCTGTGCAAATAGTTTTTCTGAATCTGTGTATTGTTCTTCAATTAAATACTTACCGGCATCAATGAAATCATAAAATGTATTTTTTTTATTTAACATTTTACCATCATCATAGGATGGCCTACCATAGATCTGTCCTCCTCTAACATGTGCAATAGCATAGATAAATCCTCTATCTAATAAACTCAATCTAGTCGAGCTAAAGTATGGATCTATTGTATTGCCATAGGCACCGTAGGCATACAATAAAAGGTTTTGTGGTTGTTTTTCCTTTTTATCTATTCGATATACTATTGAAATAGGAATGATTTTGCCATCTCTTGCGGTAGCATACATCCGCTTAGTGGTATATTTTTTTTGATCATACCCACCAACTACCTCTTCCTGTTTTTTTAGATCTAGCGCTCCAGTTTCCATATTATAATCAAAGGTTGAGTATGGCGTGACCAGCGATGAATAAGTGTACCTTAGTATATTTGTATCAAACTCTTCGTTAACTGAAATCCATGAGGCATACGCTTCTTCGTCAAAATTAATATATTCATCTTTGCCCGTATCTTGATGAATGACTCTTAATTCTCTTAAGCCGTTTTTTCTTTCACTCAATACAAGATGCTTATTAAAAATTTCCATTCCAATTAAATGAACATTTTGCCTATGAGCAATGACCTCTTTCCAGTTTGAAATTGAGGTTTTATTATCTGGTGTTTCCATTAAGCGGTTATTTTTAGCCTTCCAATTTGTGATGATATAAAACTTATCATTATAATGATCGATACTGTATTCATGATCAAAGTCTCGTGGAGTAAATCTTCTAAATTTACCATTTGGGTTGCTAGCATCTAGAATCTGATAATCACTAATTAATGTGCTGGAATGATATATAATGATGAATTTTCCTGATTTTGATCGATACACACCATTATAGTAGGTCTCGTCCTCTTCATGGTAAACCATTTTATCAGGGCTATCATCTCCTACCTTGTGTCTCCAAATCTTTTCACCAAGCAGCGTAGTTTCATTCTTACTAGTATAAAATACTGTTTGGTTATCATTGGCCCAGGCAACACTTCCAGTGCTATTAGAAATAGTTTTATTCAGGACTTTACCTGTTTCTAAATTTTTGAAATGAACTTCATATATACGCCTACTCAAGGTATCAACACCATATGCCAACCATTTATTATCAGGACTGATAGACCTGCCTCCAATAGCAAAGTAATCGTACCCTTCTGCAAGCTCATTTTCATTAAGGATTATCTCTTCTTTTGCTTCTAATGAGCCTTTTTTTCTACAATGAATTCGATACTCCTTTTTTTCTTCAAAGCGGGAATAATAATAATAGCCGTTTTTATAATATGGGACAGACTCATCATCTTTTTTGATTCGCGAAACCATTTCATTATAAAGTGTTTTTTGTAATTTTTTTGTATGGGAAAGGTTGGATTGGGTATAATTATTTTCGTCATCAATATAGTCAACAACCTCCTGTGTCTGTGAATCGTATGTTTTTGCATTTTTCTGCTCATCGGTAAGACGCATCCAATAATAATTATCAATTCTAGTATCATTGTGCATCGTAAGCTCGAAAGGTTTGATCGAAGCGTCTGGTGGCGTTTTAGATTGATTCATGCAGGCAAAAAAAATTATAGTTATTGATAATAGGAATTTAGTTTTCATTTATATTTTCTCATTGTTCAATTTTAGTTAATAGTTTAGCTGCTGAATTAATTTTTGCAGCTGCGCGATCTAAGGCTTTAGCAACTTCTTGAATATAGTCCTCCACTTCATTCCATTTTCGCTCTTCAAGGCCTTCGCGAACTCCAGGAAGAGTCTTTACTCCATAACCGGTATAGTAACCAGGAGCATAAATCATATTTTTAAACCAATCTCTACGCGGCAAACCTTTTTCACTAATAAAAGCTTGCTCAACATCTTTCAATAGATCATTTAATTCTGATTTTTTTTCAGCGGAAAGTGAGCCTTTTTTATAATTCGATAAAGCTTTCTCATAATTCCATGCGCTATTGGTTAACCTATCGAAGGCATCCTCAAGGGGCTTAAAATCAAAGTCTGGAACCTCTTTAAGTCTATCTGGTGGTGCGTACATTTTTTTTGGGTTACTTGCAATTGTAAAGTCATTTTTATCCAATAATTTATTTCTTAATTGAGTATGTTTTTTAATTTCATCAGCCAATTGTTTATTATCATCGATAAATTTTCCGATATTATCAACCATATTCACAAATCTAAACGGTAGAATATCTGCCTCAGATAAACGTAGTACCAGGCGTCCATTTACTTTTGCAAGCGTAATACCGTATTTAAAATCGCTATCGTTAAAACGTTTATAAAAATCATATGTATCATATAGTGAGTGATAAGAACCGCCACCACTTTCACCTCCAAAAGCCATATTTAATGAAGGTATCCCAGCGTGATGAAGAAATGCGGTATAGTCAGACCCTGACCCCATTGGATATAATCTCAAATCATCGCGATCTGATTCTTTCTGATCTCTATAGTCTGAAGCATTGTATTCCCTAAGCCGTAATCGTGAACGCAGTCTACTTTCTAAGCTAACTTCATGAACCGGGTCATTAACTTCACGGATTATTTCATTAACAAATTTTTCTAATGAATGCGAACCGCCCATGCTTAAGTAGCCAACACCCGTACCATCCGTATTAATATATACAATCATCTTTTCTTTAATTTCATCCCTATGGTATTCAACCCATTCGGTTGACCCAAGCAGTCCTGGCTCCTCTGCATCCCAACCAGCATAGATCAATGAACGCTTTGGGCGCCAACCCGTTTTAATAAGCTCGCCTATAGCTCTAGCCTCTTCCATCAGCGAAACCATTCCGCTTATTGGATCCGAAGCTCCAAAAGCCCATCCATCATGGTGGTTGCCTCGCATAATCCATTCATCAGGGTATACTGAACCTTTTAAGCGGCCAATTGGATGGTATGCGGTTCGAAGACTCCAATCAAATTCAAGATGTAAATTTACTTTAGTTGGGCCTGGGCCAACGTGATACGTAATTGGTAGACCACCCTTCCAGCTATCTGGGACTACGGGTCCTTTTAATGCTTTTAAAAGTGGCAATGCATCTGCATATGAAATCGGCATAACGGGAATTTTCATGATCGTAAGAGCATCTTCTATTGATAAACGCTCCACATCTTTTTTAGCACCATAGCCTGGTGTCAACGCATCTCCAGGGTACATCGGCATATCGACAACTGATCCACTTTGAATACCATATTCCATTCGATAGGGACCTGTAGGATAGACATCACCAACAACGTATCCATCGTTTTTCGGATCTGAATACATTATACATCCAATAGCGCCATTCTCATAGGCTACTTTAGGCTTTATCCCTCTCCAAGAACCTCCATATTTGGCAATAACGATTTTGCCTTTTACATCAATTCCCATTCGTTTTAATTCTTCATAATCTTTTGGAATACCGTAGTTAACAAACACTAATTCAGCAGTAACATTTCCATCAGCAGAAAAAGCATTATAACCGGGTAAAATATTTTCTGTTATATTTGAGGATGCATCCTCTTTTAATCCTGGTTCGAATAATTTTAATTCTACTTGCTCAGGAGCGATCATTTTTAATTTTTTTATTTTAGGAAATGGTACCAATACTTCGAAAGTTTCAATCTCTGATTCAAAGCCCCAATCTTCAAATTTATTTGCGACATATTCAGCATTCTGCTTGCTCCAAGGGGAGCCAACATAGTGGGGCTTTGAAGACATATGCTTCATCCAGTTATCAAGATTTTGAGGGTTCAGAACTTTATCAAAATCAGATTCAAGCTCCAATTGCGATTTACTATCAAGGGCAACATCAAATGTGGAAACCATTTTTAAACGCGAAAGAGTGCGCTCTGAACTTGGCTGCTGACTGCAACCCGCAATGAGCAATAATACTAAATATGAGGATATATATTTTTTCATTAATCGATCTCTTTTAATTTGGGTTTTATACGACTGGAATAGCGCGCCTTTGAAACTACACGGCTTGGATCTTTTCTTAAAATTCGCTGTTCTTCAATTGGAAGGCTTGCAAACTCCATGCATTCTTTTGAGCAACATCCATTATAAACAACATTGCAATCATCGCACTGAATAAAAAGGATATGGCAAGCATCATTCCCGCAATCAATGTGCGTGTCGGAGGGCTTTTCACATTGATGGCATGAGCCTATAATATCATCAGTAATTGACTCCCCCATCCGATCATCAAATACAAAATTCTTTCCGATAAATTTTGATTTCAGTCCGTTTTTTTCTATTTCATGGGCGTATTGAATAATCCCGCCATCAAGCTGGCTCACATTGTCAAATCCATTCTTTATTAGGTAAGCGCTAGCTTTTTCGCATCGTATTCCCCCGGTACAATATAAAAGAATTTCATCTTCTTCGTGGCCTTTTAGCATTTTTTTAACTTCAGGTAATAGCTCGCGCGAGGTATCAACATCAGGTATAAGAGCATTCTTAAATCTACCAACTTCACTTTCATAATAATTTCTCATATCAACAGCGACGACATTACTCTGTTCTAATTTTTGATTGAATTTTGATGCGTTTAAATGTCTACCCACATTACCCATATCATATTCTGCTGCTTCTACATCGTACGCTACGATTTGATCTTTAATCTTTACGGTTAGCTTATAAAAAGATTGCCCATCCTTAACTGCGCGTTTAACGGGTACGTTGCTTAGGTATTCGTATGAATTTAATTTTTTTCTAAAAGCGCCCCATTGATGATCAGGGCAGCTAATTTGAGCGTTGACGCCTTCTGCTGCCACGTAAACTCTGCCAAATACATTTATCTTGCTCAAGTCACGGTATAGTCTATCTCTAAATGATTGTACATCGGATATCTCTGTATAACGATAGAAGGAGCAGGTAATTCGTTTGAATGTTTCTGCCTTTAATTCTTTTTTTAGCAGCGCTCTATCTTTTTTATTATACAATACTTCTTTAATCATTTGAAAACTCTATACCTGAATAACCCGGAATTTGATCGACGAGTTGTTTTCCCATTAAAATACTGGGAGTATAATAACCTTTATGTTTGTGATCTTGCAAAAGATATTCAGCGACCACCACGATTCCAACAGCGGTTACATCATATCCATCACCGGTTGAAAATCGCGCTGTTGCAACATTGCCTTTATCATCAATAACCTCCCCCCAAAAAAAAGATTTCCCTTCTTTTCTTATTTCTGGTGTTGGGTTCTTCCATGAGCGCTCAATGCGATTTTGAATCATTCTAATGATCCATTTACTTTTAAAAATATAGATAAATTTTTGATATCTTTTCATTTTCTTGACTGCTTTTGGTGAGCGTGAAAAATAAAATTCAATGTTTGGAATTCCTGTACTATGGTAAGCCGTAAAAACATCACCCCATGGAATAGTCATCGCATTAAATTTTCCAATACCAAAATCAATTATACGCTCTTTATATGCTAAAGGTACTTTTTTTATTTTTCCATTTTTTCTAACCTTGCCCCCACTAAATAATCCCTCCGCAGAAGTTTTTGCAGTACCCTTACTTGCCTTTGATCCTTGTGTATGCCAAGCCATTGTAAGTTGTGTAGCATTTGGAAGTCTATCTTTTAGATATGCTGCTAAACAATCAGTTGGAATTACATCTGACCCTACACCAGGACATAAAACTATGCCAGCAGATAAGGCTTTTTTATCGCATTGATTTGCATAGTCATATACAGAAATTTCTCCAGTGATATCAATGTAATGTACTTTCGCTTGGATACAAGCTTGAATCATTGTCTCGGCAGTTTTAGAAAAAGGACCTGCGCAATTAGCAACCACACTCATTCCTTTTATTTGGCTAGCTACTTCATTTACACTTGATAAAGAAAAAATTCGAGATTGCAATCCCTTTTCCTTGGCAAGCTTTGCAACGCTTTGAGATCGTCCTGCAAGAATGGGGCTCAGTCCACGCTTAATTGCTTCATCGACAGCTAATCTAGCCGAGAAGCCATTAGCGCCATATATCATCCATTGTTTATCATTCATAAGAGGTAATTATAAACGGATCTTATATATAAATGAAATAAAAAGAGAAAAATTATTATTTAATCAATTTCGTAGTTTTCATTATCTCTATCCATTCCACCCTGCCTTCTTTGTCTGCTATAACTACTTTTATCTTCCATTTTTCCAAATCGATATTCTAATGTTAACCTTACCGTACGCGATGAGAAATTTCTTATTGATTCTTGCTCCCATGAATCATTCTTTAGGCTAAACCCAAATCCTGACATAGCAAATGGATCCGATACATTAACCGTTAGGTTTAATCTCTCTTCCATAAACTTTTGTTTAATGGAGAGACTAGACCATGTCATTGCATTGAAAGTACCAATGGCGATTTGTTTTTTTGGTTGATGGAACATAAAGAAAGAAAGTTCAGTAGTTGGCGTAGCATTGAACGTTGATGTAATTCTAAAATTGTTCGTTCGCGATGTATTATCATATACGTCCCCATAAATATCAGTATTTATATCATCCCAGTACGTATTTCCACCAAAAACCAATCTCATTTTTTTACCCAGAGACCCAACAATATTATACTCAAAACCTTTGGTTTTTTTCGTGCCAATATTTTCATAGGACGCTAAAGATGTGCCATCTTGATTAACCACTTTATGTCGAGTGATTTCATCTGTGGTGTATCGATAATACGCACCAAGACTGAGTGAAAGACCTCTAGAAAAACGTGAAAGGTTTAACTCATAAGAATCAGTGTACTCAGGCTTCAAAAAAGGATTGCCTGAGCGATAATTGCGACTATCCTGCCTAGAAATAAACGGGTTAAGCTGTCTACTGCGGGGCCTTTGAACGCGCTTAGAATAGCTTGCTTGTAGCTGAGCAAATTGCGGAGCTCCAAAAGTAAAAGAAAGACTAGGATAAAGGCTATTATAAGAATTTTTAAATTCATCTGGATTGCTTTTAAGCTTTGATAGCATATCAACCACCTCATAGCGTAGACCCGCATTGTAGCCAATAAACCAATACGATCCCCCATATTGGAGGTAGGCCGCATGAATATTCTCATAAAAATTAAAATCATTTGAGAACTCATTGTCTTTAACAAAAGCATTCAGCGTGTAATCATACACCTCTGCTGTCTGCATATCATTTCTATCGTTTGACTTACTGGAAAGACCAAATTCAAGCTTGCTACCGCTTTCAAAAGGTCGCGTATAATCTAGCTGGAAATCAAAACTTTTATTGGATCCATCTTGACCATTTTTTGCAGCATTTGCATTATCAAAAAACTCTTCAAAGCTTTCCCACTCTTTATTTTTATATTCATCATTGCCAATATTATTGCCATCAGAAAGTCTAAGAAATGAGGTAAGCTTATGTTTTGGATTTTTAAATTTTTTGTCATAATTCAAATTCAGATCGTAGCCGCCGCGATCACTGTTCGAATCACTGATTCTAATGTATCTTGAGTCTCCAGGTCCTTGATCTATTGTATAATTATCATTGTCTCGAGAGCTTCTTCCATCGCTAAGAGTAACTGAAAGCCCTAATGATTGTGTTGGATCAATAAAATATTCTCCACCTGTTTTGACAAATAAATTTGGTCTAATGCTTTTTGAATCGTACGCTTGGTCGAGAATATTTTCAAACTCGCGAAATTCCATTTTTCTGTAGCTTGTCCCATCAGAAATCCAAACTCGATTATTCAAACCTAAATTAACATAGGAATTAAATTTCGTATTTCTAAAGTTGACTTGACCTGAAAAATTTGATCCACTTTGGGTATCTCCACCCGCATTAAAATTACCATTTAAACCCGCAAATCTATTCTCCTTTAATACAATATTGATAATACCTGCCATTCCCTCAGGATCATATTTTGCACCTGGGTTAGTCATCACTTCAATATCTGCAATGTTAGCAGCAGGGACACTTTGCAATAAAGATTTGATGTCCCCGCCTGCAATACTAGAAGGTTTTCCATCGATCATTAAATTCACTTTGGAATTACCGCGTAGGCTAAT
>CEPK01030337.1_pt1 | contig 10737 bp, 11 predicted proteins | sample 356231 | NCBI WGS metagenome assembly CEPK01 (sample SAMEA2620259, study PRJEB7988) | marine metagenome | biome: marine biome (ENVO:00000447); feature: deep chlorophyll maximum layer (ENVO:xxxxxxxx); material: "saline water (ENVO:00002010), including plankton (ENVO:xxxxxxxx)" | depth 80 m
TCAAAGGACCTGGTGGTCAGTGGTACATCGAGAACAGTTTGACCACACTAGGTCAGAATGATCCTGTCGGTGAATTGAACAGGGAACTTTGGAATAGTGGTCGTGAACAGGATAAGTCAACTGCTAGAGTACAAAAGCGTAAGCTTTCTTACTACTCTAACATCTATGTTGTTTCAGATCCAGCACATCCAGAGAACGAAGGAAAAGTATTCCTATACAAGTATGGGAAGAAAATCTTTGACAAATTAGTTGAAGCAATGCAACCTGCATTTGCTGATGAGACTCCACTAGATCCATTTAATCTATGGAAGGGTGCTGACTTTAAAGTCAAGATCCGTAAGGTGGATGGGTACTGGAACTATGATAAGTCAGAGTTCGCAGCACCTGCTACACTAGGTGGATTTGATGATGGAGAACTTGAGGAAATCTGGAAGAAGTCATACTCACTTGCTGAGTTTGAAGCTGCTAAGAATTTCAAGTCATATGATCAATTAAAAGCAAGATTGAATCTTGTATTAGGTAAGTCTTCACCACGTACTGCACCTGTTGCAGTTGATGAGAGTGAAGAGGAAGTTGTACCTGCTAATTGGGGTAAAGAAGTATCAGATTTCAGAGAAAAAGCAGTAGCATCTGCTCCTGTATCTGGTGAAGAAGATACTTTATCTTACTTTCAATCCTTAGCAGAAGAGGACTGATTATAAACTGGCACAAGGAGGACTTCATATCCTCCTTTTGCTGTTATAATTAGTATATTAAAGGAGAATTATGAAACTAGCACCTCTTCTCTTGCTCCCATTCCTAGCAGCAACACCAGTCCAGGCGGGGTGGCAAGACCTATTCACACAAACTGGAGGTAGATCCTCTGAAAAGTGTACAAAAAAAGTTTATAACGAAGTCTATGTACCAGGTAACTACAACAATCCTGGGTATGTAGAGTATGAAACAGAAGTTGTAGAAATCCCTTGTAATGACAGACCTTATCAGTCATCATACAACTCAAGTCCTAGACCTAGACCGTACAGACCTTCACGTGATGGAAATGAGTGTGGAGATGGTAAGTATGCTGGTGGTTTATTAGGTGGTGGTCTTGCTGCTGCTATCTCACAAGGAGATGGTCGTTGGTGGGCAATCCCATTAGGTGTAGTAGTTGGAAGTTCGATAGGTTGTGATATGGATGGAGGCTAATGGATATACATGATATACCTGGTGTAGGTGGATTCTACACAAAGAAAGAAGTAGATGCTTTAATAAAGTCTGCTGTAGATGAAGCGAGAAAAATTGATGAAGCATCTATGGCAAAGCATAATAGAGATGCTACTATCATTAGTATGATACTAGGATTTACTGCTCTTGCTTTGTTTCTTGATGGATTGCTTCGTATACTCGGTATCATTCCACCATTTATGGACATCGATGTTAACGTTGTTGATGACATTATAGATAAGGTAGAGAGTGACATACTACCTCTAGTTCAAAAGATTCCAAGAAGAAATTTTTAAATTATGAAAGTTATTAATGATTTTCTACCTGAACACCAGTTTAAAGGTCTTCAGTCATATGTTATGGGTGAGTACTTTCCTTGGTGGTATAACACTGAGGTTGATTTCCCAAATGATAATTCATACTTAGATGATTATCAATTTACACACGTTTTCTATGCTGATAAAGGTATTGAACCATTTCCAGAAGAAGAATCTAAGTATCCTGATGCTGTTATTTTAGATCCTATATCTGCATTACTTAAAATCAATAAACCAAGAAGAATTAAGGCAAACCTATTACCAAGAACAGAGAATAGAATTATTTTTAATTTTCATAATGATATTAAAGAAAAAGATACAGATTATCCAGGTCAAACAGCAATCTTTTACGTCAATACTAATGATGGATACACAGAATTTGAAGATGGTACTAGAGTAGAGAGTGTAGCAAATAAAATAGTTATTTTTGATTCTAAGTTAAAGCATAGAGGAACTACTTGTACAAATCAGAAGACAAGAGTTGTAATTAATTTAAATTATGTGTAATGTTGTTCTTTCCTATTACTATTGTAGATGATTTCTTTCCTGATCCTGATTCTGTATTAGAATTAGCAAAGAAGGTAGATTACGATCAACCAAAGAGAACAAATTATCCTGGTGTTAGTACCTCTTTACGTTTGTATCAAATTGATGAGAGGTTAGCACAATATACTGTAGAAAAATTGTTAGCTACTTATTGGGATCCTGATTCTCATGATTTTCATTGGAATGTCGATTCAGATTTTCAAAAAATAACCCCTCATCAGAATCCTTATCTGAATCAGGGGTTAATTCATGCTGATAATGTTGTTGGTCATATGTGTACGGCTATAATATATTTGAATAAAAATGATAGTTATAATGCAGGAACTTCTTTTTACTATAAGAAGAAGGGATTAGAATCTTCTCTTATATTTGCTGAGAAAGTTAATCAAACATATATGGATGAGGTTAAGGACTTTCATAAGACTGGTATAGAAACAGAAGAATTAACTAAACAGATAGAAGATCATCGTAAAAATTTTGAAGAAACGATGAGAGTACAGGCAAAATATAATAGAATGGTATTGTTTCCTTCAGAAATGTGGCATAGTCAAACCACTTATGGTGATGAAACTAGGTATACTGTACGGTGTTTTGTCACTGATGTTTTAGCTACAGTTAAACCAAATAAAGGTATGAAAGCAAGATTACCGATGCTACGGTATATTAATTGAACCTTAAATCATTATAAAAAAACCCCCTATTTGTGAGGAATCCATTATAAAATACTGTGTAAGATTCAACACAATACAATGTCAGGAGATTTTTGGAGTCACAACGACCAACAACCGCCTCTGCCTTGCAAGGCATCACAAGCAATGGATGAGATTAAAGAGTCAAGATGGATTGACACTAACTATATCCTAGAAATAGAAAGTATGATAGTTAATGCTAGGTACAGGACTGGTAGTCCGATGCAAGAGTAGGGGGGGTCGTATATTATTCGACTTTTAGTTCCAAAAAAGTCGGAAAAAAAAGTCGGCAAATTTTTTGGTAAAAAAGGTTTTTCTCAATTAGACTTCAATTGTATTAGAACCAGGTCCGTTATCATAAGAAGTAATTGTACTAGATTCGGCAGTTCTATCAACACTTGCACTAATATACCCTCTAGTATCAACAAATCTTTGAGCCACACTAAGTGTGGTTTTTTTATTGTTAGAATCGTCTAATTCTGAATGTTCTTCATATGCAAGTTTATCTTGAAACTCGTCAATAATCATATTTGCAAGTTGTGTTGTTGGAATTCGTATTAGGCGTTTTTTATCATTTTCGTGACTTTCGTGTTCGTAGTTACTTACAGGATATATTGATTCTGTTTCTGTTTTAGTTGTTCCATCTGGTAATACTGCACGAAATGTTGAATTTACTTCTACACCTCCTTTAATTACAAGTGTATCACCAACTCTTATTTCTTTAGTCTCATAATGGTGAAGACCATCTATATCGTCATATATTTCATTACAGTATTTTTGTAGATCTGATTCTATTTTTGGCCATTGTGAATAAACGTCTGTAATGTTGTTTACAAGTAAAATAACCCAATCATAGAATTGATCACCTAATACTGCTAATGCTACATCTGAAGGAGAAGCTCCATCTGGTAATGTTGTAGTTTCAAACATTGTGACGTATTTTTCCAAATCATCTCTGATTTTACATCTTCTGAAAAGATTCTTAACAAGACGATATTTAAATTCTTCATCGTCTGTAATACCTTCTCCAACATAAACATTTGGTAGTAAACTGAAATATGCCATATTTAATATCCATCCTCCACATCTGCTGCGGTAAGTAGTTTAGTTTCTGTAAATTGTACGTTTAAGACTACTGCTGGAACTTGCATTGTGTCAACATCAGGAGCAGCTCGTTTTAATGCATTATATTGGTTATCTGGTGTATAGTTAACATTAATTGCAGAACATATAGAAGGGTGTATTTTGAAATGTAGTTCAGGATTGTCATTTTGTGGCATTAGGTTACCTGAAGGATCCATTCTCATAAAACGTATCTCAAATTTAGATGGAATTGTGAAATAACGTCTTGCTTCTGCATTTGCCATTATTTGACCTTTATTGAATGGATCATCGTCTTTACGATCCCATCCAAATAGATCTTTCAATTTATTCAATGTTTCATCATATGGTTCGTACTTAGCACCTTTTTCACCTAACTGAGTTTTCTTCTTTCTTGGTTTTCTTGCTAATTCACCTGCTTCATAACTTGGGTGAGCCCCAGTTTTAAACCATTTAATAATCTGTGCAATATCATTAGCTTCATTTGGATTGCGAGATAATAGTTTAAAACTAAAGTTGTGATTACGAAAACTCATATTATTGAAGATTTGTTCCGTATAAGGGTTAAAAATTCTTCCCCTTGTCATCTGTTCTAAACTATTAACATCAATACTACCTTGTAATCCTAAGAATCCACTAATACTGTTTGCTGCTTGAGTTAATGCGGATGCACTAAATTCAGGAACTGCTGCTCTTGCTGCAGTTTGTATTGTTGTTGCTAATGTATCAAAATTTATATCACCATCTGTATTTTGCATCATATTTGCGAGACCTATTCCACCAACTCCTAAATCAACCATTCTGTAGTTTGCTTGATATTGAGTTGATAGTGATGGAGGCATAGCGAGATAAACTGTATCACTATGAATGACTTTATTCGCATTAACAGATCCTAGATTCCCAGTATAGAATGATTTTGAATCATCTTGGAATTCCATTTGGAATTTTCGGAACCTCACGTAGTCAATTGCGTAAGTTGCTCCTTCAGCATCGTTATGTCTGCTCCCGTGCATTACGGGGGCTCTTCTGGGATATCTATAGATTGTCAACTTATTGCCTAAATATAACGTGACCTCTTTATATTTATGAAGTATAAGCAAGGAAAATACATTCCTAAGAAACCTAGTAAGTATAAAGGTGATCCTCGTAATGTAATTTACAGATCATCTTGGGAATATAAGTTCATGCTTTGGTGTGATCAGACCCCTTCTGTTACAGAATGGGGTAGTGAAGAGATTGCTGTACCTTATATTTCACCTGTTGATAATAGACGACATAAGTATTATCCAGATTTTTATGTCAAAGTGAATAATAAGAAATATATGGTTGAAGTTAAACCTGCTAGGCAAACAAAGGAACCTAAAATACAAAAAAAGGTGACTAAAAAATATATTACTGAAGTTGTGACTTATGCTAAGAATCAGGCTAAATGGAAAGCAGCAAGAGAATTTTGTAAAGATTACGGATGGGAGTTCATGTTAATTACAGAAAAGGAGCTTAAAGTATAATGGGAATACCACCTGGAGGTTCGATACACGGTCCATATACGTCATTACCTAATCCTCAAGGGGCACATTACCCATCCTTGCAGGAGTTTATGTCCTTCTCTCTAAAGGATAAGGATTATACCCCTTCGACTACTAATCTATTTTCGTTGCATATGGCAACGCCTCGTATTCTTGGAAATTTTTCTGCTTCAAATTGGGATCAAGATGGCACATTGGGATATGATGATGCTACTTTTATTCCAGAATTGGGTAAGTTACAAAAGTGTTTAAATTTCTATTGCCAAACTATTTCTCTTCCAAGTAAACAATTAACAACTGCTGCTCTTGTTAATGTTGGTACACCTACCAAATATGCTACAGGTACTGCATTTAGCCAAGTTAGTGCTACGTTTATATGTCCTAGATCACAGCATACTAGAAATTTCTTTGATAGGTGGACTATGTTGATGGCTCCAGATTCTAATCAATATACAGATTATTATGATCTTTGTATTTCTCCTAGAATGATCATTTATAAGTGGGAAAGAGGTGGTGGTCGTGATGTTAACTTAGAAAATCAAAATTCTCAATATCAACGTAAGATACCAGGAAAACCAGATCAAACTTGGGAATATCCATTTAATAAGGGTGATGATGATTGGGGATCTTTAGGTAGAGAATTAAGAGCATACAGATATAAGTTGACTGCTGCATGGGAATTGAGGAATGTATTTCCTTATAATATTGGATCTATTCAGTTAAATAACTCTGCTGCTCGTTCTATGACATTGACTATTGGATTCTTCTTTGAACGGTATAGATTCTTTGCTGAACAAGATTTTGATAGTCCAGGTAAACGTAAAGGAATTGCTATGCCAATGGATAATTACGTTGATCCAATAACTGATGCTCAAAAAGTTTGGGCTGCTGTAGAAGCAACGCACGATAACTGGTATTAACCCTAGTTAAACCTCACTAAATAATTGTATGAATTGAATTCACTATGCCATTACCTAAATTAAATGTACCTAAGTACAAACTGAAGTTACCGTCCGATAATAGGACTGTGAACTATAGACCCTTTCTTGTTAAAGAGGAAAAACTACTTTTATTAGCAACTGAAACAGGTAGTCAGGAAGATATTGTTGAGGCAATTAAAAGAATTATTGTTGAATGTACAGACATTCACGATATTGATAATTTGCCTACTTTTGATATTGAATATGTTTTCCTTCAAATACGTACTAAGTCAGTTGGTGAAAGTGTAGAAGTACAAGTAACTTGTCCTGATGATGAGGAAACTGTTGTTCCTGTCAAGATACCTTTGAATGAAATCAAAGTTAAGAAAGACAAGAAGCACAAGAAAGAGATCAAATTGGGAACTGATATTATTTTAACAATGAACTATCCTAGTTTGGATACCTTTGTTAAGATGAATTTCCAAGATGAAGAACCTACTGTTGATGCTGTTTTTGAAATGGCAGCAGGATGCGTAAAGCAAATTGCTGATGCTGAACAAGTATATGATGCTATGGATACTCCTAAAGAAGAATTAATAGAATTCTTTGATCAATTGAGTAGTAAGCAATTCCAAGAAGTCCAAGATTTCTTTGATACTATGCCTAAACTTTCTCATGTAGTTAAGGTAACTAATCCTAAGACTAAAAAGGTAAGTGATGTAACTCTTGAAGGATTGTCGGCTTTTTTCGCCTAGCTCTACTTCATCAGACCTTACAGACTTATTATGAAGTCAATTTTGCATTAATACACCATCACAAGTGGTCGTGTGAGTATATTGATAATTTGATGCCCTTTGAGAAAGAGATTTATATGAATCTCTTAATGAATTATCTTAAAGAGGAGGATAAACGGATGAGGGAGGAGCAAACAAAGAATAACAATAACTCGTAACTAGTGGCAATAAACAACTTCACACATAAGTTTGTAAATGCTGGAGTAAAAGGACCACTGACTCCAGGATTATTTGCTGCCAGAAAATCTATTATGGCAACAAATAGGTTGGGAGCCTCTGTTGCGAGTATTGGTAATGTTGCTAATGATATTAGAAAAATACGTTTAGAAAGTGCAGCTAATGCAATTTTAAGAGAGCAGGCTGAACGTAGAAGATTACAGAGAGAAAGAGATCAAGAAGCTGAAGAAGCAGCAGAATTAAATAAGGATTTTGAAAAAGGTGGTGATAAATCTCGTAAACCAACAACAGGAGAAAAGAAGAAAGGTAATAAATGGTTTGGTTGGCTGAATAGTTTTTTAGCACCTATAGTCGAGTTTTTTGCTTGGTTAGTTAAGCTAACGGTTATTAAGAGTCTCTTGGAATGGATGGGAAATCCAGAGAACAAAGAGAGACTAAAAACATTTTTAAAGAATTTTACGTTTGTTGTTAAAAAACTTGCTAGTTTTGCATCTTGGATTGTAAAGGATAATATATTAGATGGAATGGCCCAATTATTTGGGTCTGGGGGTAAAGACGGCAAAGATTCATTTATGGATCGTGTTGTTGGTCTTGGTAAACTACTTTTTGGTTTTACTTTACTGAGATGGTTCTTCAATCCTCTAGCGATGATTGGGGATATTGCAGGGATTTTAGATTTTATATTAAACTGGAGAGTACCAAACTTTAGGATAAAGGGATTAAAGAGACTTTGGGGTAAACGGTTAAAGAAGGGTTGGAAGGCGATAAAGAATAGTAAGCGAGTTAAATCGATAGTTAATGTCGCTAGAAAACTTGCTAACCCAATAATAAAACCCCTAAAGTTTTTTGTTAAGCAGGGTAAATTATTTAGAGCTGGGTTTAAAGGTGGTAATACTGCTGCAGATCTTGCAAGATTAACTGGAAGAACATTTTCTCATATTGCCACTGGCGGTGACAAAGCCAAGGATATGGGTAAGATGTTCAAGGCTGGTGAGAAGACCAAATCCTTATTGTCACGATGGTTTGGTAAAGGTAGTGAAGGTGGCGGTATGCTCGCCAAGATGAATGAGTGGCGTAAGTTTACAATGGGTAAGGCTGGTGACTTTGGTAAACTTATTTCTGGTAAATGGAAGGGTGCTGTTGAAACAGTAGCTAGTGGTACTAGGAGGATGAAGAAATGGTTGAGTAATGGTTGGGATTATTTGGCTTCTGCACCTAAGAAAGTACAGCAAGCAGCATTTAAGAGATTTGTTGAACCAATAGCTAAGAAAATCAAACCATTTACCAGTAGAATGCAGAAACTGGGTAAAGGTATAAAGGATTTATGGGCTGGCACACCTATTGGTAAGGTTGTTAATAAGTCAGCTAAGAAAGCCTCTAAAGGTCTTAAAGGAATTCCTGTTATTGGTGGTTTAGTCAATTTATATTTTGCTATTGATTCATTTAAGAATGGTGATACTGTTGGTGGTGTATTAGAAAGTGTAGCAGGTATCTTAGAATTGGGTGGTGCTATTGCTACGGCAACTGGTGTTGGTGCAGCTCTTGGTGGACCAATGATGATTCTTGGTGGAGTCATTGATGCTTATTTACTTTCTAGAATAATACCTGGTGGTATAGGTGAAAGTGTAATGAATTGGGAACGGACTAAGGCTGTTCCTGCATTACAAGCACCATTTGAGACTGCTAAGAGTGGTGCAGATTACGTTAAGAATAGTCTTGGTGAGAAGATCGGACAAACATTTGATGGTCTTAATAAGTTTATAAAGGGTGAAAAGGATGCTGAGAAAACAAAGCATTTAACCGATAAACGTAATGATGGAGATGGTGTACCAGAGGGAGAATGGCCAGGTGATGTTAAAGGTTCAGGTAAAGATGGTTCAGGTACAGGAGGAGATGGTCAACCTAAGAAAAATTGGTGGCAGTCATTTACTAGTGCATTAAGTAATAAAGGACCAATTAACACTAGCAGAAGGAAGAGAAGTCAAGGGGGTAATAATCAATCTTGGAGAACCAATAAAAATAAAACTCCTAAAGTTAAAAAGTCTTATAAGTGGTGGGATCCTAGAGGTTGGGGATCTAAAGGTCCAATGAAAGGGAGTAGATCCCGATTTGGAGAAAGTGGTGGTAAGATTCCTTTAGCATTCATTGGTAAGGTTTTTAGAGGTATTAGTCGAGGTATTAGTGGTATATTTAAAGGTATAGGTAGTGCTATAAAAGGGGTTATAGGTGGTATACAGGGAATAATGAATAGTCCTTTGGGACAAATATTATCATTTGCTCTACCAATAATGTTCCCTGGTGCTGCTTGGCTGGGACCAGTATTGAAAGGTTTAAATGCGGTATCTGCATTTGCGTCTGGTAATTATCTAGGCGGTATAATGAGTATGGCAGGTGCTATCGGTAGTATTGGTACTAATGCTGCTGGTGTGGTAACTGCTAAGTCTATAATGGGTACTCCTAACTGGATGATTCGATTACGAACATCTGGTTTTGGAAACTTTATGGCAAACTTACCAACCAATGTTGACAAGTTCTTGGGAAGTAAGATGGGTAAAATTGGAATGGGAATACTTCAGGGTAATTATGGTGCTGCATTTAATGCTGCTGTAGATGGAACTGGATTGGGTGCTATGTTGGCTAACTTTGGTAACCAGATAGATTCTGCTGGTTTAGGCGGTATATTAGGATCTATACCAGGATTAGGCCCAGCACTACAGAATATTCCAGGAATATCAGATATTGTTGGTATTGGTCAATTAGTAACAGGTGATTTCACACCAACTGGATTTATTCAGAATATGGCAGATAGACACGGTTTGGGAGGTCTTTATGGTGCTATAATGGGTATGGCAGATGGTGGTGATTTTAATAATGGTCTTAGAGCATTAGCAGCAGAATTGAATGTTCCTCAAGAAGTCTTTGGTGTTGTTGATACCTATGCTATGTTGAGTGAAGGTGGAATGTCTGAAAAACAATCTATACAAAATGCTATTGGTAGTTTACAGATTTTAAGTATTCCAGTTGTTATTAAACAAATGGTTACTGCACCAACTCCAATAGAAACTGGAAAGAGTGGTGGAGGATCTAATCCATTATCAGGTCTTTTGAGTCGTTTAGGGTTTTGATAATAAATAGTGTGATGGAGAACTTAATTTAATGGCTATTAAGAAAACCACCAGAATTAATCTTTATAAGTTCGTTGATACGAAGATGGAATCTTCTTCCGCAGGAGGAGAAACCACTGCAATTGCTAAGAGTATCAATGTACAAACTCAAGCTATAAACAGTATGGGTAGTACCATTAATGGTATTGCTAGTGTATTAGTTGATATAAAAAAGATTGAACTCCATAAACTTAAGATGGAGGAGGATGCGAAAAGAAGATCCTTTAAACCTAAGTTTGATAAAGTAAAACCTAATGCATTTAAAAAATTATTTCAGGCAGTAAAGGCATATAAGGTAAA
>CEPK01064470.1_pt1 | contig 10721 bp, 10 predicted proteins | sample 356231 | NCBI WGS metagenome assembly CEPK01 (sample SAMEA2620259, study PRJEB7988) | marine metagenome | biome: marine biome (ENVO:00000447); feature: deep chlorophyll maximum layer (ENVO:xxxxxxxx); material: "saline water (ENVO:00002010), including plankton (ENVO:xxxxxxxx)" | depth 80 m
CAGTTGTCGATGAATCAGGTTGAAGAAAGACCACTGACAAAGCGACAAGAAGATGCGTTAGAGTATTTAGCTAAGAATGCGTTTATTAAGAATAAACTGTATCGAAGTTTGTATTCTGTTTCTCATAAAACAGCGCATTTGGAGTTAGTTGATTTAGTTCAGCGTAATTTGATTGTTAGTCAGGGGTCTGGGCGTAGTACGTGTTATGTTATTGATGAGACGTGTAAGCGTTTAGCTGATTTAGTGAGGCATTAAACTCATATCCCAATCTTTAGTGACTGGATCTAAGTTTTTATTTTTCAACATGGTTATGATTGATTTCAACGATCGAGTATCATTAATTTGAAATTGTTCTTCATAATGGCCATCCGTATATCCGGCAGGTGATGTATTGGATTCAGCCGACATTGTTGTGATGCCTAATGTTGCAATATTATCACGTAATTCTTTTGGTTCTCTGGTTGATAAGGTAATTCCTAAATCAGGATATACGATTCGAAAAGCGGTTATTAGTTGGGTTAAATGTTTGTCGTTAATGGGGTAAGGTTCATGAAAGGTTCCAATCATATCTTGAATTCGTGGAAATGAAATAGCATATTTAACTTTCCAAAATGTTTTCATAAGATAATCTAGATGATTAGCCATTGCAAAGGCTTCGTATCTCCAATCATATAGACCTAACAATGCGCCAATATTGATTTGATAAAATCCTGCTTTTGCTCCTTTTTCTACGGCATCAAGTCTGTTATTAAAATTTCGTTTTAAGCCAAAGGTATGATACTTTAAATAGGATTCTTTATGGTAGGTTTCTTGATATATCGTTAGTTTATCAGCACCTGCTTTGATTAAGGTTTGATAATCATCTTGTTCTAGGGGTTGGACCTCGATTCCTACAGATGAGAATAATGGGGTGATGATTTGGATAGCTTCTTCAAGATAAGGTGTGGAGACATGTTTGGGGGATTCTCCTGTTAGTAATAAGATATGTTTAAAACCTTTTTGAGCTAATAGTTCGGCTTCTTGTTTTATTTCTTCTTTATTTAATGTTTTTCGTTTGTATTTGTATTCCAAACTAAACCCACAATAAGTGCAGGTATTAAAACATTCGTTGGATAAGTACATTGGAATAAATAATTGCATGGTATTACCAAATCGTTGTCTTGTTATGGAAACACTTTTTTGAGCCAGTGTTTCTAGCTGTTGTTCTGCGTTAGGTGATAATAATATACTTAGATCTTGTGATGAAAACTGTGTTTTATTTAAACATTTTTTAACGTCTGTTTCGGATGTTAATAAGGATTGGCTAACAGTGTTTTTAATCAGGTTATGATTAAATTGCTGTGAAAACATTATTCTAAGAAACCAGTTAAGGGTGATGATGCCTCTGCTGATATTTTTTCCGGAGCTAGGCCGGATAAAAAGGCTTTTCTGCCTGCTATTGTAGCTAACTTAAATGCGGTTGCCATCTCTTCTGGTTGGGTTGCTGTTGCAATAGCTGTATTGACTAATACGGCATCGGCTCCTAATTCCATAGCTTTACTAGCGTGGGATGGTGCGCCTAATCCAGCATCAATGATGACTGGGATACTTGCTTGTTCAATGATGATTTTAATAAATGTTTCGGTTTGGATTCCTTGATTGCTTCCAATAGGTGATCCTAATGGCATAACAGCCGCACAACCTACATCCTCTAACATTTTTGCTAAAATAGGATCGGCATGAATATAAGGAAGAACATGAAAGCCTAACTTTACGAGTTGTTTAGCAGCTTCTAATGTTTCAATAGGATCTGGCATTAAATGGTTTTGTTCAGGTGTTACTTCTAGTTTTACAAAATCATTACCTGATAATGATCGGGCAATTTCAGCACAACGTATTGCTTCTATAGCTGTTCTTGCTCCTGATGTATTAGGAAGGAAGCTGTATTTGTCGGGGGTGATGATTTGCGTAAAAGGATCCTTTTCTTGTTTAAAATCGACTCTTCTAACCGCTACGGTGATGATTTCAGATTCAGATGCAATGATTGCTTTTTCCATGGTTTCTGGTGATGAAAATTTACCAGTTCCTAATAGTAATCGACTTGAAAAATTTTGATTTCCAAGAGTTAAATGATCCATAGTTGATTTATAATAAACAAAAGGGTTCTCTTCGACAATGTTGCTTTTTAATTTGTTAGTATTTATTTATTCATTTTAAAAAGGGTATGCTTATATATTTTCTTGTTATTTAATATGTTTTAAAGTATTTTAAACTTATTAATTTTATATCTATTTGGAGTATTTATGTTTGATAAAGAAATCTTAAAACAGTCTTTTAAAAATTTTTCTAAACAACGTCCTTTTTCTTATTGTTATATTGATAATTTTTTTCCAAAATCATTAGCACAAGCGCTTTCAGTTGATTTTCCAAGTTTTGAAGATCCTAAATGGCATGAATATAAGAATCAGATTGAAATTAAAAAAGTATCGAACAATTGGAACGTTTTTCCTAAAACGACTTATGATACTTTTCGGTTTTTAAATTCGACCGATTTTACTTCTTTATTATCTGAAGTGACAGGTATTGAGACATTGATATCGGATCCAGGATTAAATGGCGGGGGATGGCATATACATTCTAATGGTGGAAAATTAAATCCACATTTGGATTATTCTATGCATCCAAAAATGCCTTATCAGCGTAAACTTAACCTTATTGTTTATTTACAAGAAGGCTGGCAATCATCTTGGGGTGGTCATTTGGGTGTTTATGAACATGATGAAGAAAACAATGCTCCTGGAAAACTAGTTGATGAAATTGAACCGGTATTTAACCGTGCTGTTTTTTTTGATACCACTATGAATAGTTGGCATGGATTATGTCGTGAAGTGACAACCCCAAATGATATTTGTCGTAAAAGTATGGCTGTTTATTATTTAACAACGCCTCCAGAAAATGTTGATGATCGTGGCAAAGCATTGTTTGCTCCTACGGATGAACAAAAACATGATGATGATGTATTAGATTTAATTAAAAAGAGATCTAGTATTGATTCTGCTTCATCTGTTTATAAATAATTATTTGTTTAACTAATTTTTAATGGGTTTCAAAATAGGATCTTATTTTACTAGGATCTTTTGTTTTTTCTAAGGATAGCATTAGTAAAATTCTTGCTTTTTGAGGGGATAGGTTATTAGAAGAAATAAAATTTAAAAATTTATCGTTAATTTCACTGGATTGTGAGCTATAAAGGGGTGCTCCAATATTTCGTGTGCTTCTTACAACTTGGATATTATTTTTTTGTAATTCTTTTAATTTTTTTATGGTTTCTTTATTCATGTTTCCGGCTCCTACACCTGCTACTACAAGTCCTTCGATTGGCTTTGTTATATGTAAATTAGTTCCGCCTGCATAAGTGTATATAATATCTACTTCAGGTAGGTCTGAAATTGTCTTGATATCAAATTCAGAATACAAGGTATGTTTCTTAATACTTGTTGTATGGAAATCAACAATTTCGTTGTGAACATATCCTAAAAGTCCAATTTCTGAACTTTCTATTGCGTCAAGTGAATGATTATAATTTTTTTGTACTTGTCTAGCACTGATAATTTTTCCGTTACTAACAACTAATACTCCTTTTGATTTTGCTTTATCATTAATTGCTACTCGAACTGAATCAATTAGATTTTGAGCACTATCTGATGATGGATGTAATGCGGCACGTATGGCTCCTGTTATGATAATTGGTTTTTTTGTTTTTATTGTTAAATTTAAAAAATAAGCTGTTTCGTCTAATGTGTCAGTTCCATGTGTGATGACAACGGCGTCAATGGTAATATCGTTAACAGCTTTTTCTATTTCTTTTGCTAGTTTAATCCAATGTTTGGTTGTTATTTCTTGGCTAGGTAGATTGTATAATTCATTAAATCTTATATCAGCAAGTTCTAATATTTCTATATTGGAGGCTACTAATGTTTCTGCATTTCGTGCTCCTAATTTAAATTTTCCTGATAACATATTTTTTTGAGTTCCTGAAATAGCGCCTCCTGTTGTAATTAATTGGATTGTTTTTAGTTCAGCTATAGTATTACTACAAAAAAATAAGGTTATTATTAGACTTATTATAAAAAGATATTTGGCTTTCATAGATGCTTCTTTCCCGTTTATATTAATCATTAAACTCTTTTTATATTATTAAAAAGGTGTCTTTGTTTTGTTTCTAGTCAAATGATCGAGGATATGTTTAGATGATCCTATGGATTCTTTAACACAACTTGTTTTAGGTTCAGCTGTGGCTTATGTTGTAGCTGGCAAACAATTAGGGAAACGTTCATTGTTGATAGGTGGACTTGCGGGTACATTTCCTGATTTGGATAGTATTCCGTTATCGTTATTTAATGATGACTTTTTGATGCTTAAACATCATCGTGGTTTTACTCATTCCTTACTTTTTTGTTTGTTTTTTCCTTTGTTAGCTACTTATTTAACACGTCTTATTTCAGTAAAAATATCTTTTAAACTTTGGTATTGGTTATATTTTTGGGTTTTTTTAACACATACGTTAATAGATTGTTTTACAAGTTGGGGAACTCAGTTGTTTTGGCCTTTAGCACCGCGTATAGCGTTTAACTCTATTTTTATTATTGATCCTTTGTATACAAGCTGGATATTACTTGGGATAGGGGTATGTTTATTTAAACCATTCTCTAAACGATTGCTTACTATTATGAAAATGAGTTTGCTTGTTAGTTCTGTTTATTTATTACTTACTTTGGGGGTTAAATGGAAGATGCATTATGATTTTAAAGCTTATTTTGGATATCATAATATTGAGTATTCTCAGATGATGACACGTCCTACGCCGTTTAATATTGTATTGTGGTCAGCTACGGTAAAAACAGATAAGGGGTTTTATGTTGCTTTACGTTCCTTATTTGATACATCTCAGCAAGAACAACCGTTGTTTATTGAAAATCCAGGGGTTGATGAATCGTTGTTTATGGATGAACGGAGTGATTTTGTTCGTTTTGTAACCAATGGATTTTATAAGGCTTCTTATTCAAAAGACGGTCTTAATATTCATGATTTACGGTTTGGTAGTATGGCAAACCTTCTTGATTCAGCACCACAGTTTTTATTTACGTATCGATTAAGTCGGTCGTTAGATGATTCCCAAACCAAGGTTGTGGTTCAAAATCCGGTTGTAGCTGATACAAAGTTGCTATTTAAACGACTTTGGATACGCTTAAAAGGTGTTTAGAATGTTGTTTACGTTTTATACTTATGTGTATGAAGAATAATTTTTCTTTAGAGAATCAGAAGCGTGAGCGTAAAGCTGTTATTTTTGGTAGTTCTGGTTTGGTGGGGAGTCATTTACTGGATTTATTATTACAAGATTCATTTTACTCAAAGATATATATTGCGGTAAGGACGTTAACGGGTTTGAGTCATCCTAGGTGTGAAGAATATGTGATTGATTTTGATTGTTTGGATGAGTATCGATTTTTATTTGATGTGGATGATGTTTATTGTTGTTTAGGGACTACTTTAAAGGATGCTGGATCTGTAGAGCAGTTTGTTCGTGTTGATTATGATTATCCTAGTAAAATTGCAGCGCTTTCTCATAAAGCAAAGGTTCAGAATTTAGCTCTTGTCTCATCGGTTGGTTCAGATTCCAAATCAATGAATTATTACCTTGCGACCAAGGGTAAGTTAGAACATTATGTACGATCGTTAACGGGTTTAACTGTACTTGTTTTTAAGCCAGGTCTTTTGTTAGGGAAACGAAAACAGTTTCGGTTAGGTGAGCATATAGGTAAGCTTATTTTTCCATTATTATCGATTTTTTTGATTGGCTCATTATCTCGTATGAAAGCTATAGCTGCTCAAGATGTTGCTAAGGCAATGTTTCATAGTATTCAGTATCCTAGTGATACCTTAGATTTTTATTATCACGATATGAAATTGGCAGGAAATAAATAGCACTAATGGTAAGTTGTTTTTATTTTTTAGTTTAAAAATGATTGGATGGATAATGTTTCGCTTAGTTTGATAATGATTGCGCCTGTCTGATCGGTACGCCAGATTTTTCCATAGTGTTTTAGCCTTGATATGACGGATGAATGAGGATGGTTATAACGATTGTTTTTTCCTGCTGAGATAATGCTTTGTTGAGGTTTTATTGATTTTAAAAAGAGTTTGTTTGTTGATGTTTTGCTACCATGATGACCTACTTTTAGTAGTGTGCTTTTTAGATCAGGTAAATTATTTTTTAGTAAGGTGTATTCCGTTTGTTCTTCGATATCACCTGTAAATAAAATGGAGTAGGGGTGTTTGGTTAGTTTAAATACTAATGATTGATTATTTTTGTTTGTTTGATGAGGATGTTGGCAAGGATTTAAAAATTTAAACTGTAAGGTTTTATAGTTTAGTTCGTTTTGATTACAGACGGTTTCTTCATGAGTGTTTTTTGGAATTGTAAGTTTATGTTTGTTTAGATAGTTTATTAAATTTCCGTTATGTAATATGGTTTTGATGGGAATGTTTGCTAATAATGATTTTAAATTTCCAGCATGATCTTTATCAAAATGAGTAATTATTAATAGATCTAACTGTCGGATTCCATAATAGCGTAATGCTGGTAATAAGATATTATAGGTTATGGAGCCTAATCGTTTGTCATAGGGAGGTCCTGTATCAATTAAACAGGTTAGTTGATTGGTTTTAATGAGTGTAGCATCACCTTGTCCAATATCAAGGTGCGTGATTATAGCTGTGCGATGGTATTGAAAATAATAGATATTCATACCTATTAGTATTAATCCTATGCAGCTATAGGTTTTTGTTTTTAAGGTATAGTTTGTTTTAAAGACTATCCAAGTTGCTAGCAAAAATAAGCAGGTATTTAAATTGTGATGGTTAATAGGAATATCTGACAAAGGTAGGCTACTTACTTCGTTACTTACTATAATAATTATTTGAATGCATAGCCATGATACTTGATGGATTAAGAAGGCTAAAGGAAAACAAATAATGCCTAAACATGTTGCTGCAAATCCTAATAATACGATGATTTCAATTATGTTAATTAATAGGATATTTGATATTAGTGATCCAAGGGGTAATGAATGAAATTTTAAAATTAATAAGGGGGTTGTAAATAACCATGGTGCCATTCCTATTGAGAGGATGTTTTTTATGATTTTGGGTAATTGATGGGGGAGTTTTTTTTGGACAATGTCTGTACCAAAGACAAGTGAAAATGTTGCCAAGAATGATAAGATTGCTCCCATTTTATAAATAATGAATGGATCTATTAAAAACATGATTAAGGCTGTTAAACTGATTACATGTAAGGGGGATGATTTGTACCCAAACCCAAATTTGAGGATAAACATCAGCTTTGCCATTAAGATGGCTCTTAATACGGATTCTCCTCCACCGGTTAAAATATAAAAGAATATGCTAATTGGAATTAAAATAATGAGTTGATAATGACGGTATAATCCTAATCCATTTAATATAATATGGCAGAGTCCAAGAACTAAGGATACTTGTGATCCGGAAACAACTATTGCGTGAATTAGTCCTGCTTTTTTAAATAATTGTTTGGATTTATGATCTAGTTCAGAATAATTTTCACCAAAAATAAGGGCAGAATAAATGGTTGCATGAGGATTAGTCATACTTTTTTGATGTTGTTTAATAATATATTCTTTTACTTTAAAACACATATAATGAGTATTAAAGGGACTTCCTTTTTTGATGGTTTTAATGGTTTTAATGGCGATCGTACCAAGTTTTTTATGATAGAGTGCGTATGTGAGTTTGTTATGTTGGCCTGGATTGGTTGCAATAGAAGGTTTTGTGTATGAACCGTTAATACTTACTGTATCACCTAATTGAATTTTGTAAGTGTGTTTTTTTGGTAAAAACCCTCTGATTTGAAAACCTTCTTTTATTGTTATGATAACTTTGTTTTGGTGGTGATAGGTTAAGGTGCCTATAAATTGTGTTTGCTTTGATGTTGGGTACTGATTAATAATGGATAATCGTTGGTTTTTTTGAGTGCTGATATAGTAATTAATCAAGATAATCCAGAGGATGAATACAAGAATACTAAGAGTTGTATGCTTTTTTTTGCTGATAGCAATCATTAGTATTCCTAACCCAATAATGAGGCTGTAAAGGTAGGTTGTTAAGCATGATAGGATTGTTGCTAATAGCCCTATGGGAAGTAAGAAATAATGGTTTTTCATGTAATATAATTATATTTTTTACTAAATATAACGTAAATATCATTTGATTCCTACAGAAAATATCGGTAAAATTAGGTATTCCTCATTATTGGAGATTATCATGCTTAAGAAAGTTCTTATTTTGTTAGCTTTGGTTATACCCACTGTTTTTCTTTGCACTATTTTAGTGATGAACCAATCTAATTTGGGTAGTAAAAAACATTTTGAGCAAAAAGAATATTTGGTTGAAGGAATGACTTGTAAGGCCTGTGAATTTAAGGTTAAAAATGCTTTAAATGGTAAATATGTGTCAGTTGAGTCTGTTGATTTTGAAACGAAGCGAATTGTGTTGCATTTGGATCCTCATAAAAAGAATTTGTCGTTACTGAATTCTGATTTAGTAGATCAGAATTATGTGTTAAAAAAGTTACCTAAGCAGACATTAAAGGTTATTGATTATAATATAAAGATTAATTAATGTTTAATCGACTTGGAAGTATTGTTGTTTCTTATTTTATTAATTTAGGTGCGATAACACAGTTAGCATTTCGTTTTTTTAAGTCTATGTTTGCGCCTTATAAGTTATATAATAAGGTGATTAATCAGGTTTATTTATTAGGTATTCAATCGTTGCCTATCACAATTATTACCTCTGTATTTATTGGAATGGCGTTTACGTTACAAATTGTTTTAGAATTTGAAAAATTTGGAGCTAATTTTTTATTAGGAGGGATTGTTGGGTTAGCTATGTGGAGAGAATTGGCTCCTTTATTAACGGGGGTAGCTGTAAGTGCTCGGATTGGAGCAGCTATTGCCTCAGAGTTAGGTACTATGAGAGTAACTGAGCAAATTGATGCTTTAAAAACCTTGTCCCAAGATCCTGTTAAGTATTTGGTTGTTCCAAGGATTTTAGCTGTAATGATTATGATGCCTTTATTGGTAGGGGTTGCTGATGGGGTTGGGTTTATGAGTGGTTTTTTTGTGGGGGTTCCCATGGCTAATATTAATCCAAATGCTTATTTTAGTTCTGCTATCAATATGTTAGAGCCATTTGATATTATTGGGGGACTTATTAAAGCGCTTGTGTTTGGTTTTTTAATTGGATTAATTGGTTGCTATCAAGGACTTAATACAAAGGCGGGTGCAAAGGGTGTTGGTATTTCAACAACCCATGCGGTTGTTAAGACTATTATTTCTATTTTTGTTGTTAATTACTTTTTGTCGTATCTCTTATTTTAGTTAGTATTTTTAGGAGGTTGTTATGATTGAATTATGTCATTTATCTAAATCGTTTGATGGGAAATCTATTTTAGATGATTTATCTTTATCGGTTCCTACGGGTAAGAAAATTACGATTATTGGACCTTCTGGGTCTGGAAAAAGTACCTTGTTAAAATTAATTTTGTGTTTGATAAAGCCTGATTCTGGGAAGGTTCTTGTGGATGGGCAGGATATGGCATTATTAAATGTTGATGAAATGTATGGAATTCGAAAGAAAATAGGCTTGTTATTTCAGTCGGCAGCTTTGTTTGATTCGATGACAGTTGAGGAGAATGTTGGTTTTTCTTTATTAGAATCACCGACTTCGCTTTCTAGTAAGGATATCCAAGAAAAAATTGATCATGCATTGGATTTGGTTGAAATGTCAGGTTTTAATGCTATGTTTCCTTCTGAGTTATCGGGTGGTCAGCAAAAACGGGTTGGTCTTGCTCGTGCTATTATCAACAATCCTGAATATTTGCTTTTTGATGAACCTACGACTGGTTTAGATCCTGTTTTATCAACGAATATTGAAAATCTTATTGTTCGTATTTCGGATGAGTTAAATACCACGGCTATTATTGTGACTCATCAAATTTCTACGATTATGAGAACCTCAGACTTAATTTATTATTTACATGAAGGAAGTTTATTTGATCCAGAAACGCCAGAAACGATTATGACATCATCAAATAAAGTTATTAACGCTTTCATTAACGGACAAACTAATGGATAGAGATTCTAATAAGTCCCTTATTGTTGGGATTTTTACTTTTTTAATGCTTGTTGTTTCTATGGTGCTAATTATTTGGCAAAGTGATATTTTTCGTAAAGTTACGGGATATGAATTGGTTGGACGGTTTGATCATATTGGGGGTCTTATTGATGGTGCTGCGGTTCGTTATCGTGGTTATACGATTGGTCATGTTGTTTATATTTCACCTCTTCCTATACATATTGATGTTAAATTCTTTGTTGATGGACAAATTGAAATTCCGGATGATTCAAAAGTTAAGATTATGTTTGATGGGTTAGTTGGTGAAAATTATATTCAGATTGAACCTGGTTTGAATGTCGAATCATTTTTACAAGATGGTGATATTATCAATGGAAAGTCAGGCTCTGATTTAGCTAATTTTATTGATTTAGGGTCTCAAAATTTAGTTCAATCAGAGGCTATTCTTACTCATTTAAGGTCATTTTTGATGGATCCTATTTTGTTTTCTCAGATTAAACGTATTA
>CEPK01183600.1_pt1 | contig 10695 bp, 11 predicted proteins | sample 356231 | NCBI WGS metagenome assembly CEPK01 (sample SAMEA2620259, study PRJEB7988) | marine metagenome | biome: marine biome (ENVO:00000447); feature: deep chlorophyll maximum layer (ENVO:xxxxxxxx); material: "saline water (ENVO:00002010), including plankton (ENVO:xxxxxxxx)" | depth 80 m
TTCATTCATCTTTATCTAATCATCATTTATGGCTGATAAAGATGCCAAGGCAATTCCTAAATTACCAAGAATTGAAACATAAGCTTGTGTTGCTAATCGTCTTGGAGCAGATTCATCTAATTTCCTTGGAACGAAGATTATTGAACCTGGATAAATCCTAGTTTCGCCTTTCGGAGATCTTTCAAAAATACTTCTTTGTGCCTTATATAGCTGCGATTCTCCGTTGGGATGAAGTATATAAATAGAGTCGTTATCTGCGAACTGTTTATAGCCACCTGATTTTTCAACATAATATTCCACGTCTTGCAAATCAGAATACATTACAGCACCCTCTGTAGAGGTCTCTCCATAGACATAAACTACGTTATTTCTTTCTGGTACAAATAGCTCGTCACCCTCTTTAATATTGTAAAGATCTATTGAGCTATCATTAAGCAAATCTATAACAACTCTTCCATTAACTTCGATATTTTTTACGTCTTCAGTTAATTGAACAATTGGAGCTAAATCAAAGCTTCCACCAATATTTTGTTGACTAACAGCAATTATATTATCTAAAAATTCTTGATATAAGATTTCTTTGGATTGTTCATTGATTAATTTTGCGTCCTCATTAAGATAAATTGCACCAAACTTATATGCATTATCTGTATAGCCTCCAGCTTTTTGAATTAAATCATTTATAGTTTCGCCTGCAGCCATTGTATATGATCCAGGTTTTAGAACAGCTCCTGAAATTTTTGCCTGTCTATATGGGTATTCTCTAATATAAATTAAATCTCCGTCTTGTGCTTTTATAGTTTCAAACTGACTCTCATTACGGACAGGAATCGTTTTTAAGGTTCCGTCAAGAATTCTTTCAAGAGAAATATTTTTACGGTCTGCAGTTCGCGAAATGCCATTGGCATATTTGATAACACTATTTAGAGTGTGTTCATCTGAAACTTCGTATTTTGCAGGCCTATTAACAGCGCCATCTATAGTAACTATATTTTTTCTTGCCTCAACAAAAACCACATCACCTGATCTTAAGCGTTTCTTTAAGTTGTATTGTCCTTCAATTAATAAATCATAAACATCCAATGTCTCTATAATAATGTTATCTCTTAAAAGATTTATTTCTCTCAAAGACCCAAACTCACTTATACCTCCTGATGCAGATATTGCATGCAGGATGTTAGAATTGCCCGTTAAGGTATATATTCCAGGATTTTGTGCATTGCCTGTAACCAAAATATTAACATCTCTAATTTCAGCGAGATTAATGAATGCTTCTGCGCCAATAAATGCAGCATTCACTTTTGATTTAATTAATTGCGAGGCTTCATTTAATGAAAGTCCAGCAATAATTATTTGTCCAATATCTGGAAGACTGACTGATCCATCTGAATTAATTGGAAATTGATCTATGTAATCATTTTGACCAACCAACTGAATTTGTAAAACATCACCAATATCAAGCATATAACCTGAATCAGGATTTGGTTCATTAATTGGCATAAACGAAGTTTGAAAAGTGTTAAAGAAATCTGATCCATATAAGACCAAGTCTTTTTTTAATGTTAAGTTATCACCAGTCTTCAGTCTTCTCTCAAGTTCTTGCAAATCTAGCTCTAACCTATCTTTCAAACTTAATAATTCTTCTGTTTGTGCTAGTTTTGAAGAATATAAATACGGCCTGTAGGTTTCCTGTGTTTTAAGTTCTTGGCGAGCGTTTTTATCCTCGAGATCTTGCCTAACATCATCAGGTAAGCTGTCTAAAAATTCTTTATCTAATTCTTGAGCGCCAACTTGAGCCCCAATAAAAAAGGTTACTAATGATAGTAGGATTATTTTTTTTGTTTTCATATTTTATGTTTACCTAATTATAATTGATTTACAGAGTCTAGTTTAACCAAGGTATATAGTCTAGTTTAGCCCAGGTATATAAATGCCTTTAATTTTTTGTGTATGATTTATTATAACACCTATTATATCGTTTACCTCCCCTTCAGTAATTGTTGAATTCGCTGATTGGAAAACAAATCTAAATCCAATTTTAATTTCTGCATTTTTTTTATTGTGAAAATAATCAAATATGTAAACTTCCTTTAATAGTTTGTCATCAAACCCTAAAATATAATCTTCAAGCGATTTACATTTTGAAAAGTCTTTAATAGAAAATGATAAGTCTCTAATAGAATAAGGTAAATCAGATATAGGAGAGTATTGATTAAAGGTCTCGGGAGATTTAACTGTTTGCTTATAATTTAAAACTTCAGGAGAGAAATTATCAATATCTAATTCACAGTAAACTATCTCATTTTTTATTTTTGTATTAAGAGAATCTCTACTTAATATCTGGAAATTAAAATTCTCATTTGGTAGGGCATTTTGAAATATTTTAGTAAGATGCTTCTGATTGATTTTTTTTGAGAAATCTTCATAGTTATGACCTACTCTTCCGCTTGCAATAATCGCAATTTTTCTTGTCTTAATGATTTCATTATTTTTGGAAGTATAAATATCTGATATCTCAAATAACTTGATTGAATCTTTTTGCCTTCTTTCATTAAAAAGTAGATTATCTAATAAAGAGTCAGTTATATTTGTTCTTAAGTATGTTTTATTTGAATCCAAGGGATTATCAACTTTAATAGAATTATCTGAACCATTTCTAACAAATGGAGTATTAATAACCTCATAAAAACCTTCATCTAATAAAAAATATCTTAACTTATTTTCAATAGCATAATTATTTGATATTTTTCCTTTAGGAATATTTAAATCATTTTTTGAAATATTATCATAGCCTATTATTCTGGCTACCTCTTCTGCTAAATCATTTTGAGTCTCAATATCATTTCTATAAGAAGGGACTGAAATAAAATCATTATTAAAAAGAAATCCTAGCTTCGATAAATAATTTAAATATTGATCTTCGCTAATATTAGTCCCAATAATTTGGTTAATTTTATTTACATTAACTGGAATTTTAATAACTTTATTTTGCTTAAATTCATAAGATATAGCAGAGATATCTTTTATATTTGCATGTTCACTGACTATATTAATAAATCTCCTAATCACCCTGTCATGACATGCTGGATCAACAAATCTTTCAAACTTATGAGATGCTTCAGATTGAATATCATACTTAACAGATTTACCAATTATTGCCTCAGGTTTAAAGAAAGCACATTCAACTAAAACTGTCTTTGTTTCAGAGGAACACGATGTACTCTTTCCACCAACCACTCCAGCAAGATTAATAACTTTATCATCTAAAAGGAAAACCGAATTCTTATTTTTTAGATTGATTTTTTTATCAAGCAAGGTCTCAAATTCTTGATTGATATCTAATTCTTGCAAAACTAACCTTCCATTCATTTTATCTGCATCATAACAATGGGTTGGCTGACCAGTTTCATAAGATATATAGTTAGAGATATCAGTAAAAAAATTATTTTTATTTAAATCTAAATCTAAAAAATAGTCATTTAAATATCCATTATATGTATCAGGAATCTTATCAATTTCTAATTTAAGAAATGAAATTTGAGGGCAAATATCTTGTGACAAATTTTTAAAATCTATTTGTAAACTATTAAGTTCTTCACTATATATTTTTTGATTTATATCGCAGGTATAAAAAACGGATAAGTCTCTAAGCAAGCCATTTATTGAAAGGCAGTCGCCTCTGTTTGGAGTGAACTCTATATTAAAAACATTACCCTCTACTTCGTGCTCATGCCCAAGTTGAAGTAAACTATCAGAAACCTCTTCAATACTTGGCTTTTCTTTAATACGGTCTACTAAATGGTCATACACTATTTTCATTTGAATTGGCTCAAAAAATCTAGGTTAGATTTATAAAACTCTCTAATGTCTTTTACTCCGTGCTTTAACATAGCAATTCTTTCTATGCCAAGTCCGAATGCCAAACCGCTATAATTATCAGAATCTATATTGCAATTTTCTAATACAATTGGATTTACCAAGCCACATCCAAGAATTTCCAGCCATTTACCTTCTCTTGATAGAATATCAACTTCAGCAGAAGGTTCTGTAAATGGAAAATATGAAGGTCTAAATCTCAATTCAACATCTTTTCCAAATAATGAGTTTATAATTTTATAAATTAGGTCTTTAAGTTGTGCGAAGCTAACATTTTTATCTATTAATATGCCTTCTACCTGATGGAACATTGGCAAATGAGTGGCGTCATCATCTTTTCTATAGACTTTTCCTCCAGAAATAAAAGCTAAGGGTGGTTTTTTTTCTAACATTCCTCTAATTTGTACTGGTGAAGTATGGGTTCTTAAAAGGTTTGATTTTTTTTCAACATAGAAAGTATCATGCATCTGTCTAGCCGGATGAGTTTTTTTGATATTGAGCATATCAAAATTAAACTCTTCTGTTTCAACTTCAGGTCCATCAACAATTTCAAAACCAAATGAAACTAGCAGACTCATAATCGAATCTTTCATGTTATTTATTGGATGAATTGATCCCCTATCCTTAATTATTTTAGGAGGTAAAATGTCTTTATTAGATGACATTTAAAAGATACATTTCTAGCTAGTAGCTGTTTTTACAATCTTCTCAAAGACTTCACTGTCATTGATAGCAATATCAGATAATATCTTTCTATCTAAAATTATATCTTTATTAGACAATGATTTGATTAGGACTGAATATGAAACACCTAACTCCCTAGCTCCAGCATTGATTCTAGCAATCCAAAGAGACCTTAAAGCTCTTTTTTTATTTTTTCTATCTCTAAAAGCATATTGTAAAGACTTGATATTTGATTGCTTCGCAGTTTTAAATAGCCTACTTCTAGCACCATAATGTCCTTTGGTAGCACTAAGTACCTTCTTATGTTTTGATTTCGCTGTAACTGATTTTGTAGTTCTTGGCATGATTTATCTTATTAGTTTTGAAGCCATTTTAAGAACAGTTCCTGTTAACTTATTAAGGCCTCTATTATGTCTTTTTCTTTTAGTAGATTGTTTCGTAAGGATATGATTCCTGTTGGCACTTTTACTTTTTACAGATGATCCTGTTTTCTTGAAACGTTTAGCGGCTCCAGAATGTGTTTTTAATTTATACCCCATGTTATTGTTCTTCTAATATTTAATATTATTTTTTCTTTAAAGGTGATAAAACCATTAACAGCTGCCTGCCTTCTAATGACGGCTCTTGATCTACTTGGGCTATTTCTTTAAGCTCATCTCTCAATTTATTTAAAAGGGCAAGTCCCATATCACTATTAAGTATTTCTCTTCCTCTAAATCGGACGCTTATTTTAGTCTTATCTCCATCAAGAATAAAGCTTTTAATCTTTTTTAATTTAATATTATAGTCGCCCACATCTGTTGAAGGTCTAAATTTAATCTCTTTTGTAGTACTTCTTTTATTTTTTAACTTAGAGGATGAGGAACTTTTTTTCTTATCAAAGAGATGTTTTCCATAATCTAAAAGTTTACACACTACAGGGTCTGCATCTGATGGAGATACTTGGACTAAATCTAAGGATACGTTATTTGCAGCATCCAAGGCATCTCCTATAGAAACAATACCTTGTTTTTCTCCCTGACTATCTATAAGCATAACCTTGCTAGCCTTGATATTTTTATTGATTGGAGTTGTTTGTTTTCTTGAAATAGCTATGAGAAATACCTGTTAGGATTAAATTGTGTAGAAAAACATTTAATAATTGCTTAAGAACAAGATGATATTAAAAAAGAGAAATTAAATAATTCATAATTCAGTTTGAATTTTATACTAATAAATTAATTTCGCAAATGTTTTATGCCTGCAGAAAACCATGAATCCATTTACCATTATTTAATTCGTAAGTCTCTCTTTTATTAAGTCTTGACTCATGTCCCTCCCAAAATTCGAAGTAGTAAGGTGTAAATGAATAGCCGCCCCAGTATTCTGGACACTCAGTCAAATTGCTTTCTACAAGAGAAAGTTCGTAATTTTTCTGTAGAGCCTCATAAGAAGCAATAGGGCTGGATTGATGAGAGGAGATTGCTAAGGCATTTTTTTTCTTATCCCTTTGAGCAAAGTAATTTTTATTGAATTCTGAGCTTGTTTGCTCAATATACGCTTTCATTCTAATCTGAGTATTGGTCTTGCTCCAATATAATGAGGCCGTAATTTGATTATGTTGAGTAAATTCTTGAGCTTTTGGAGACTTATAATTAGAAAAAAAAATAAATTTCTTGCCGTTTATGAATTTAAGATTAACGTACCTTCCGTTGACTTCTTTTTTTTTAGATGAATAAGATGAAATGCATATTACCTCTATAGCTTTTTGGTTAGCTTTAAGTGATTTATTATATTTATCTTTAAAAACTAAATAAGGTGCTTCTTGACTTAAGTTATCAAATTGAATCATAAAATTATCTATTTCTTATGAGTCTAAGCAAACCACCAACACCATACTTTGGAGAAGGATCAAAAAAATGAGCCAGTAAAGTCAATCTGTAGCTTGAGCAACCCAAAGAAACTGGGTAATTAGTATGCAGTGTTGTATTGCCAATAAAAAGTAATGGTTCATAATCTCTAAAATTATCTACTTTTTTCTGAGAGTGTGAAGAAAATTTTTCCATTCCTTCTTTTGATGCATATTTTTTATAATAAGCCTTTCCAATAAAGTTGCTGATTTCATTGCTAGGAGCTTTTCTAGCATAGGGAAAGTAAATAAGATCTCCTGCTGTTCCTTCTTCAGTTATTTCAGGAATTTTAATTGGCAAAACCATTGTAAAAAGATGTGAATCAAAATGAGCTCTAAACATTTCTTTAGAATTTCCAGGTTCAACCTTTCTTGCAACATGATATTGGTTTGATATATCGCCTTTATAGTTGAAAACATCTTGAGCAATCTTTATCAATTTTGGATTCAAATATTTATCAAGTAATAGACTATCTAAAAAAATTTTATGTGCAGACCCCAATTCTTTAAATGTTAATGACCCCATCTCATCTGAAATACTATTTGCTAGAAAATCAAGGTCAAATATTCTTAAGGATGGTAATTTTACGAAACCTTTTTCAAGCAGCTGCTCAAGTCTAGAATCTATATCATGCCAATAATGTTCAATATTCATTTTTTATCTAATGATTGATAATAATATACATAATAAACTGGAGACTAAATCTCATCAACATTAAAGAAATTTTTTACTAGATTCCTAGAATCCTTATCATTTCTTGATTGACTTTGCGTACATCAAATTTATTTTCAATAATAATTCTACTTTGTTGTCCCATGCTTTGAATTTTGTCCTTATTATCAATAAACCAAATCATTTTCTCAGCCAATTTTTTTGAAGACCCGATTGGAACCATAAAACCATTAACGCCCTCTTCTACTGTTTCTTTACACCCAACTGCATCAGTAGTAAGTATTGGACGGCCCATAGACATAGCTTCTAAAGTACTTCGTGGTAGACCTTCATGGTATGAAGGTAATACATAAACATGACATTTCTTAATGTATGGTCGTACATCATGAGTAGAACCATTGTAAATGACATAATCCGACCAACTACTAACTTCCTCTAATGAAATTGCATCTAATGATGCATCTTCTGCCCCTACAATATCAAATCTAACATCGGGATATTTATCTTTTACGATTTTTGCAGCAGCGGCATATTCTCTTAAGCCTTTCTCGCCAAGCAAACGAGAAACTAATAAGAATCTCATTTGAGTATCAAGTAATTCAGTAAAAAAATATTTTTTTATATCCACGCCTGATCCATTAACAATATGAGTCTTAGATAGAGGTACAATACCTTTTTTAATAAAAAGATCCCTATTGTCTTTATTTTGAAAAATAACAGCTTTAGAGTTTTTTAATGCAATCCTATATAAAAAAGAAACTAATTTTGTTAAAAGTTTCCTTTTAAAGGATGTGCCTTGAAAAGCAAAGCCGAGCCCTGTAATTAAAGCAAAAAATGGGGTTTTGCTTATCCTTGCTGAAATACCTCCCCATATCACCAATTTAATACCATGAGCTAAAATTAATTCAAGCTTTTGCCTTCTATATAAATTTAATAAGCTGATAAGTGTTCTAATATCATCAATTAAATTTAAACCATGTCTTTTTAAGAATATTGGTTCGTATGAAATACCTAATTCGTTCATGTGAATAATTGAATTAGAGTCAAGCGCTGAGGATGAGGCTATCACTTCATGATTCTTTTTTAAAATGTCTTTTATCAAGTCAGCTCTAAAATTTAATAAGTCATTTGGAACGGTGCCAAGAATTAATATCTTCATCTTTTGATACTTCTTAATTTATTTAACAGAATTAATATACCAGCCAATTGCCTCATCTAACCCTTCAGATATCTTATATTCTGGTTGATAATCTAAAAATTTTTTCGCTTTATCAATGCTGGCTTGGGAATGTCTAACATCACCACTTCTAAAATCTCTATAAATTGGTTCCTTCTTTTCTAATCCTTGAATCCTTTTAATCAGTTTCTCTTCAATCATTCTATAAAGTTTATTAAGGCTTGTCCTATCATTTAGAGCAACGTTATAAACTTGATCAGTAGCTTCGTCATTATCAGTTAAAGCTGCCAAAAGATTAATCTGTACTGTATTATCAATATAACAAAAGTCTCTACTAGTTTCCCCATCACCATTAATAAATACGTCTTCATTATTTATGATTGAAGCTACCCACTTTGGAATTACCGCGGCATAAGCACCATTCGGATCTTGCCTTTTACCAAAAATATTAAAGTATCTTAAGCCTATGGTTTTAAAGTCATAATTTTTTGCAAAAACACTCGCATAAAGCTCATTTACGAGTTTAGTTACTGCATAAGGACTAAGAGGATTACCAATCATATCTTCTATTTTAGGAAGGTCTGTATTATCGCCATATGAAGAGCTTGATGCGGCATAAACAAATCTTTTAACTTTTGCATCTCTACTTGCTAAAAGCATATTCACAAAACCATCAATGTTGGCTTCATTAGTTCCAATAGGATCTTCAATTGACCTTGGAACAGAACCAATTGCTGCCTGATGCAATACATAATCAACTTTATCACAGGCTTTTTTGCAATCACCTAAACTTCTTATATCCCCTTTGATAAACTTAAAATTATCACTTGTATCTTTACCAGTAATATTATTTGCGTCTTGAATTGCTTCATCTATGTTATGTTGATAACCAGTTTCAAAGCTATCTAACCCTACTACTTTTTGGTTTAGGATTAATAATTTTTCAAGTAAGTTAGAACCAATAAATCCAGCTACTCCAGTTATTAACCAAGTATTCTGATGATCTTTTAAATATTCTTCTAATTTTTTATATGTAGTCATTTATAGTCTTCCATCGACCTCATCATCACCAAAAAGATATTTAATATCATAAAGTACATAATTATCTTTACCAAAATCCTTGATTTGTTCTATTGAAAAATCCTTAAATATGTCATGCGCAACTGCTAATACTATTGCATCATATTTCCCTTTTATTGGTTGTTCAATTAATTTAATATTGTATTCATCATTAGCGTCATCTTTATTAACACATGGATCATAAATATCTATGTTGCAATTGGAACCTTTAAATTCATTAACTAAATCAACTACTCTAGTATTTCGAATATCAGGACAATTTTCTTTAAATGCTAGGCCCATTATCAATATATTTGCATCTTTAACTTCAATGCCTTTACTAACCATCAACTTTGATACTTGATCTGCAATAAAAAATCCCATGCTATCGTTTATCTTTCGACCTGCAAGAATCATTTCTGGGTTATAACCTATCTCTAATGCTTTATGGGTAAGGTAATATGGATCTACACCTATACAATGTCCTCCTACAAGACCAGGTCTGAATGGAAGGAAATTCCATTTAGTTCCAGCTGCCTTCAGAACTGATTCAGTATCAATATCAAGTTTATTAAAAATAAGCGAGAGCTCATTGATAAGAGCTATGTTGACATCTCTTTGGGTATTTTCAATTACCTTAGCGGCCTCTGCAACTTTTATGCTACTTGCCTTATATGTGCCCTCTGTAATAATCTCTTGATATAGATCGTCAACTTTATTTGCAATCTCTGGAGTTGATCCAGAAGTTACTTTTTTAATTGTTGTTATTCGATGTTCTTTATCTCCAGGGTTGATACGCTCTGGTGAATATCCGCAGTAAAAATCCTTGTTAAAAGATAAGCTAGATTTTTCTTCAAGAATTGGGACGCAAATCTCTTCAGTAGCTCCTGGATAAACAGTAGATTCATAAATAACAATATCTCCTTTTTTAAGAATAGATCCTATTGCTTCAGTAGCCCTCTCTAAAGGAACCAAATCAGGTTTTTTCTCTTTATCAATTGGTGTTGGAACAGTAACAATAAAAATCTTGCAATGTCTTAAATCTTCAAGGAGAGATGTATAGCTTAAATGAATTGCATCTCTTAATTCTTGATTAGTTGTTTCAAGAGTCTTATCTATGCCTTGTTTTAATTCTTGAATCCTTGTCTCATTTATGTCGAATCCAATAACTTTTCGTTTACGGCCAAACTCAACTGCAAGTGGCAAACCAACATAACCCAAACCAACTATTGCTATTGATGAATCACTAGACTGCATAAGTTTTCCTCATAAATTAATTAATTAATTATTTTCAAGCCAAGCTTGAAACATCAAAACATTCCATAATTGGTGATGCCA
>CEPK01054887.1_pt1 | contig 10685 bp, 17 predicted proteins | sample 356231 | NCBI WGS metagenome assembly CEPK01 (sample SAMEA2620259, study PRJEB7988) | marine metagenome | biome: marine biome (ENVO:00000447); feature: deep chlorophyll maximum layer (ENVO:xxxxxxxx); material: "saline water (ENVO:00002010), including plankton (ENVO:xxxxxxxx)" | depth 80 m
AACACCATGGCTGTGATAAAAATACCACTGATCAAACAAATGTGTACTATTGCACTTACTCCAAATGCTGTGTAGCTTTCTACAATAGCAATACCAAAAATTGCACTCCACATAAAGCCAAGTATAGTAAACAACATGTGTGCAACCATCGGGTCAAGTTTACGTAATGGTGAGTGTTCAATTGTCATTACGCCATTCCAGCTATGTTTAATAATGATCCAAATTGCGATTGGCGGGAAGGCTTTCCAGCTGTCTTTATTGCTCATACGTTTTCTCCTATTAATTGGTGCGACTTTTCTGTTCCTAGGTAAGTCGCCAACCCGACAGCATTATGCCGCTAAGGCGTAATCTGAAGGTGCAAAATTATCGTTTGCATTTAGTTTAAGTGACCAATAACGCAGTCATCCGGTTGACTCCACTTCGCTAGTTCGCCTGTCGATCCTAGTTCGGCCCCACAAAAACACACTATGGAAGATTACGATAATGGTCAGTTAATTTTCTGACTGCACCAGCAGTTATGTAACCTGCTGTAAAACTAATTACAATTACTGTAGCTATTGCAAGTCCATGCCAAAGTAAAAATTCCATTTTATTCTCCTAATGTGTTTTGGTGGAGCCGCCGGGTACCGCCCCCGGGTCCAGCTCGTGTTCACGTTGCTTCAACGCCAACAGTCTATTTATAACATAAAATACCATATTCGTCAACTAAAATCCATACGCCAAGGTAGTATGGTATAGCCCAGCGGTGCTAGTAAGTATTCTTCAAAACAGTAAAACATTATTAATGCTAATATAGTCCTAGCCCACCAAGGTAACTTGCTTACTTGATTTCTCAATGGTGTCATAACCCAAAATATAAAACGTTCAATATTTCCCCAGAACCAATCACCAATATTAAATGGTGGTGTCTTCCACAGGATAATAGGAATTATCAACCACCATAGCCATAATGGATAATTATCATCTGGTGTATCAAGGTAAATTGCTAACGCAACCATGCCTAGCAAGTATAAACCTATGTATTTTCTAAGATGCTCTAGCATACTTTTTCCATGTTTCATGCAATACATAAAACCAAACACCATTTATGATTGGCTCTACTATTGCATCTAGTGTGGCAAGTTCTAGACTTGCTCCTGTGATTACCATAACACACACGATTGCTATTATCATATGTCCTACTGTATAAATTACTGCGAGGGTAATACTACTGCCACCCAGTAACCATTTTACTACATCATTTACCATTTAACTTCTTCCATGCTTCTTCAAATCCTTCTCCGTGGGTATAAAACTCTTCGTTATGCCACGCTCTTTTAAAATAACCCCAATAGCAACTATATATAGTTTCTTCAGTTGCTTGGAAATGTCCTTTTGTCATCCAAAACATTTTATACACTTCTTTTCGACTTGGAAATTCATCTGACATAAACCTCCCTTTCTATAAAAATTTAGCAGTATAGTCTTGCCTTATATGATTAGGTTTGTTGGGTCTTGTTGTATCTACTGCACAGTTATCTGCACACACCCAGCAGGGTTTTTCACTATCATAATTTGCTTTAACTTTACTCCATTCAGCTGAATACATAATATCAGAAAAACTTCTCTGATGCAAGTTATTCCAATCAGCTGGCAATCCCATTAAATCCATGACGTCTTGCCTAATCCATTTCGTTGGATTGTAAAAGTTTCCTGCTGTCATACAACACGGAAACACCAAACCATCTGCTCGTATGTGTATGTATTGTCCCAATTCACATTGTGGTTCAATCACTACACCGTCTTCCACTTCTTCAAATGGTTCATCATCTTCCCAATTATCATCTACTTTGTTGGGAGGTCGTTTGTAAACTTTTAGTATGTTTTCGCCATCAACAATGTTTCTATCTACCATTTCATCAGGCGATTGATTTTCAGACACATTGAAACTTTTAAAGCCAAGAGCAGTAGACAATTTTTTTGCTGTTTCTAACTGATGTTTGTTGTGTGAAAACTCAATCATTTTCCATTGTGCATTGCCACCTGCTTTGATAAACGCAGAAGCATTATCCATCACTTTGTTAAAATCTACATTTTTTCTATACAAATGATTTGTATCTATCAATCCGTCAATGCTGAACACAATAACTCTTTTTTTAATGAATGGCATAAGTTCTGCCAACTGTTCAAATGTTTTTGTGTTGCGTAAACTTCCGTTTGTGTGTATTTGCAGTTGACAATAAGGAGCATGTTCTACTATGGTGCTGACAATTTCCACAATGTCTTTGTTTGCCAACGGATCACCCACAGTACCAATACAATCAATTTTTACCACATCATCCAAAGGAAAACCAGTCATTATATCTCTAACCATTGCTGGTGTAAGATGCGAATTTAGATCAGCATTTGGATTTGTGTACAATCCACCATTGTGTTCTATATAGCGTGGACATACACTACAATAAGCATTACACGAACTGCTGAGTTCAAACTCTAGAGTTTGAATTTTGTTATAAATCATTTCTTTCCAAAATCAATATCCATATCTACTTCACTGTGCGACAGCGAACGTGCTAATGCTTTGATATCATCAAGTATAAATTTACATTTTGCTGAATCATATTCTCCTGATACTCTGTATCTTTCTCTGTGAAGTTCTATTGCTTTTTCATGCAACACACTACATCTTTTATAATAATCTTCTACACTATGCATTTGGTTTCTCCGGCATTGTAAATAACGCTCTAACTTCGTCATTCGGGTTTATAGGTTTTCGTGCAAATACGCACCATTTGTACGCAAACATTGTGTGCTTGTTTGTGCAAAATTCTCTAAAACTTGTGCCTGTTGTGTAAACATCATCCACAACCAGCCAAGGATAATCTCCTTCAGTAGCATAAGGCTCAAGTGCATGTTGCAGTGGCAATCCACCTCTGGGTATACCTACAACTTTTGAAAATGGTTCTGTTTGGTAATCCATTATCATTGTAGCAAAACAATCCCATTCTTGTGGTTTGATTGCATCACATTCAATTTTCCAACTCAATGGTATTCCTGCATGTGAAATAAAATCTACTTTTTGAAATAAATCTGGTGCTCCAGATGTTTCTTCGGGTATCCCGTAATCCAATGCATTTTTATTCCAATTTGTCATTGTTACTCCTTGTGTGCGATCCAAACTGTTACGCCAGTTTTGGTCCACCCTAGATCCATTGCACCAGCCACGTGAATCTGTGGCGATACCCAACTTATGACATCTTGTGGTTCCCAATCATAAACATCTTTGATTGTGAATCCTTCCAGTATATCCTTGGGTATATGTCTAAGGTATTTGTTGTATGTATCTTCTTCTATGTGATAGCCTGGATCTATTCTTTCTATGTATTTGTGTACACGATCTTTATGCCCATTGTAATAAATGCTTTCAACACCCCAATAGGTCTGATCAAATACTACTGTACTAGCTTCGTGCGAAAAGTCAAGTGGAAAAACATATGTCATATAAGGGCTGTACACATGTTCTGGATTTTCTTTGAGCCAGTTCAACAATTTGTCACCTTTGTTGTTGGGTGCTTTCACGCCTTTTGTTTTTACCATGTTCCAGTTGTCTGTGTGTATTCTATCCCAAACTTTTTGTCCGTGTATGTGATACAGCCTGCCACTTATAAAACGCCAACCATCATGCCCGACGGTAGCTCTGATAGTGTCTCCAATAATAGGATCCAACTCTTCCCAATCATATGGGAAACGTAGACTGGCGCCTCCGCCAGCATCAAACTGTCTTTCGTCTTTATGATTAGCCCATAGGTCCATAAGTTGAGCATGTTGTTTCTCCGTGATATGATTTTTATATTGTTTAGGTGCCCGATACATTGATTTCATAAAATCAATGGATTGTTTTGTCCTGAATTCGGGTATTTTCGTTGTTATCTCTTCCATGGTATAATTCCGGTAATAGGGTTACTTCTGTGGGTCGTACATCATTGGGTAACTCTGTTATTCTACGTATGGCTAGTGCTATACTGTTTGAACTCATTGCTTGTTTGTGAAAGTCTTTGTGTATTCTATCTGTGGCTGTCCAGCCTGGTCTTATGTTAATAACTCGACATGGCATGTTTAACTGTGCCATTTGTCTACAAGAATGATCAATTTGTTTTTTGTAACTTGGGTATTTTCTCATTTTATTTTTCCAAGTATCAGATGCATTTGAACTTATCACAATAATGGTTTTTAATTCTTTTTCATATTCATTGAACATGTCCACCAACAATTCATGTTGTGCATATTTTACTTCATCTGAAAAAGCATTTAATATTATAATATCACAATCTCTTGCTAATTGTACAATATTTTTTCTTGTTTGTAAATCAGAAATATCATATCCGTTGCTTCTGCTACAACCTATGATTTCTTTGTGTACACCATCATTAAACACTTTGGCACAAGAAGCTCCTATACCTCTTGAATGTCCTGTGATTAATATTTTCATAGCACACCTCTTGGAGTATCTTTGGGCAGTCTTTCATATGTGCCTTCATAGGGTTCCAACAATTTGTCCGAACAGAACACAATATGATCTCTGTATACTTCACCTGAGTTACAGGCTGTGTGTCGCGGACATGTGTTCGTATACCATGCACTTGTTCTGGGCATGTGTATGTGTGTGTTCGAATCTGGCCACATCATGAAACAACCAGGATTGGTGCTGAGTACAATGTGAAAGCGTGGAGATTTGTCAATATGCACAGAGTACATGCTTTTGGGCCACAGTCTCATCACACGCATTTTATAACATTCATATTCATTGCACAACCTTTCAAACTCTGTGTCTTGGAAAAGTAGATTAACTTTGTTCCAATCTGAACTTTTATAACCTGTGTCTTTCAATTGCTGTTTGCCACATGAGCTGGTATATTCATTTCTATCCAATGGTCCACTCTGTACTGCCACTTGCGAACTGTGTCTGTTTTCGTATCCATACCAATGATAGGCTAGTAGTCGTGGTGATAGATTTTCCCATTGACGTGTTAATTTTTCAATATCTATATCAAGTTCAATTCGTTCATGTAATAACTGATTAACATTTCCCATTATATTACAAATCCTTTAAATTCTGCTTTGAGTGTTTGTACCCACAAGTTTACCATTGCTTCTGCGAATTCTTTTTTGCGTTTTTGATCGACACCTGGCACTTCCTGTAAGAATTGTGAATAGCCGTTTGCAAACAGCATGTTATTTGTTGCAAGTAAATCCAGCGATAATACGTCTGTGGGATGAAATGTGTCCACGCTGAACCAATGATGATATGAGTTGTCTGCTTTATTATTTAATAAAGACATGTCGTGTATAACGTTCTTGTTATACCATGAATTGAAATAGCTGTTTTTAAAATCGCCCTGCACAGAGGTTTCCATACGCACATTTCTAAGATCATTCTGTACATGCGTTTCCAATATGACATGTTGCATTCGTGATGCTAGATGTTTGCCCACATGTGACATAGGCAATATTTTTAACACACTCATGTCTTTGAAATAGCCCAACCAATTGATGATGTGTTTGTTCCACTGAGTAACGCTCAGCACCACAGTTCTAAGTTTTTGATTTTCTGCATACTGTTCAATCATGTTAAAACTTTTGTCAAAATCAAATTTGGGTTTGTGTATCAGTTGTTGTATTTCATACAGTTCGGGTGTGGATTTGTTTATAGCACGAAAACTTCTTGTGTCCTGTGGCAAAGAATTAGCAATGTTGTGAGTGTACCTTTGTACAAATTCAGCACCAGTGCCAGGCAAACCGGCAATTACCACAGTTTCTACAGGACACACTCGAGTAACATTGTAAGCACTATTTAGAAGCATTTCAGAAACAAACTGTTTCCAATCTGTTTTCCAATTATGAGTTACATACTGATTGAGTTGATTGTCTGATATTGTGTTCTTCAGTAAAGGTTTTATGTGTCCTGCCAGTCGAGCTCTATCCAAAGCTGTGAGTGTTTTGGCTTCACGGTCGCCAAACAGCTCATGGTAAATCCGTTTCATCAGTTTTTCGGTGGTATAATAATCATTCATAGTATGGTATCCTAGCAAGGTTTCCGGTAAATATGTTATATTACGTAGTAGAAGAGGATTGAGTATGACACCTGATCAAGTAGGAATTGAAATAACCAATTTGATAATGCCTTTTATTAGTGCTCTACTAATATTAGTTATCACTCTTTGGTTTAAGGATTTTGCGACAAAAATTGCAAAAGGTATGATGTTTAAAATGAACAAGTCATTCAATGAGGGCGACTCTGTGGTATTAGATGGAGAAGATGCCATAATAGTTAAAATTGGTTTGTCTGAATCTGTGTTTGGTGTGTATGGCCCACGTGGTTACACATGGCGTTATGTGCCTAACGAAAGAATACCAATGTTAAAATTAGAAAAAGTTATCAACAAAGATTTACATTTGGACACAGATGAAGAAAAGGCCGCAAAGTTGCAAAACATGATTGACAACACACAGAATGAAAAGATTGCTGAGAACAGACAAGAAATCAATAGACTGAAGGGGAAATAATGTTAGAGGGCGAATTAGATTTATCAAGTATGAATGGTTGGAGTTGGAGTAATGCATCACATCTTGCATGGTGTTCTGCGTTTGCATATTGCCAACCACTGACAGGTAGGAAACTGGCCAAAGAAGCTGGATACATAGATTGCAAATATTTTGACAAAGATGGTGCTCAAGGTTATGGATTAGCCAAAGAAGATCACATTGTGATTGCACTTCGTGGCACAGAACCCAAAGAAAAATCAGACGTTGTTGCGGATCTAAAAGCATGGAAAAGCAGTAGCAAATATCACGGTAGAGTACACGCCGGCTTCAAAGATGAAGTTCTTAAGATTATGGACCAAATAGATAAATTTGTAAAAAAGCATCAAGGTAAAAAGATATTTGTTTGCGGACACAGTTTAGGTGCCGCCATGGCAACAGTGGTTACAACAAGACTGGAACAAAAACCAGTGGCAACTTACACATATGGATCACCCAGAGTGGGTAATAGAAAGTTTGCACATCATTTCGATAAAGATTACTCGTGTTATAGATTTGTAAATAATAATGACATAGTGACAGCAGTACCAGGTCCTATCATGTACGATCACGTAGGTAAATTGTATTACATCAGCTATAAGAAAACAATACACACAGGTATGGGAACAAATCCTGTACGCAGGTTTTGGGATAAGATACGTGGATTGTTAAGAGCATGGCGAAAAGGAGAAATTTTTGACCACGTCTATGATCATGACATTACTCGATACGCAAAAATCATTACAAAAAACAAATCAATTTGATAGCGACGAGCACCTAAGAGATAGAAAACACAGAGCAGAAACAGGTTGGATTGGCAATCCTGCATTGCCTGGTCTTCGTACAGTTGAAATTAATGTATCAGAACTGTGCAATCGTACATGCAGTTTTTGTCCACGTTCAGATCCAGAAGTTTACAGTAACCAAAAATTGTTTATGAGTACCACCACTGGACTGGAGTTAGGTCAACAACTAGCAGATGCAGAATACGATGGTGAAATACATGTGACAGGTTTTGGTGAGCCTATGACTCATCCTAACATATGCGAACTGCTCGTTAGCATAGCACAAAACTGGTCCAACCACATAGAAATAACCACCAACGGAGATAGACTGGAAGCAATGCCAAGTCTTGTGGGCGATCTTTATGCATCAGGTGTCAGCAGAATTACAATAGATTCATATGATGGTGCAGAACAATACCACCACTTGGCATTAATGATGCGACACTATCCAGAGGATCGTTGGCGTATACGCAATCACTATGATGATCCTAACAAAAACAAAGATGAATTGATAGCAGAATACAATTTTAATAACAGAGCTGGTAATTCAGCTTCTGCAGAAGTCATTGACAATCCGTGCTATTTGCCTTTTTACAAAACTTTGATTGATTGGAATGGTGATCTTGTGTTGTGTTGCAATGACTGGCAACGTGCATCAGGACGATTTGGCAATATCAATGACACGCCATTGTCTGAATTATGGTTGCATGAAGATCTAGTTAATATCCGACGTCAGCTAAGCCAAGGTATACGTAAAGGACCTGCATGTGGATCGTGCAATGTAGGAGGCACGGCATTTGGCGAAAAATCATTTAAATTGCATTGTAATAGTTATATGTAGTCATAACAATCAGCATGTAAGTGACAAAGTGCAACGATTGATCCAGTGATTGTAATTTCCAAAATCGTGGTTCATCTCTGTGCCAACCCAATCTACGAGTCAAACGAGCCTTGCCAAAATCTATTAGACTGTGTATAAACAAATCAAACACACCCAATGCTATTGCAATTTTCCATTCATCTATACCAAAACACAACATTATAACAACGGCTGTGCCTAAGCCATGATCAAAATAATGTCTAAATCCGTTTAGATATCGAGTTTTGTTTGCTGGTGGTCGTGTGGCCTGTACATATAAATCCATGTAGGCATGTTTAATAACCAAACCAAATAGTAACCATGTAAAAACTGTCATAGTATATCCGCCGTGTCCTTGTCTAATCTCACTTCTAAGAAGCGAGGCAAAAACAAACTTTTTGTTGAACTGTTTTTGTCTTGAATAATTTCGTTGTATCTAACTGTAATTATGCTACCTAATATTGAGTCTTTAGTGATTTCATCTCTTAGTTCGTCACTGAAACCTGAACCTACATTTACCTTTACACCACCATCTGCACTTTCAACAGTTAATGCTCCCAGTCTTCCTTCATTACGTCCTGTACCTTCTATCCAGTCTGTAACAACTAAATCAGCTTCTAGTTCTGCTTTGATTTTGATTTGATGATTTACTCTTTTGTTTTCATACAAACCAGCAGTTGATTTTAGAATAATACCTTCGTGTCCTTGTGCCATAACTTCCTGAGCCCACTCATTGGCTTCTTCGTAGTTAGCAACCTGTCTAGTAACAACTAATTGCATTTTAGGTTGTATGTTTTCTCCACATTGTGCCATACCAGCAATCCAACCTTGAGTAAAACCTGTAAGATATTGATGCAAACTTTTAAATCTTAGATTGTAATTGAACCTATCATCCCAACCTTTTGCAAAGCCATCACCACGGATCATATCCCAAACAATCATTCTAACACGTTTAGCATCTTCAGGTGTGATAGTGCCTTTTACTGCTTTGTTAAGAATACCGTTGCCTGTTTTTCTATCTAACGGATTGCCATCATCACCTAACACAAGCAATTCACCATCAAATACCCATGAACCACCTTGTGCTAATTTAGAAAACTGTTCATCAAATTCGCCGTGTAACTGTATGTCTTTACCTGATCTGCTTTTTACTTGCACAGAATCGTTGTTAACAATCACAACAGATCGCATACCATCTAATTTTAACTGTGCTAAACAAGGATAATCCATTTTGTCTAATGTTTTTTCATTGGCAGGTGAACATAACATTACACCAAACTCTGGTATAAGTCCTTTCCATACTTTGTTGATAGTTTTAATACCCATACCTAAACGTAAATCTCTATTAAGTATACGTTTGAATATTATAGCATCATGATAGTTAAGTTTGGCCAGTACTGCATCACATCTATCTCTAGCATCATGTCCAGTAACTTTTCTACTAATTAAATCTTCTAAAATAGTATCATGTGGATCTAACGCCTTGCTGATACCTTTGCCTTCATATGACGCAGGGTCAGTCAAAGCATCTCCTGTGATATAATAATTCAAATGTGGATTGTAAGCATAATAAAGAATACGTGATAAAAGAGTTTCATCTCGGTATTCTTCTAGTATTTCTTGTTTGACTTTGGTGCTGTTTGTTGCAACAATGCGTTCAAATATTGGCCAAATGTTGCTTTCGTGATCTGTTGTCAATGATGATGGTAATTGATTGGTGGGATATGTTATATCTTCCATTTACGCCTCTATGCTAATTATTTTTCCTTGATCCATTAACGGCTTAACTATATTAGCATATTGATTGTATGTGAGCAACCTATCAATTCGTTCATGATACAGTTTCAACATTAACTCATTCATTTCACTTTTCTGTTTGTTATGAATTAATAGATTATCATTGAGTCTGATTCTGTTAGCATCATCCAGCTTTTGATGATACTTTTTCACAGATTCTGTGTTCATTTTTTGAATGTATTGAACCTGTGTGTAGTTGTTTTTTATTGTAGAATCTGACATGCTAATATTTACCGTCAACAGTAAAACTCCTAATTGTTATATACAGTATAACATCAAGACGTCTTACTGTCAACCATAAATTACATCAGAGCCAATATTTTACTCTAAAATTATTATACTTTAGATTTTTCTCTCTTTGTTCTAGATCAACGAGATCAATTGATTGACTGAGATATTCTACTATTGGGTCTTTTCTTTCCCATTTGAAAAAACTTAGGAACCATTTCACTACAGTTCTCCAAGCAGTTTCTTGAATACTTTCTTGCTTTTGCCTCTAATTTTGGCTTTTGCAATAGCATCTTTGTTTGAAAGATCCTCACCCACAACTACCATTGCAATCATACCCATTGTGGCGTGTGGTGTACACTGGTACAAATAAATGCCTGGTGTGTCAAATGTAATTGCAACTTCTTTGTTGTTTTTTGATTTCTTTGGTAATTCCCAACCTTCAGGACCTGCAATAA
>CEPK01031210.1_pt1 | contig 10645 bp, 10 predicted proteins | sample 356231 | NCBI WGS metagenome assembly CEPK01 (sample SAMEA2620259, study PRJEB7988) | marine metagenome | biome: marine biome (ENVO:00000447); feature: deep chlorophyll maximum layer (ENVO:xxxxxxxx); material: "saline water (ENVO:00002010), including plankton (ENVO:xxxxxxxx)" | depth 80 m
GATTGTTAAATCATAACCAGTAAGATGCAGCATTGAATAAAGAAGCGCAGAAGCATGTCCTGCGGAAAGAATAAATCTGTCACGATTTACCCAATCTGGGTCATCTGGATTAAAGTTTAGATGATCTTTCCATAACGCAAAAGCAAGTGGAGCAAGGCTCATTGGTGCACCAGGGTGACCCGAATTAGCTTTCTGAACCATATCTATTGAAAGAAACCTTATTGCATCTATGCATTTTTTTTCTATTTCAGTATTCATAATCCTTGTGTCAAAGTTTTTATTCTATATAGTGATGTTGAAGCAGTAATATACAAATCAGATTTATTTTCACCTCCAAATGTACAATTTGCAACTCTTTCAGGAATGTTTATATTTCCAACATAATTAGAAGATGGTTCAAATATATGTATTTTCATTCCATTCGGATCACAAACAAACAAATTTCCATCCACATCAACAGTCATGCCGTCAGGAAAACCATCATCAATTTCAGCAAAAATTTTGTTGCTGATAATGTTTTCATTTTCATCAAGTTCAAATACTTGAATATTGTGAGGCCTAGATAAATCAAAATTACCTGGATTAGCTGCTCCACTATCTGCAACATAAAGATATTTTCCATTTGGTGAAAAAGCTAATCCGTTTGGCTTATCAAATTCGGCATCAATTTTATTTATTTTAAGATCTTTATTTACCATGTATAGATGATTTCCATCTTGTTCACTTATAGATTTGTGCCCTTCCTGATTTGTTAAAATTCCGTAGGGAGGGTCAGTAAACCATACATTACCTAATTTGCTGACAACTACATCATTAGGGGAATTTAATTTTTTATCATTGTAATTGTCTGCAATTACTGTAATTTCGCCATTTTTTTCTTCTCTAATCACTCTTCTTAAACCATGCTGACACCTTATAATTCTTCCTTCATGGTCCGTACAATTTCCATTATTAAAATATGAAGGATTTCTGTAGTCTTTTACTTCTGATGTCTCGACATTGTATGAAAGCATCTTATTGCTTTTTACATCACTCCATACAATAATTCTTTCTGATTCAATCCAAACTGGACCTTCGGCCCATATTGTTCCTGAATAAAGTTTTTCAAGTTTAAAATCAAAAGAAATCAAGTTTTTTAAATTATTACTATTCATTTTTTAAACCCTAAAATCCTTAGCACTCATCAAGTGTTGATCAACTAGTTTCCTGTCTATTAATCTTGAAAGTATCGCATCCTTAATATGAGGGTTGAATGATAGTTCGTCTTTTAGTTCGGTTGCCCTTGTAGTAATTACTGTTGGAAGAGCATTATTATGCCTTGAAACAATTAATTGATAAATTTTTTCTTCAGCCCATGTAGTATTTGTTTGTGAACCGAGGTCATCAATTATTAAGAAAGGGTGTTCTACAAGAAAATTAAAATAATTATCAGGTTGGTTGTTATTAAAATTTCTTAACTTTTCTAATATATTTGGTAAAAAGCCAAAGTAAATAGGTTTAAAGTCTCTAATTCTATTGCCTGCTATGGCAACTGCTAGATGAGTTTTTCCTACACCTGTGGCTCCAGTAAGAAGCAGCCACCCTTTTGGGTCATTGGAAAAATTAGTTGAGGCAATCTTTGCATCTGACAAATTTGAATCTTGCTGAGTAGTTTTAAAATTTTTAAAAGTCATTTTTTTCAACATACTTAAGGTAATATCACCAAGATCTTTATTATTTACATAATCTTCGTATTTATTCCTATCCCCAGATTCTTTTTCGCATTTGTTGCAAACAACATATTTGTAATTGTCATCCTTAAGTGAAATCCAGCCCAAATCATTACAAAATTTGCATTCAGTCGTCTTGATACCTTCTCCTATCTCTTTCAGCTTTTTTTCTTTTAAATTCTTCGAGGTATTCTTTTGATCTTTTGTATTCAGATGATATTGAATTTTTTCTAGGTTCTTCCTTAGATCTTTCATAATATTTTTTTTGCCTTAATGCTTTATTTAGCCAATTTTTCCAGCCAAGCTTCCAACTACCTTTCCTATTGGTTTTTAATTTCCTTTTTCCACTCCAATAGTAAACGAATTTTTTTGCTTCATCTACAATTAATATTTCTTTATAATCTTCCTCAATATCTTTAATAAAATGAATGTCAGCATCTTCTGCATTAACTTCATTTAATCTATTAAGTATATTTAGCCACTCAGGAATTTCATCTTCCCAGATTCTTCTTTGAACCATCCTATCTTCTATTAGCTGACATAAATCTCGCAAATTGATCTTGAACAACTAAATTAACGTTTCCTATAGGGCCATTTCTATGTTTTGCAATGATTAATTCGGAAAGGCCTCTAGGGTATTCTTCTTCTATTGATCTTGACCTGAGCCACTCTTCTTCAGATATATATTTTTCTTCCCTGTGAATAAACATAACAATATCTGCATCTTGTTCAATACTTCCGCTTTCTCTTAAGTCTGAAAGAACAGGTCTATGACTTTGTCTTTGTTCTATTGACCTGCTTAATTGAGAAATTGCTATTACAGGTACATTTAAGTCTCTAGCCATCCCTTTTAGTGCACGTGAAATTCTACTTACTTCTTGAGCTCTGTTGTTTTCGTTAGAGCCTCTTCCTCCGTAAATTAATTGCATGTAATCAACAACAACAAAGTCTAACCCTCTTTCTTTTTGGAGCCTTTTAGCTTTTGCTCTCATTTCTGTGACAGTTTGAATAGGGGTATCATCAATAGCTATGTCCAAATCTGACAATCTACCAATCGCTTCTGATACTCTTTCATCTTCTATTTCAGTTGTAAGCCTTTGTCTTATCCTGTTAGTCTCAATCCTGGCCTCAGATGAAAGTAGTCTCATTGCAATTTGGTCCACCCCCATTTCCAAACTAAATATGGCAACCTTTTTTCCGTCTCCAGCGATATTCCTAGCAATATTAAGACCCAAAGTACTTTTTCCGATACTTGGTCTTGCAGCCAATACGATCATATCTGACCTATTTAAACCACCAAGTAAATTATCTAAATCTTGAAATCCTGAAGGAAGTGGAGCCCTATCAGTTTCTTCTTCATCATCAAATCTTAAATAATAATCTAAAGGGTCTTTCAGCAAAACAAAGTCTCGTGAATCATGAAAAGTTCTTATATCATAAAGAATGTCTTCTGCCTGGTTCAACGCCTCATCAACATCTTGGCTATTTTGAAACCCAATTTTTGCAATATCATTAGCAGCTGAAATTAATCTTCTATGTGTAGCTGTTCTGTGTACAACTCTAGCATAATGTTCAATATGAAGATGTGTAGGAACTTGAGACACCATATAAGCAAGATAACCTCTTCCTCCTTCTACCTTTGCAAGCCTACCTTCTGATTCTAAAAAATCTCCAAGGGTTTTTTCATCAATAGCAACACCCCTTTCAAGCATTTCTATGCATGATTGGTAGCACATCTCATGAGCTTCATTAAAAAAATCAGATGGTTGTAAAAATCCAGAAATTTTCACAAGTGAATCCCCATCGATAATTATTGAACCAATTACCGATGCCTCTGCTTCGATGTCATTAGGTGGCAGTTTTTCGCCAAGCAATTTTACTCTTCTTCGCTAGGTTCTGTTTCTGGGGCGCTGTCTAAATTATTTTCTGTATCAGGATTATTTTTTTCTTCAGAGCTTGATTCTTCAGAGCTTGATTCTTCAGAGCTTGATTCTTCAGAGCTTTTAGATTCAGGTTCAACTTTACCTTCAGTAATCTCTACCATTTCTTCTGTCATTATATTTCCGTCGGATTTAACAAGTAAATTTACCTCAGCATCTACACCTTCGAAAAGCTTCATTGGGACTTTATATGAACCAATCATTTTTATTGGTTGGGTTATTCTTATAGATCTTCTATCAATCGTAACTCCATTCAAATTTTCTTCAATTGAGGAAGCTATTTGTGAATTTGTTACAGAACCAAATAGTTTTCCGGTTGGGCCAGTCTGAGCAACTATTTCAAGGCTTAGTAAATTAATCTCATTAGCTACAGATTGCCATTTTGCTTTCATTTCACCTCTTCTAATCTCAGCTTGCTTTCTAAGTTTTTCAACACGTTCAATTGATGATTTATTTGCTTGTTCAGCAATACCTTGTGGTATTAAAAAATTTCTTGCAAAACCTGGCTTAACCTCTTTTATTTCTCCAGCCATTGCTGTAGGTAAATTATCTTTTAAAAATAAAACTTTCATTACATCATTTCTCTTCTAAATTTTTCATATCAACTTATCTACTTTATTATAAAATAAATTAAGTTGAAAATTAATAGAAGATTAATAATATATTAGTTGGGTAAAAACTTAAATGCTAAAAATTGTTTGGGGGCATTATGGATTTTGAAAAAATAAAAAAAATTGGCGATAGAAAACCAAAAATTACTCCTAATATCGAAAATCTTGACGAATTTAAGAAAAATTTTGATTGGGAGAATATATTTGATGAGATTCCATGGTTGCCAGGTGGCGGTCTAAACAATGCTCATGTATGCATAGATAGTCACGTTGAAAAAGGTGAGGGTGAAAAAAAGGCTATGATTTGGCATGGAAAAAATGACGAAAGAGAAGATTATACTTTTAATGACCTGAAAAATCTTACTGATAAGTTTGCTACAGTTTTGAAAAATCTCGGAGTAAAAAAAGGGGACAGGGTATTTGTGTTCATGGACAGGCTGCCTGAATGCTATATTTCAGTATTTGGTGGATTAAAAATTGGAGCTATTGTTGGGCCATTGTTTTCTGCATTTGGACCCGAGCCAGTAAAAGATAGAATGCTAGATTCAGGAGCAAAAATATTAATTACTCAACCTGAATTAAGAGAAAAAATTAGTACCATACTAAGTGACTTGCCAGATTTAGAAAATGTATTAATCGTTAATAAAAATAATAGAATTGATAGCACATTAATTGGAAGTGATCTTTCCTATGAAGAATTAATGAAAAATGCAGAACCCATTGGGTCAATTGAAAATACATCTCAGTATGATTACTCCATAATGCATTATACCTCTGGTACAACTGGAAAACCTAAGGGAGCCCTTCATAGGCACCAATCAATTGTTCAGCAATATGCAACTGGTAAGTGGGCTTTAGACATGAAAAAAGATGATATATACTGGTGTACTGCAGACCCGGGGTGGGTAACTGGCACTTCATATGGAATGTTTGCTCCATGGAGTAATGGCCTAACTCAAGTTATATTTGAAGGTGGTTACTCTGCTTCAAAATGGTACTCAATAATCCAAGACCATAATGTCAGCATATGGTATACAGCTCCAACAGCAATAAGAATGCTCATGAAAGCAGGATCTGGTCCAATTTTAAAGCACGATATTTCTACTTTAAGATTTATTGCTAGTGTAGGTGAACCTCTTAATCCAGAAGCTGTAGTATGGGGCAATGAAAATTATGGAATGCCAATACACGACAACTGGTGGCAAACTGAAACGGGTGCGATAATGTGTGCTAATTATTCTTTTATGGAAATTAGACCTGGAAGCATGGGCATACCTATTCCTGGAGTTGAACTTGCAATACTTGATAAAGATTTTAAAAGATTAGAACCTAATGAACCAGGAATATTAGCAGTCAAACCTGGGTGGCCATCTCAATTTTTTGCATACTGGAAAAATGATGAAAGGTACAATTCTAGGTTCAAAAAAGGTTGGTATATTACTGGGGATGAAGCATTTATGGATGAAGATGGGTTTTTCTGGTTCCAAGGGAGATCCGATGATGTTATTAATACTGCGGGACATTTAGTTAGCCCGTTTGAAGTAGAAAGCACTTTGATTGAACATGAAGCAGTTGCTGAGGCAGGTGTTATAGGGGTCCCTGACAAGATAGCTATGGAAGTTGTTAAAGCATTTGTTTCATTAAATAATGGCTTCGAGTGGAGCAAAGATTTAAGGCTTGAGTTGATGCAATTTGCCAAAAGCAAATTATCCTCAGGTGTTGCTCCAAGGGACATTGAATACGTTGAAACTATGCCAAAAACAAGAAGCGGCAAAATTATGAGAAGGTTACTTAAGGCTAGGGAATTAGGTCTTCCAGAAGGAGACACTTCAACACTTGAGGATGACTAAAAAATAACCTCTCCACCTTTTATAACATGTTGAGGATCAAAAACTAGATTTCTAATGTTTTTAGATGGATCATTTTTGAAAAAAACCATATCTGCGTCATATCCTTCAGAAATCAATCCTTTACTTTTTTCAATTCTCATAGCCTCAGCATTAGTTATTGTTATGCTTCGTATAGCTTTCCAATGGTCAAAACCTAACCACTCAACATGAGCCCATGCACTTGCAACTGCTTTGTTGAAATCTGCTTTTGACATACCCATATCCAATGCTCCAATAATTTTTACTCCTTCTAAGTCTAAATATCGAAAGATATTTATTACACTTTCATATGACGGTTCAGAGTTTACATTAGGATTAGATGGCCTCTGTTTCTCTCCCTTAAGTTCTGATTCATATTCGAGAAGATGTTTTGAAATAGTTGAATCTACGTATATCCCTTTATCTACAATCATTTTTGAATAATCTTTATCAAATGAGTATGCTTTATCAGTAGATTCATCAAACCATCTTCCATGTATTATATTTTGAACACCACTTTCAATGCATTGAATTGTAGAATTTCTTGATAATGTATGTGCGCACAAATATGTACCATTGCTATTGCAGTAATTTACTGTCTCCTGAATGGTTTCATATGAATATTGAGAAATCCTTGGATTTGAACTTGGTGTAAAGTTTCCTCCCGACGCCATTATTTTTATGTGCGTAGCACCTAAATTTAATTGATTATCAATAACTTTAAAAATTTCACTTGAGTTGTGTGCAATTGATCCAAAAAACCAACAGTGACCATCTTTTATAGTTATTGGTGTTCCAGTAGGAAAAATATTTGGACCTCTTTTTATTCCTTCATCAATATCTTTTTTTAAAGGAAAAATTAAATTATTTGGTGATCCTAAATCCCTAATTGAAGTTACACCTGATAAAAGTGACTTTTCTGCATTTTTTATTGCTCTTTCATATCTTTGGTCTTCATCTTCATTAAAATAAATTTCATAAGCATCGTGTGTTGCTGAAAACTGTAAATGAGCGTGAGTCTCTATTATTCCAGGGATTGCATAAGATTCACCAAAATCAATAATTTCGTATGAAGATAATTCTGGTATGCCTTCTTGGTTAATTACATTAGAGATCTTTCCATTTTCAATAATTATTGCATGATTATTAACCCACCCATTAAGATCTTTGTTAGAAATATTTGAAGATTTAATTATTTTATTTTTTGTCATTATCGTATAATTTAATTTATTAGTTAATAATATTATTTGAGGTAAACAATGGTAAATAAAATATACTCTGAACTTGGAATAAAGCCAATAATTAATGCAATTGGTAGTGTTACATTATTAGGTGGATCAACCCAACCAAAACAAGTCATAGATGCTATGCAAAGTGCACAAGATATGTATGTTCCCATGGATGAACTTGAACAAAAAGCAGGCGATTTTATAGCTAAGCTTTTTGGTGCAGAGGCTTGTTACGTTACTTCAGGAGCTGGATCAGCTTTAACATTAACAACTGCTGCATTTATGGCTGGCGATGATGATGATTTAATAGTTAAATTACCAGATACTACCGGCATGAAAGATGAAATTTTAATTCAGTCTAGGCAAAGGTATCATTATGAAAGATGCCTTACTTATGCAGGGGCTAAATTAGTTGAATTTGGCAATAAAGATTTAGTCACATCTGATGACTTAGAAAAATCAATTACTGATAAGACAGTAGCTGTTCATTATGTTGCTAATGAAACAATAAATGACCCTAATGCATTAAGTCTTGAAGAAACTATTGAAGTTGCAAAAAGCAATAATCTATATGTTATGGTTGATGCAGCTGGACAGATTTATCCACTTGAAAATCTATCAAAATATTCCAATATGGGCGCTGATTCAGTATCTTATGCAGCAAAATACTTTGGTGCTCCACATTCAACAGGATTTGTTGTAGGAACAAAAGAAATTGTTGATAAAGTGGCATTGCAAAGTTTTATATCATATGAAATGAGAAGAGTAAGAGGGGTCGGCAGGCCACAAAAAATTGACAGGCAAGAAATAATTGGTGCAGTTGAAGCAGCAAAGATGTGGATGAATACTAATCATGAAGATAGGCTTGCTAAGGCTGAAAAGACATGTTTAAAAATTGCTTCATACATCAAAGACATTGATGGGATAGAGGTTGAGGTTCAAGAAAACACCATAGGGCATGATCCTCATGGAGTAAAAATCAAGTTGACCAAAGAAAACGCAAGCCTAATTGATGTTCAAAATGCTTTAAGAGATGGTGAACCAAGGATTTGGATTCGATGCGATCAAGATATGGAAGGAAATTTTAACAAAAGATTGACCAGAATATCACCATTTGGTCTCTATGAAGGCGAAGCAGAAATAGTTGGTGAAAGATTAGCTGAGGAACTAAATAAAATTTAACCTTTGAAGCTTTCTATTACTGCAAGAGAAATGTTTAAAAATTCCTCTTTTACCGTGGTTGAAGTCAATGCTGCTGGTTTTGTGCCAACATTATGTTCAGCATTTAAAGATATTGTCCCAAGTTTAGGAATATCAAACTGCTCTGAAATTTCTTGAGCTGCCCCAGAGCCAAAAACAGGACCAGAAAAATTTTCAACAACACCTATTACATTTTGATTTAATTTTTTAATCATATTTATAGACCTTATTGCATCAAGTTTTGCTACCTTTTGGGGGGCAGTCACAATAATGAAACCATCAAGATTTAATGTTTGCATTACAGTTAAAGGACCATCCGAAGTTCCTGGGGGTAAGTCTACTATTAAGTAGTCAAGTTCTCCCCAGTGTGTCATTTGGAGAAGCTGGTTGATAGCATTTGTTATCATTGGTCCTCTCCAAATTGTTGCCTCTTCTTCATTCTCGTGAAAAAAAGACATTGTCATAACTTTTACATCAAACCTAGATGAAGGGTAAAATTTCTTATCTTCTTCGTTTTGAGTTGGGCCTTCGCTTAAATGGAGTATATTAGCAACATTAGGGCAATCAATATCAACATCAAATATACCTACTGATTTACCTTGTGAAGCAAGTGAACACGCAAGATTTACTGATACGGTTGTTTTTCCCACACCGCCTTTACCACTATAAACTCCAATCTTATTTTTGATTGATGAAATACTTTCGGTAATTTTTTTTCTTTTTTGAAAATTTTCTCTGACTTGTGATAGTCGAGCTTCTTCTTGAGGAGTAAGCTTTCTTTTTGATGACATTTAGTCTATACCAAGGAGTTTTTTTCCGTCTTCGGTTATTCTTTCTGGATCCCATGGAGGGTCAAAAACAATATCTACATTTACATCTTCAACATCTTCAAGTTCAGATATTGCCCATTCTGCTTGCTGTGCAATATAAGGCCCCATTCCGCAACCTGCAGCTGTTAGAGTCATTTTTACATCAACATCTGTTCCATTTATATCTACATCATAAATCAGACCAAGGTCAACGATGTTGACAGGAATCTCAGGATCATACACTTCTTTAAGTGCATCTATTATTTTATCTTTATTTAAATCATTACTCATATCTTTATTATATAACAAGAAAAATTATTTATTCTACCTTTTTAGTTATTATTCTTATGTCATGAATCTGGTCTCTTATAAGTGCAGCTTTTTCAAATTCCATGCTTTTTGCAAAAGACTTCATTTCTTTTTCAAGTTTTTTTATCAATTTATGTGCATCTTTCTTATTAATTTCAATATTTTCTTCATTAACTCCTTCTTCATTACTCTTTAATTTGTCAGTAATATCTCGAATGGTTGTGTTAATTGAAGTTGGAGTAATATTATTTTCAATATTAAATTTATTTTGAATTGCTCTCCTATTTTCTGTTTCTGAAATTGCATATTTCATCGATTCAGTTTCTCTATCTGCATACATAACCACTTCACCCTCAACATGCCTTGCAGCTCTTCCAATCGTTTGAATAAGTGACGTTGATGATCTTAGATAACCTTCTTTGTCAGCATCAAGAATTGCAACTAAACTTACCTCAGGTAAATCTAATCCCTCTCGCAGTAAATTTATTCCAACTACCACATCATATACTCCATATCTTAAGTCACGAAGAATTTCAATTCTTTCTATAGTATCAATTTCTGAGTGTAGATAATGAGTTTTTATGCCCATCTCAATAAGATATTGTGATAATTCTTCAGCCATTTTCTTTGTAAGGGTAGTGACAAGAATTCTTTGCTTCTTTTCAATTTTTTCATTAATCCTTTGTATTAAATTATCAATTTGATTTTTTGAAGGAGAAATTGTAATTTTTGGATCAAGTAATCCTGTTGGCCTCATTATTTGGGTGACTCTTCTTTCCTCTACTTCTTTTTCATGCGGCCCAGGTGTTGCAGATACAAATGTAATTTGATTTACCTTTTGATTAAATTCATCAAACTTTAAAGGTCTATTATCAATTGCTGATGGAAGCCTAAATCCGTATTCAACAAGAGTAGATTTCCTTGAAAAATCACCACTAGACATTGCTCTAATTTGCGGCAGTGTTATGTG
>CEPK01120055.1_pt1 | contig 10604 bp, 19 predicted proteins | sample 356231 | NCBI WGS metagenome assembly CEPK01 (sample SAMEA2620259, study PRJEB7988) | marine metagenome | biome: marine biome (ENVO:00000447); feature: deep chlorophyll maximum layer (ENVO:xxxxxxxx); material: "saline water (ENVO:00002010), including plankton (ENVO:xxxxxxxx)" | depth 80 m
TTTTGTGTATTAAAGAAGTCCCAGTTAGGTGGTAAAACTGTTACATTTCTGCGAGGGACATAGCCATTTTTTATAGCCCAATACCAAAAAGTACCTGCTGTAATATCTTTACCGCCAGAATTTGCAATTTGATCAAGTCCTTTCCAACTTGGGGAATGAGATTCCATTAAAGAAACAGCATAATCACTGTCTCTACCTGCATCTTCACAAGCTTTTATTAATCCCCAGAGAATATTTCTATACATGTGATATGTATTACTACCAGGCGTTCTTGAAGGGATGCAACGTAAAGCTTCTTCAACAACTTCTATACTTTCTTTTCTATAATCTTTGTATTCAGAACTACGTTTTATTTGTTCTGCGACTTTGGGAGTAGGTAAACAAGATTCAATATCTTTGAGAGTATAAGTTGTTCCTGAGTTATCAATAATTGTTGTTAATTCACCTGGTGAACCATCGGTATTCATGTGATGAGTACCAGGTAATCTCATTACTCTGGAAGGATTTTTTAATGCTCTATCTGCATCTGCGTGGTCTAATAATCTTTCTTGTATAGGCTTCCAAGTTTTTGGGTCTATAGATTTTTTAAGTATCCAATAATTGTGTATAGATTTACCCCCTGTATCAATCTGGAGAGAAGGTTTTGGAAGACCTAATTCTTGCCAAGCATTAATTTGCCAATATTTTTCACGATCATCCCATTCACAGAAAAAGGCTTTGCAATCGGTAATTGAAGCATCTGTATCACCACCATTGTTTACGACGACATAAACACCACGACCATCTTCTTGGCATTTAGTAATCCATGCGAGATCAGCATGAGATTTTTTACCACGATCTTGATCTTTAAGAGGATGTCCTTTAGGGAAAAAAGCTCTAAGACGAACTTGATCTTTTGTTTTGTTTAGTAGCTGTGTGAATGTTCTCCATTGATTTCGATCCAGTTTTAATTCGCTCATTGAGATAAGAGATAGGTTTAGAAATTATTTGGATAGCGTCTTGAACGCTACGAGCAACACCTGTGATACCGCCAGCCTGTTTTACACAGGAGAGCCAATTATGCTGCATAGGAGAGAGTTTGCCCTTAGCAGTTTTCACTTCGATACTTGTGAAGACTGCAAGTTTTTTGCCTAGATGCTCTTCAGTGATTTCAATAGTTTTAAAACCAATAAGGTCAGAAGAACCTTTTGCCAAGCCAAATTGTACGGGTCTACCTGTTCTAAGATCTGGAAGTTGTCCAACTTGGTTACGAAATATTCGGAGATCTGGCATTTGCCCCAGAGCGAGTCTTATCTCTTGCTGGAGTTTTGTTTCTAAGTTGCTCATTCATAAATCTTACCCCCAATTCCACTGATCGTTTATAGTTTTTGTAGTTGAGATTTTCAACTTACGGTTTTTATAGGCGTGATAAGCCCAACCTCTTTTGTATCCACGTCTTTCAGCAATAGCGAAATAGTCCTCAAGTGTATTGGCATTTCTGTATTCATTTCTTCTAGCAGTTTTTTCTTCAGCTTTAAGACGAACTTCTTCTCTTTTTAATTCGATAAGTTCGCCTTCTAAGTGATTAAGTTTACGAATTTGTTTTTCTTTTACTGCACCACAAGAGGGACACACACGTTGAGGTCTGTAAGTAGCGAAGCAAACATCACAAGTCGTAACAGAAGGTGCTGGTTCATCATTACGTTTTGCCTTTGCTTTTGCATTAAGTGACCATTTTCTTATGTCATCAACGAAGCCGTGTTTACGAGTATTTCCAACGTGATCAAGAACTATGGCAACTTTATCTTTTTCAGGACGAAGTATGCGTCCGACTTGCTGCAAATATAATCCTTCAGATTGCGTCGGTCTAAGTAAAACTGCACATGAAATTTTTGGTAAATCGAAGCCCTCGCTAATGACATCGACTGACACAAGGACTTGGATTCGACCAGTGGATAGGTCATTAATTACCTGATCCCTGTCAGTAGTATTCATGTCACCAGTAATTATGTCTGCCTTAATACCCGCATCATTGAATTTTGTAGTAACAGCTTCGGCATGATCTATATCAACACAAAAGGCAACAGTTGGGAGATTAGAAGCATGTTTTTGCCAGTTTTCTACGGTATCTCCTATGACTGCATATTCTCTCATTCGTTCTGAAAGTTGATCTTTTGCGTAATCTCCTGCTCTAGTTTTGATACCTGCGAGTTTTACAGTTTTTGGCGCGGCAAATACTCGATGAGGAGAGAGATAGCCAAGTTCAACTAATTTTGGAATTGTTGGTCCGAGGATGAGATCGTCAAAAAATTCTTTAAGGCCACGTCCATCAAGGCGACAAGGTGTAGCGGTGACTCCAAGACGAATTGCTTTTGGATAATTGTCGAGAATTTTTTTCCAAGAACCTGCTACTGCATGATGAGCCTCATCAATAATAATTAAAGACGGTATGAAGTTAGTGGTATCAAGTCTTCTAACTAAAGTTTGAACAGAAGCTATTTGGATAGGTGCATCTGTAGGTTTGAATTTCGCAGCAATAATTCCATGTTTTACGTTAATGGCTGCGAGTTTTTTAGATGCTTGAGTTATTAACTCTCTTCGGTGGACAAGTATAAGGACGTTGTTGTTTTTTTCTACAGCATTTTTAGCAATTTGAGAGAAGACGACAGTTTTTCCTGCGCCTGTAGGCATAACTAAGAGGACTGATTTTTTATTAATTCCAAAAGCATTTCGACAGTTTTGGATAGCCTCTTTCTGGTAAATTCTTTGTTCCATAGAGTTGCATCTTACGATAGTATGCTATATGATGTGACAAGTTTACGCAACCCTTTATGAAAGGTGCTGTTCAGTTAAGCAACGAGGAATATCACTCAAAAGAGGAATATTCCAAATCAGACTTAGATGCTGCCAATAAAAGTGGTATTCATCTTCAATATAAAAAAGAAGGAAAAAAACAAAAGCTGACCCCAGCCATGCGAATTGGCTCTGCTTTTCATGCTTTAGTGCTTGAGCCTGATGTCTTTGAAACTGAGTTTATTTACAAACCTGAAATTTTAAACGCTAGAAGTAAAGACGGTAAGGAATGGAAAGCAAGGCAAGAAGAAGCTGGTAGAACTGTTCTTAACGAAGACGACAAAGAACAGTTGCAAGCAATGACAAAATCGTTACTTGCTTGTAAGCCTGCTAATGAATTATTAGATGCTGATGGTTTAGCAGAACAAAGTTTCTTCTGGAAAAATGAACAGACAGGACTGAATTGCAAATGTAGACCTGACTATTTATTTAAAGATGGATCAACGATTGTAGATTTAAAAACTACAACTGATGCTTCTTTAAAAGGTTTTGGTAGGAGTGTTTGTAATTTTCGCTATCACGTACAAGCTGGTTTTTATTTACATGGGATAGAGCAAGCTACTGGTGTAAGACCAGATCGTTTTATTTTTATTGCTATTGAAAAGACTGCACCTTATGGGGTTGGTGTTTATGAAGCTGACTCTGCAATGGTGGCAAATGGTTTTGAACAAGCAATGATTGATTTACAGAAGATAGCGGAGTGGAGAAGGACAGAAAACTACACGGGATACACGGAAGAAATTAAACAAATAAGTCTTCCTGCATGGATGTCTCCTAAGAAAAGTAATACTGTCCTACCTTCTATGGATGACATTGTTTTGTTCTGATGAGCGATCCCCCTGTACCTGAGAAGCCTTTAGCTGACAATCATGTATGGATCGAACGAGATACAGGAAACATGTTTGTTGGCAAAGGAGGCGAATGGGTTCCAGTAGGAGTCCATAAAAAACTGACTCTTATTCAACGATTTAAAAGACTTTTCTGCTAATGAATTGGCACTCAACTTCTTTAGGATCTTCAATTCATCTCTTTTGGGTTTGTGAAAAACCAAACATGAAGGGAAGGAACATAAGGATCACAGCACCAACGCCTGAAGAGGCAAGAAAAATACTAGACAGGAAATTTCCTGAAGCAAACATTCTATTTAAGAGGACAATTACGTGACCGAAGATTTTAACTCGAAAGAAAAAGCTGAAGAGTGGTGGGAAAGTATGACTGAGATTCAAAAACTAGAACTTAGTTATCAAAATCCTCATTATCCTTATTCAGATGAATACAAAAAATTTCAGGTTGAAAGAGACAGGTATGGAAGTGGAGAGGGTAATTCTTTATTCAAAGTCGAATTAATAGAGTCTCTTCAAGGTATTCAAGATGCACTTGAAAGAATTTCCGATCATTTACAAGAAAACTAATGACTGAATCTGCTTTAACAAATACTCCTGAGTCTTCGGTTTACAAGAACGAAGTTTCATTTGAGTTATATCAACGCATGGCTAAATCTTTAGCTGGTAGCAATCTTGTACCAGTTCATTATCAAGGACAGGAAGGATTAGCTAATTGCTTGGTTGCATTAGAGATGGCTAATCGAATGAACATTAGTCCATTGGTGGTAATGCAAAACATGAATGTTATTCATGGAAAGCCTAGTTGGTCAGCACAGTTTATTACAGCAACAATCATTGGTTCAGGGAGGTTTGAAGATTTAGATTACGAGGAGAAGGGGACAAAGAAAGGAGATGAAGTTTTCATTACTGCTTGTCGTTGTAAGGCAATAAGAACAAAAGACAAGAAAGAAGTTTGCGGTGCTTGGGTATCTTTAGATATGGCAGAGAAGGAAGGCTGGACAAGGAATAGCAAATGGAAGACGATGCCTTCTTTGATGCTGCGTTATCGTGCAGCAAGTTTCTTTGGGAGACAATATGTGGCAGATTTGCTGCTAGGGATACAGACTGAGGATGAAATTGTGGACATCCAACCTGTGAATGTAACCGTGCCTAACACGCCACATGAAGCTGCTATCGCACAACCTAGAGAAAAAGAGCCTCTAGTCGAAGAGGACAAACCAACTAAAAAGGAGGCTGAAGATGGATTCGGATTCTGAATTTCTAACTGATGTTCAACTTGCAGAACGATGGAAACTCCACCGTAAAAGTTTAATACGGTGGAGAGGACAAGGACAGGGGCCACCATTCATCAAAATTGGAGGCAAAGTGCGCTACAAGATGGCTGATGTAGAGCATTACGAAAAAGCCAACACTCAAACTACTAATTCTTAATTTTTAACCATGTCATTTAATTTCAAGCTTGCAGTTTTCCCTCAATCAAAGGAAGACCATAAAAGGATCAGAGGAGACAAATTTGATCCAAGTAAAAAGTATCCAGAATTTAGCGGGGTAGTAAATATTCCAGCTAATCAGTTGCCTGATTTAATTAAATATTTAACCCATGCAACACCAGATTATGACGACTACAACAAAGAAGAAGTTGTTCCTTTAAGAGCTAGTGGCTATATGAATACTTCCAAGAAAGGAGGAAAGTATTTAGGACTAACAATTACTAGCGACTGGAAGAAACAGAAGGAAGTTGATGAAGGGAAATCTGTTAGCGCGAATAAGGAAGTTGCTAATGCTGTTCCTGAGACAAGCAAAGAGAACTCTAACTGGTTCTAATTGTTAAGAATTTGTGACAAGGGGTTGCACGGTGCTACCTCTTGTTGCATAATTAATACATAGGCGATCAAGCCTCTATCTTTTATCTTTTAGGAATTATGGAAAAGATTACGGCAACACTTTCTCTCACTAAAGCTCAATGGGCAATAGTGACTCTTTCTATTCACAATGTTGCTCCAATGATTCCAAGTCAATCATGGGATGTAACAGACGAAATACAAAAAGCTTTTGATGTAGCTCTTGAACAAGCTGATAAAGAGGTAGAAGTATGACTATGGAATCTTATTATTCAGAATTTGTTCCAGAATTAAGAGATGTTTGGGAACAATATTTACCTCACGAAGATGTCATGGTTGGACATCATGCAGGGCCACAAAAACAGGCTAGAGATTATGACCCTAACGAGGAACCTCATTTTGGTTTTGAGACGAATGATCACACTATTATCTGGGAAACAGAAGGTAGCCAAAAAGAACGAGTCTTCTTCGATTGCTATAGAGAAAAAGTTCATGTGATCTATATGTTCGACGATGGTCAGTTCAGAGAAGACCATTACATGACGCATGAAAACTGCTTAAAATATTTGGCTCAATTACCAAGAGGTTGGCACGCTTTTACAAGCAAAGAAGAATATCAACCTTAATTTCTCGTCCTTAGCAAGACGCTAAAAGGCTCTTTTATCCATTATCTATTATTCATTATGCCTACTACGGCAACCAAAACGAAAGCAGCATCAAAAGCTGTTATGGCTATCACTCCACCTGACTTCAGGTATTTACAGATTGATATTGAAGGTACATCACCTTTAGTAATTAATCGCTTCAGTGCTAAAGCACAGGAAGAGATGAAAGCGAAGCAAGAAGCTGGTAGTACATCTAGCAGTAAAAAAATTCGCGAAGCAAAAGATTTTACTGCTTTGTTTGAAGGAGCAAAGCATGTCAGCACAGAAGGATGGGAAGGCATACATGCTGCTGCATTTAGGAATGGTGCTATCAGTGCTTGCCGTGCAGTTGGATTTAAAATGACTCATGCCAAGCTTGCCTTTATGGTTTTATCTGACGGATTAGACAAGGTTGATTCCGCGCCACTTGTAAAACTTACAGAAGGTGTTGCCGAGGAATGGATCGCACCGACAAGGAACGCTACAGGTGTGATTGATTTACGTGCTAGGCCAATGTATAAAACATGGGCTGCTTCTTTGAGGATTCAATATGACGCTGGCATGTTAAGCGATGCGGATGTTACTAACTTGATCGCAAGGGTTGGTTTACAAGTTGGAGTTGGTGAAGGGAGGCCAGACTCAAAAATGAGTGCAGGTCTTGGTTATGGCTTATTTAAAATAGTGAATAAGTAATCTTTTCAAGGTCAGGGATTTTCCTTGACCTTCTTTTTTTTTGGCACGGTTTTGCAGGTTTGGACTGGTTGGGCGGGTACTGGTCGGACCGATCTGGTATGGATGGCAGGCATGGCGAGTTCAGGGGGGTGGGGTATCGTGTGATGCGGTGTGTTGAGGAGCGTGAGGCAGGCGAGGAATCGAGTGGTCAGGAGAGTCGAGGACGGCATGGATGGCAGGCTAGGCATGATGCGAACTGGAGGGGAGAGTCTTGGAGGGGATGGTAAAGGCATGTTGCGGAAAGTTGAGGCAGGCGAGGTCAGGAATGATGCGGTCAGGAATGGTGAGGTTTAGCAGGCGAGGCGCGTTAGGGCATGGCCCGAAAAGGAACACAAAGGCACGGTTTTGCAGGCTTGGAAGGGAGGGGTTTGGAGGGGATGGTGTGGTCGGTTGTGGTCGGTTCGGCAGGCAAGGAATGACACGGAGAGGAAGGCGGGTTCTGGTCAGGATTGGAAAGGCAGGCAAGGATGGGTGCGTTTTGGTGCGCTATGGAAAGACGAGGTTGGGCAGGCACGGAGCGTTAGGGCGAGTTACGGAGCGAAGCGGTAGGCTTGGTAGGGAGTGGAAGGGTCGGCAGGCGAGGCGCGTCAAGGTAGCGAGGAGCAAGTTAGGGAAGGGAGAGTCGAGGTCAGATGCGGCAGGCTAGGGAGGAGTGGCAGTCAATGGAGAAACGGGGCAACAAAGGCTAGGACTGGCGAGGTTTTGCAGGTGTGGTTAGGCGCGGAGAGTTGAGTTCAGGCGGGGTTTAGCAGGCATGGTTGGGCGCGGTGTGGATGGAGTTGCAGGGTCAGGCGGGGTTTAGCAGGCACGGCTATTGGCATGGCGGGTAGCGTTACGGCGGGGATTGTAGAGTTGAGGCAGGCGTGGTTGGTTTCGGCGCGGTGCGGAGGGGATGGTTCGGCAAGATAAGACTCGGTATTATTAATTCACTAACTTTTGTTTTTTATCTAATGACTGATTATTGTTTTCGCAAGTCTCCACATTCGTTTTATACAAACAATGTTGAAGCACAAGACGCAGGTGAAGAGCTTGAACGTATTAATAAAAAATACGGGCAAACTACTGCATCAAATGTTGTAGATGAATCAAGGCCAAAAAAAGCTGTTTTACATGAAGCTTTTGAATGGGATGATGAGGTCGCAGCAGAAGAACATCGCAAAACACAAGCACGTTCTTTAATTAAGACTGTTAGGGTTATTCATCCCGAAGAAGGAGAACAACCAGCTTTTGTTCATGTATCTGTTCTTAAAGCTTATGTTCCAGCACAAAGGGTCATCGAAGAACCTGAATTAATGAAATCCGCTAAGGATGGAGCAATCAGGCGGTTACATGAAGCAGAAAAACATCTCAACGAATTAAATCGTTTAGCCAATGGCAAAGATGTTTCTGTTCAAAAGACCATAGAACATGTAAAGAAAGGCCAAGAACTTTTAGCTCAAGAGAAGCCTTAATTACAATCAAATAAAAAAAGAAAATGTTGCAAGTCCTTGGACTAAAACTCTTAAAACTGGGCAGTCATCGCAAGGTCGATGTGATGATGCCACCCTCTTGGGTGACTCAGACAATGAAACCATACAAACGAAAATCTACGAGTCTTCCTGTCAATCCGATTGGTAAGCTTGGAGCTTGGTGTCTTATGCGAGGCAACAGGCTTGCTGAAATCAGGAAGGAACCAGGGGCTATCAAAGTTCTCCTACCATGATTGTTCGTTAGTATCGGAATAATTATCCTTTACCAATGGCATTAACTTTTAACAGTAAAACAATTAAGAAAGTAGTTAGTATTGATGACTTAGAAAAACTGAGTAATCCAGAATTAGATCTTTTGGAAGAAGAACTTGCGACAGCAATCAAGACGATGAATGAGAGTATAGCTTCTATAACACATGAAAAATACTTGCAAGGTCAGGAAGTAAATCCTGACTGGCTTGTTAAAATCAAACGAAAACAACAAATATGTAATACTTTTTTAGAGAAGATTCAAACAAACATTGCTTTAAATAAAAGTGAATTTGTTAGACAAAAATACCAACAGAATTTAAACAAGTTATTACAAGAGATATTGGGGAAAGAACAGTATGAAGAATTGAAGAGCAAAGCAAAAAATCTTGCTTTTGATGAGGTTGTAAAGCATGAATGAAATTTATGGTGTCAAGCTTGTTGCTATAGGAATGGATAGTTATTTCAAACCTTGGAAGCAAGTAAAAGGTTCTGTTATATGGGGTGATTTCTTTGATACAAAAAGCGAAGCTTTAAAACAAGCCAAATCCTTATCTCTTTGATTTTTATGGAAGAAGAACCACGTATCGTTTACGATGGTCAATACTATTTTCGTATTATTGATGGTCGTAGGCATTGGTTAGTACAACCGCCTAATGGTTATGAACTAACCGATGGGACTATTATTAGGGACAAAGAAAAAGAATAAATGCCGTCATTGCGGTATCACACAGGAAGAATGGTTCTCTATAGGGATGCCTGTGAGTCTTGGCGAGTGAAAATCAAAACAAAAGATGGGAAATTAGATCTTCCTTTAGATTCAGAAGATTTAGAAAATGCTGTTTTAGAGGCTGAGTACCTTTATGCAGATGCCAGAGCCATCAATCAAGGAAAGCCAAGATGTATTAATTGTATTCATTGGTTAATTCTTAAGGCAGAATGTGGTCTAGGACTACCCGAAGGCAGATCAAGTGGAGGAGAATGGGCAAAAGATTGTGCCTGTTTTTGGCCTAAAGATTAATGAAAAAACTATTGGATTTCATTGGATCAGGATTTGTTTATAAAAGTCCACAACCTTATGAAGGATTTGCAAGATTCCTTTTAGACCTTCCAAGTAAGCAGCTAAGATCATTAGCTGAAACCAATGCCCACTACAGCAAGAAAAAGCTTGTAGATCTTTATCTTTTAAAAAATAACTATGCCACAACCGAAATTTCAGATTAACGATCAAGTCAATAAGAAAAGGAATACGGGAGTCTTCCTTAAAACAGAATCAGCTAGAGGAACAATTATCAAGGTCATAGAGAAATACAACAAAAGAGATCGTATTTGTTATTACTACGGTGTTAAATGGCCTGACGGAAGACGATCAGAACACGCACAACACATACTCGTTCCAGCTCCATAAATGGTTAATAAAATTATTGCCGCATGTCCTAAGTGTTCTTTTGTTAGGACTAGAGTTGTATGCACTAAACGTGCAGAAGATGGAGTTACTATTAGACGTAGAAGATGCCCTGACTGCGATCATCGGTGGTACTCAATACAGTACCCAGAAGTTGCAATCGAGGACAGTGAAGTTAAATGGATAAAGACAGGATCTAATGCAGAGTTTGTGCCTTCATAGATTCAATAATCTTTTTAGAAAATTTTTCTTTGGAGGATCTTGTAAACAAGCAATTTTAGCTTTACATCTTGCAATTTCTGTCAAACAATTAGCAATGAATTGCGCCTGTTGAAATCCTTGTCTTTCTAAGGCTTCACAATGCCTAAGAAGTTGATCTCTTGTTGCTCCTTCATTAAACCATCTAATCTTTTTTTCTAATTCTAATTCTTGCTCCATTGTTGGAGGCTCCATCAAAGCATCTAACAAAATGAACTGTTCATCCAAGTTCTCCATCTAGTTCTTTGCCTTTAGCTGCTAACCCAGTGTAGACACCGTGGAAAGGACTGTCAGGTAAATGACGACCATCAAGGACGTACCAACGCTCC
>CEPK01000651.1_pt1 | contig 10601 bp, 15 predicted proteins | sample 356231 | NCBI WGS metagenome assembly CEPK01 (sample SAMEA2620259, study PRJEB7988) | marine metagenome | biome: marine biome (ENVO:00000447); feature: deep chlorophyll maximum layer (ENVO:xxxxxxxx); material: "saline water (ENVO:00002010), including plankton (ENVO:xxxxxxxx)" | depth 80 m
CGTGAAAACCGAGGCTATGAAAGTCGGGTCGATCTTTTGTTGTGGTACTCCTGGGATGGCAACGTAATTTAATGTGAGTATACCGCCACTCCAGACCAACACGCCAAGGCGAACAAATGTACTAATGATCGCTGCTTGCTCATCCTCATCTGGAAGGATCTTCTCTTTAAGTTTTTGTAGGGGACCTTTTTTCTCCTCCTCTAAAACTTCTTCCTTTACTTCTTTTGCCATTTATACCTATGAAGCTACTACTATATAGCTCATTCAGTAGGTTGCTTTTTCTTACCTATATTATACTTTGATTCTAACTTCCATTCACCCTTATCTTTATAGGCTATGACTTTAATTTGATTAAGTGGTGCTAGTACACCGAGTTCAGACTCAGTTACAATATCCACTAGACCCCAATCAGATAAGAGTTTAGTAATTCTGTTGCGTCGTTCAATATCATTCGATGTTAGGTTAGCGTGTTTACCATCTAACGCAAACAACTCTTTGAAATGCACGATGTAATACTTGCCTTTCTTATGCAGTATGTGACAGGACTGGAACAACTTCTTTTCCTTACGAGAAGCTACACCTATCCTAGTAAGCGTCTCTCTGACCTTTAAGAAGTCATCTGGTTGCCTTAAGGAAACCTCGACCATCATATCCACAGACCAAGACACGTCTTGCTCTTCACTCATCTCACTCCTCCAGTATTCAGTTTTGATTTGATCAATTCGATCTGATCTTTAGTCAGAATTCGTAATGCATCCCGAGCTTTGTCATTGTTATAACCAAAGTATTGCTTAATAAGATCAAGGTTCTCTGCCTTATCTTTTTTAAGCCAGGGACTGTAACGACGCTTCTTTCTGAGACTATTTAGATAAAACGAATATTGCATATCCTTGTCGAGATGATGCATCTTATTAATCTCATTTGCATACAAAACTGAATCAATATGACCTGACAAACATTTGTTCACAATATAAGATGGATACTTCTGCATCCAGTCAGGACCACGTTCTTGAAGATCCTCCTTAGTCCAGTTAACACTGTTGAGGTAGTCAGATAGTTTGTATGTCATTTTTGTTCAAAGAGATCTAATAGGGTGGAGTTATTGTAATTTGTTATGAGCAATTCCTTACGTTTGGACTGATCTAAATTATAAGATCCAGTTGATCTCATAGTATAAGTCAGATCCCATTCAGTCAAATTATAATTATCAAATAATTTTTTAATAGAATCACTAGAATTATATGTGATCATCCACTTCTTACCAGATGTAGAACAATCTAATGCAAAGACATCGTGAGTGAAGTTCCTATGCATAGTACCACCCTTCTCACCATAAAGGAAGGACTTAATATCATATGGTGGATCCATAAAGACAAAAGCATCTTCAGTGTCCTTAAGAAGTGTAGTGTAATCTAAGTTTGTTATCTTCCAGTTCTTAATGATATCAGAATAACCTGATAGTTTATCAATACCTCTCTGTGAGAAGTTTGAAACAGATGCTTGTGGTGAGAACGATGAGTTCTCTCCTAGTCCTGAGAAGGAACACTTGTTAAGAACATAGAAGTATGCTGCATTCTCATATGGAATTGTAGCCTCTTTAATATTCTTCTTAGCATCATTGAACAGTTCTCTTGCCTTATCAGGTGTGTTATATACACTCTTTAATTTTGTAAGTTCTTCAGTTAGATCATTAGGACAGTCTCTTAATGCCTTCCAGAAGTTAGACAAATAGAAATACTTATCATTAACCCATACAGGTATGTCTGGATTCTGTTTAGTAAACTCTAAAGCAACAGAACCACCACCTAGGAATGGTTCACGATACTCTTTAATATTGGTAGGGAACTGTCCAATAAGATACTTCGCTGCTCTGGATTTACCTCCAGGATATCTTAATGGTGTCTTCAATGCTTTCAAAATAAATCCCTCATAATTTCAGGTTCAGGTGGATGTGTCTGATATACAAGACTGTATCTCATAGGAGCATCCTTCATAGGTGGACGTGCACCGTGCCATAGTTCACTAGTAAATTTTACCAGTCTTCCGAACTTTGGCACAATACTCTTAACAATTTCTCCATCTTCTAGGAAGATTGTTTCTCCTCCCATACCTGCGTGCCAATCAGGATTACAATAGATCATATATGTTACACCTTCTGGACTATGTGAATCTGTATGTGGTTTAGGACAGTCCTCATATGTGAACGCATTGTATAAGCATCTACGTACTGTAGGACTACCAATTAATTCTAACCACTTCTTTGCAATAGGTTCAAACTCACCATACTCTAAATCAAATACTCTACCAAGACTAGGTACCTTATTACCAAAGGCATCACCTAATTTTTCCCATTTAGTATATGCTTCGAAGTACTGATACAGTTCCCATACATCAGTGAACTCAAATAGATCGTCAGTATACTCAATCATAATGTCATTTGTGGTCCGTGTCCATAACCAATGTCTTCTTCACCGTGTCCTCTTCTTCTTAACTCATCATCTTGTACTAACTTACAGTTAATCATATTCTGTCCATATGGTCCTTGATTAATAGGACCAGTTGGAAATGCATTGAATGAAATATTTGCTCTTACAAAATCTGCAAAATGTGGTGCAGTAAAATGAACTAACCAACTTGGAAATATTACTAGGGTACCTGGTTTATATACAGGTGCTTCTACAGCGTTCTCATATACTGCTGAGATTATTTCTAACTGATTATATGCTCTTGCTTGCACAGGGTCTTGGAAGAGCGTAGGATACCCATCTGTGAGGCAGTAGGTGCCACTGTAGTATGACATAGGGTGTCTGTGTGGTTGATGGCATCCACCACTGTTAGGAAGCGATACAACCCCCCAAGCAAGACTTACCTCAAACTTACCCCACATTTCAAACTGTTGATCTTTCTTAACTTCATCTAAACATTGATCAATCCATTCAAAAGTATTTTTAAATTGTGGTAAGCAATGTAAGTTACCCTGTGTAGTTTGTACAGTATTAGGTAGATTAAAATTTCCTCTCTCAATAGGATCTAAAGCGTCAAGAGTTTCTTCTACTAACTCAGGACTACTCTCAAATGTAAAGAGTTCTACAGGAAAGATGGGATGCTTTTTCATTTCTTCCAAACACACATTGAATCATATACACTCATATGTTGAGTGATATTATTTTGTTCTCTAAATTCTGCTACTGCTCTCTGAATAAGATGTGATTTATAATCGTGACCACATATCAATCCACCATATTTAATCTTAGGATACCAATCATTTAATTCTTTAAGTGCTTGTTCATATGTCATCCAAGCATCCATAAAAATAAAATCAAAATGTTCATCAGGAAATGTGATAGCTAGATCCTCTATGTTACCTTTGATGATTGTTGATCTATGTTCTTCACCAGAAAATCTAATATGATGATGTGCCATAAACTCAAAGATTTCCATCTCTGCTTCACCAGTAGAGTTGGAAGGACCAGGTTCATTATCTTCTCTTAAATAATCTGTATATGGTTGCCAGTTATCGATACCAGTAAGATGTTTAATGTTAGGACAAGCTTGCAACAAAGTACAAAAACTTTGTGCACGATCTACTCCTAGTTCGAGACCAATAAGATCATCACCGTGCATACCAATAAGATGCACAACAGATCGTACATCCGTAAGAGAGTTTTTAAAGTCATAGTTCATTTAAACTGACACCTCATCATAAGTTCTGTCATACAAGCAACTAGATTAATCTCTTGATCTGCTACGAATGCTGCCTTGTATTGGTACTCACCAATAACAAGAACTGCTTCAGGAATAGATGCAGATTGCAAATGATTATATAACGAATCATATAACTTTCTCATAATCTGAGTTGGTTCACTATCTAGGTTTTGAACTACCCATTTTTTCATATTAGTAAACTCTTTGTTCTTAAGATATCCAACAAGATCTTGCAACTTAGTATCTGTTACAGCAGCAAGTACACCTGTATCGATCTTACCAATAGAACTATATCTCTGTAACTCATTAAGAGTACGTCTGAAGTCAGGGAAATACTTCTGAACTAATGCTACAAGAACTTTAGGTTCTGCTTCTACCTTCTGCTCTGCAAGGATATCTTGGATCCTCTTAAAGAACTGAGCAGCAAGGATCTGTTTCTCCTTACCATTGATACCAAAGTCTACAACAGAACAACGTGAATGTAATGGTTCAATTATCTTGTTCTTGTAATTGCACGTAAATATGAACCTACAGTTCGAGGAGAACTCCTCGATAGTAGCTCGTAACAATAACTGTACGTCGTTTGTGGTGTTGTCTGCTTCATCGATGATGATGATCTTGGCACCACCCACGAGGGAAACAGTTGATGCAAAGTTTTTTGCTTGGTTCCTAACTGTGTCGAGGAATCTACCTTCATCTGATCCATTGATGACATAGTAATCTGCTCCTAGTTCTTCACATAATGCCTTAGCAACTGTGGTCTTACCGATACCTGGTGGACCTGACAGTAATAGGTTTGGAATCTTTTTATTTGCTACAAATTTCTGTAGAACTGTTTTGATGTTATCAGGAAGAATACAATCCTCAATCTTACGAGGACGGTATTGTTCACACCATAGAAAATCAGACATAGATCGACTCAGGAGATTGCATAATATTAAATGAGAATATAATTCTATCCTCTGCAGCAGCGTGTGGCAACGACTGATGCAAACATTGTGATGGGAAGAAGATTATATCACCCTCTTCACATTTTGGAATCTTCTCATCAATAAAACCAGACCAAGGATCTGGAAATGGTGAGAAGAAACAAGTTGGTTTATGTGCTCTACCCAACTGTGCATAGAACACTGCTGAGTAACCTATAACACCGTGTGTATGTACAGGATGCATTTGGTTAGCACTATATCTCTGACACCAAGAACTCATTACCTGTGCACCAGGATTTTCTTGAGCAAAGAAGTCTAATGGTCCTCTAAGTAAATCCATTAGATCCATATGATATGGAGGTTGCTCACCTCTAGTGAAGTACCTATGGTAATCACTATAAAAATGTTCTAGGTTACAGTCAGGATCATCCCAGTTAATCGAAGATAAAAAATCCCTCTTAACATTTTGCCAGTCAGGTACGTGACATATAAGACACGGTAGTCTAAACAAATCTGCTTGGAGGGATACAAATGTTGGGATCATTTTGTGTCTGGTTCAAGAGCAATATAATACTCTACATTGTTTGCTGCTGATACAAAATGACTTACTTTATTTTTAGCAACACTAACTGCATAATCACCTGGTAAAATCTTAAGATTCTCTACCTTGAAACAATAGCAGAAGTCTTCACTACTTGTGTTCTTACCAACTGGAACTGAATACGTATTTGATGTCTCGTTCTTCTTGTCACATACTTGTAACCTAATGTCCTCGCCTTTATTGTACAAACATAAATCAGGTACCTGATATACACTTGCTGCTCTAATAAGATCCTGTAAAGTATCTGTCTTAAGACTAAACTGTACATCCACATCTGGCATCTGGATACCTTTATTAGGTACAGATGGAATTACAGAAGGGTCAGAATAGTAGAACGTTCCTCTTGAGTTAGAGGTTTCGTCTGTTGTGATAAGCTTCGAAGGGTTTGAGAAGTCGAAGACTGGACTCTCAAAGAGTGAGAGAGTAGATAGGAAATTACCGAGATCATAAATGGCAATTTCTTGAGGGAAGTCTTCGCTGACAATAGCAGAAGCAAAGATGTTTTTGTTGACAGATAATGTCCTGATGCTGTTGCCAGGATCGATAACAATCGACTTGTTGATCGTGGCAAAGTTCTTAAGGAGGTTCTGAGTTTTTTTACTGAGTTTGACAAGGGACATAATGTAGTTAGAGGATCATTTATCATAGTCTACAGCAAATGCTGTAGAACTATTGGAATTAATTTGGTTTGCTCTCTCACGCTTATCGTTGAAGTGGAGTAGCAAGATACCGTAGTGAATAATCTTTATGATATCACGACGTGCTGTACCTTTTCTATCATAGCGTGAAGCATACTTAAGGACATTACTCCTACAGAATGCTTCTGCGTCACCTACTGAATCTATGAGGTCAAGAGTCTGTACGTTGCCGACTGAATAGTGACCCCTGTAGGTGTTTGAAATGTACTCGGAGATCTCTTTGAGATACTCTTCCTCATTGTACTTTCGGTTCATACTGAATAACCATACTGTTCTCGAAGGATCTTCTTATAAGGTAAACCCAGATCTCTGAGTTCGGTAACAAGTTTTAACTTGTTGTGAAGAGCAGTATCGCCACCCAGTTTTAGGGCAGCGACTACTGTTCTCAGTTCTTGGTCGTCTATAGGAAGATCCATTTGAATTAAGTATACGTCAGTTTGGTTGATCGGTCAAGTCATCTGATGATACATTGAAATCAGCATCAATCTTGTCATACAACTCAAGGAATGCTTGCTTAGTCTCATCATCAAATCTGTTGATGCTGAACTGGATAGCGTCCTCCTTTGAACCGAAGATCTCGAATGCCTTAACGATGTGAACCAACCTACGTGTGGAGATCACCTCATCAATTCCTCCATCGTTGAAGGTCTTACGGATGATCTGTGCCCAGTCAGCAAGACGTGCACAGAAGTCTTTGTCCTCACATTGCTTGTGTAGAATTTTTACTTCTATTGCTGGTGATGGATACTCCTGTTCAAGAGTGATCGCAAATCTCTCAAGGAACGCTTCGTTAAGAACGTTAGTTCCTATGAATCTACCATCGTCAGAACCTTTACCCTTTGTGTTCGCTGTAGCAATTACATTGAACCCATTAGCAGGTCTTACATACTTACCGATCTTCTTAAGGAAAACACCCTTGCCTTCAAGGATGGACTGTAGACAGAGGATCTTGTTTGATGCAAGATCAATCTCATCTAGAAGGAGGATAGCTCCCCTTTCCAGTGCTTCGATAACTGGTCCATTATGCCATACAGTACTACCATTATTAAGACGGAACCCACCAATAAGGTCATCTTCGTCTGTTTCAACAGTAATGTTAACTCTAATCAACTCTCTATTTAGACTTGACGCTGCTTGCTCTACACCGAATGTTTTACCGTTACCAGATAGACCAGTGATAAAGGTAGGATAGAACTTCTTACTCTTGATAATCTTCTTAATAGAGTTGTAGTTTCCGAATGGAACATAGAGTTCATCCTTAGCAGGTACTAGAGATACTTTTGGATCTGACTTAACGATCTGCTTTTCAAAAACCTCACGTGCTTCTTCGATGGTTAGGTTCCACTTACCGATGGACTTCTTGTACTGCTTGAGTCTCTTTTTGATTGTTGCATATGAACATTTGAATTCGTCTGCTGCTTTCAACAATTCTTGTGTAGAAACTTCAGTCCCGAAGTTGCTTGTAAGGTACTCAACAACTCCTTCAGTTGTTACAGGGATTTCAGTTTGGAATGCCATAATGTGTGTGTCGTATTTGTTTTGTATGTACTTATTATAATGTGAAAAAGGGGTCTTGCGACCCCTTAGTAGACACTTATCCAACTGTCTCAGCGAATGATGCGAGCATCTTTTTATTGGATGCTTTGTTCTTGAACATCTTCTTGAACGCTGCACCAACTTGTGCCTTTGTTGCATCTTCCTTTAGATCATCTAGTGGATTGTCATCTACTATGTTAGTTGTTGGCATAACAAACAACTTGTCATAAGGTGACTCAGTTACTTCATAGAACTTCTGCTTTCTGAATCTCTTGATCGCTTCATCACTGATCTCATTAATGAATCCCATATACTGAATCATTCTGAAGTATCCACTAGTGTCACGTGGTGTGATTAGACGGAACCCTAGCATTTGTACTTGTCTGAATGAATCCTTAAGGTTCTGGATGAATATATTTGTCTGCTCTAGAGGGTTGTCCTTACGAGCATATACTCTTCCAGTCTTACGATCTCTCAACTGGCAACGTCCGTTGAATGAATTACGGAATAGGTTATCACCTGCTATTGCTGATCTCTTGCAGTTGTAAGTAGGTTGTGCTGCTTCACCATCAGTTAGGATTGATAGAGATACTTTCTCTGCACCAGTTTTCTTGATGAACTGTGGAAGTACTGAGTGCATTGCTGCAATTGCTTCCATCAATGGTGTACCTGAGAGACCTAAGATTGCAGGACATCCCATAGAGTATACACGCTGCCAAACTTTTGGTTGAGTGCTGTTAACACCAGCATTTCTCCAGAGTGCTAGGGCAGATCTATCTTTATCTTTCTTGTTTCCCTCTGAACTAAGCATTTCAAGTAGACCAAATCCTTGATTGAAGGAGATCTTACCCAACTTCTCTTCGAACTTATCTTCTGTTCTATCATAGTAGTTGTTGGAATAGATGCTATTGCTGAATGCATATACTCTATAAGGGATACCAACTTTCTGGCAGAACCAAGTTAGTTGAAGAACTTGCTTTACTGTATCGAACAAGCAATTGCTCATTGAACCAGACCAGTCTAGTAGGAAAATCATACCGTGATTCTTTCCTTGAGGTAGGTTGGTTACCTTCTTAAATAGATCCTCGTTATATCTGTAAGTATGAAGCTTCGCTGTATCGAGAACCCCAGTGCGACTAGTAGTAGAACGAGCATAACTCGAAGCTGCCTTACGACACTCAAACTCTTTGACCAGATAATTGACTTCTTTCTGTGATGACTTAAAGAACTCTCTGTAGTCTTGCTCACTCTTGTCAAGGTCTGCTTTCTCAACATTGTATCTCCAGAGTTGACCATCATCAGGATATTTAGGCATCTGAACCTGATATCTCTCTTCAGACATCTCAAGGATTTCCTTCCAAGAGATGATCAACTTATCAGGATCAACTTTATCAATCTCAACATACTCAGTCTCGTATCCACCGTGCTTGACATAATCTTTAACTTTGTCTGTAAAGATCTTATCTGTCTGTGCTTCTAGTGGATCACCACCTTCTCTACCACCTTCTTGTATATGATCTGTATCCTCTACATCCTGAGTTAGATCACCACCCTCAGATTCAGTTCCATCATCACTCTCTTCCTGACCATCAGTGTCAGCATCGATTGGTGGTTCCTCTGAGAAAGGATCTTGTGAATCATCACCTAGATCTGGATTAGATGAGATATCAGGCATTTCAAATTCTGAATCATTATCTTCTGCATCTGCTTTCTCTTGATGATCAAACTCCTCCTTCATATACTCATAGATGTCTCTAGATACTTTCTCTACATCTTCGAAGGTCTCACACTCTCCTACTGCATCTACGAATACTTGCTCTTCATCTGTGAATGGGATGAACTGGAAGTTACCGATCTTGTACTGTAGGTTGATCTTATCAATTAGAGAGAACCTAGTAACGTTTCCTTGTACTTCAAAGAAATCTTGCTCACTCAACTCCTTATAACCTGCGAAGAATGTCTTAGGAAGACCTTGATATCTACGCTTCATCAACTTCTCGATACGAGCATCTTCTACTACATTCAAGAATGACTGAGGTACTTCTTTAAAATCCCAAGACCTTGGAGTGTATAGAGCGTGTCCTACTTCGTGACTGACAAGCATATCATATACTGCTTCTGTTGCTTGATCCCAGATTGGAAGTGTTAGTACACGTCTCTCTACGTCAAACTGAGCAGTCTCGCAATTTCTATGCTCGATGATTAGATCCTCTGTTGCTAGTAGTTTAGCAAGGGTTCCTTTGACTTCTCTGTTGACTGTCATTTAATTCCTTCGTTTGTATACACATATAATAACTAGAAAACCGTCCCTTGGGACGGTTAAGTAGACACTTTATCAACTGGTTGCGTCTGTCTCTCGCACTCTTAAGTGCACGTGGTTTTAATTTACGTTTGGGTGGCTTCCCAGAATTGTGTTGCCAATTTGGAGTTGTCATTTTGCATTGAAAGCTATGGATACTCTAGGAGTATCTATACGATTTTTCTCAGTTTTGTGCTCTAACCAAGATGGGAATAATACAAGAGTCCTTGGTGTAGGAGGGAAGTGACGACCTTCCTCTGTACCCCATAGACACATCTTAGAATAAGGATTGGGATTCAAGAATACAATCCCTCCCATCTGGGGAACACAGTCCTTATGATAGTATACACCAGATACTTGAAAACCTGCGTGAGTGTGTGCAATTTGGAAACTGTCCTTCGGTCCCCTATTCAGCCAAGAATTCGCTATCGTACAAGTAGGATCTATATGTGCCAATGACTTTTCACAAAATGCTCTCAAGCGGGGTAAATTATATTTTTGAAACAACTGGAGATCGTTCATCCCTGTATGTGACCCATAGACAATTTCTTCCTTGGCACCTACACTCAGGTGAGATAGGATGTCTGGATCATCAGGAATTCCATCGATCTCCTCGTCAATTAATGTGTCACTATGATTAAACACATATAGATGTGTTGGGAAAAGTTCCATATCAAATTGGATTAACCTTGCCAAATTAAATCAGGCATTTGCTGAGGGGAAGATCTTCCCACAGTGAGCATAAGAATGAAGTATCCTATGAACCATATAGCGTTGAATATCCACGCTTGTCTATAGAGATACTTTCTTACACCCATAGAGATTGCAACTCT
>CEPK01061836.1_pt1 | contig 10600 bp, 8 predicted proteins | sample 356231 | NCBI WGS metagenome assembly CEPK01 (sample SAMEA2620259, study PRJEB7988) | marine metagenome | biome: marine biome (ENVO:00000447); feature: deep chlorophyll maximum layer (ENVO:xxxxxxxx); material: "saline water (ENVO:00002010), including plankton (ENVO:xxxxxxxx)" | depth 80 m
CGCGGTCGACATCTCGCCGTCGACGCGTCGCCGTGTGACGTCGGTCGCGCGTGCGTGTCGGAGTGCGCTCGAGTAGTATGGGTAAATAGTAGTATCCTATAGTTATCCCGGTTTGTTCCCCATATGGTAGCAATTTCGTCGTCGATCGGTCGGTCGAGACGCGGTCGTAACACCATGGACGCGGGACGTCAGACGACGTCCGCCGAGCCGTCTCGACATGGCGACGTCGACGAAGGGGAAGGGAAGCGAACGCGAGTCGTTGCTCGGCGCGACGACGGGCGACGGTGCGGACGCGGAGGGGACGAAGACGATGACGATGACGATGACGAATGATTCGCAGCCCGTGTCCGCGTGGCTCAAGATCGCGTCCTGCGTCGTCTTGCTCGGCTTTCAGATCTCGTCGACGATATTCACGCAGTTGAGTAAGTCTTCGGACGGGACGTATCCGTACAACAGCGTGTTGCTCGCGGCGACGGTGGAGATGACGAAGTTGGCGGCGTCGAGCGCGTTGTTGGTCGGACTCAAACTCTCGGGGCGAGAGGTGCGCGTGACGTGGTCGCTGCAGCGGTTTCTGAGCTTTGCGATTCCGGGATTTTGTTACTTTGTGAGCAATAATTGCATGTTCTTGATCATTCGCGAGCTCGGGCCGACGACGTTTCAGATTATGAACAACTTGAAGATTTTGAGCACCGGAGTACTCATGCGCGTGTTTTTGAACCGGCCGCTGTCTTGGATGCAGTGGCGCGCGTTGGCGTTGTTATTCTTCGGTTCGGTCATCTCGGAGATTTCTGATAAACCTGGACATCAATTGCGTGGAACACTCTACGGGTATCTGTTGGTACTCGTCAACACCTTCGTCGCGGCGACGGCGAGCGTGTTTTCGGAGAAATTATTAAAGGGCGACAGCTTGGCGCAGAGCGACAGCATTCACTGGCAAAACATTCAGTTGTACTTTTACGGCGTCATCTACGGCATGATTCCCGTGTTGACCAATCCGCTCAACGCCGCCGGCGGCATTTACCACGGCTTCAACTTTTTCGCCTGGGCCACTGTATTTTCGCTCTCCTTCGCCGGCTTGACCATCTCCTTCATCCTCAAATACATCGACAACATCGCCAAATGTTTCTGCGCCGCCGGCGCCATGCTCGGCGTCGCGCTCATCCACGTCTCCATCGAGCACGAAACCTTACCGTTGCGTCTCGTCGTCAGCATATCTCTCGTCGGCTTGGCGCTCGAGATGTATCACTCGCGCCAGTGAGCGCGCATCGTCGCCTCCATCGAAGAGACGAACGAATACCCACACCGCGACCGAATCCCGCGTCCTCGCGCGTCCTCGCGCGCCGTTCGCGTCCCTTGTCATCCCCACATCCCATTTTGACCAATCACGACTCACCAAGCCACCCACTCCCCTTGCGGTCCCGATTCCCCACCCCCGCGGGCCGCGTCACTCGTCGTCGCCTCCACCGCGCGACCGCTCGTTCGTTCATCATGAGGTGCGCTCGAGACGCGACGAAAGCGCCCTCGTTCCCCCTCGCGCCTCTTTCGCGTCGCGCGCGCGCGATGCGGTGACGCGACGACGCGAATCGCGTTCTTTCGTTCGTTCGTTGATTGAATTCTCGATCGCGATGACGATCCGTCGTCGCGTCGCGCGGTGTGACGACGACATCGACCGTCGCGTCGCGCGCGACGTTTGGGAACGCGTCGCGGTGTTCGCGCGCTCGGGCGCTCGGGCGCGGAGGCGCGGAGGCGCGCGAGGGAGGGACGCGCGCGCGGTGGGCGCCTCGTCGCCCGGCGCCGGCGCGCCGAGGAAAGAAATCGAGAGACTGACGGACCGGACCGTGTGCGCGTGTGTTTTGTGTTCGTGACCACAGCGGTGACGGTGATGATAAAAGTGGATTGGACGTGCATCTGAAGCAACCGAGACGATGCACGGATGTTTTGTTTTTACTCTTCTTCGTCGTGTTTTGGATCGCGATGTTCGTGCTCGGCTTTTACGGCGTCGGCACGGGTAATCCGAAGATTTTGCTCTTCGGCACGGATTACCGCGGGCAGGTGTGCGGGAACGGCGATAACGAAAACTACAAGACGCGTTATTTCGTCAATCCCGGGGAGATTATGTTCGCGGCGGGGATTCACCCGACGTATTCGCGAAGCATCGGCACCAAGTACAATTTGCGAGACGCCAAGAGCATTTGCTTGAAGGACTGTCCGAAGCCCAAGAACGCCACGGCGGTTGGAACCGTCGCGAACACCGTGAACTGGGTGTGCGATTATCCGGTCGGCACGACGCCGAGCGCGGGGTACACCAAGGCTGATTGGGAATCGGACAGCTACGACTACTACAGCCAGTTGACCACGACGCAGCAAAGCAACTCTCGCGCGATGAAGGGACCGTGTTACCCGGTTCTCTTCGAGACCGCGAACACGTTCTACACGTGCCAATACTATGGCTATGGTGACCAAAACGCGCAGGACGCGCTTGTGGCCGCCGGTGGCTACTCGAATGCGTTCGGCACCAACGCGTTGAGTACGTTCACCAAGCGCATCGGCGACCAAGTCGAAGAGATGCTCTCTGGTCCGCTCGCGTCGATTGAACGCTACATTGATGACTTTACCACCGGTTGGAAGGTTGTCCTCGTCGCCGGTGGCGTTTGTCCGATCGTCTTGAGCATCCTCTTTCTCTTCTTTCTTCGATATTTCACGGGTCTCTTCGCATACACGGTGCTCTTCAGCGTCAACGCGCTCGCCGTCGCGCTCACTATTTACTTGTTTTTGAAGGCGGGTGTCATCGGCTCCGATGAAATCACCGCGTACGTGAGCAAGGCGTCCTCCAGTGCCGCCGACGCGATCACCAACTACGCCGATCCCGCCGAAAAAGGTCAAGACACGCTCAAGATCATTGCCTACGTTGTCTTGACTTTCACCATCATCTTCTTCCTCTTCTCCATGATGATGCTTCGCCGTGTCAAGGTGGCCGTCGGCGTCATCAAGGTGGCGACGAGTGCTGTCGGTAAGATGCCGACGATCACCCTGTTCCCCATCGTCCCGGCTGTCATGATGGTTCTCCTCTTCGTGTACTGGCTCTTCACCTTCGTCTTCCTGTACGCGTCGGGTGAAATCAAAATGCAAGACTGTACCATGGACAATACTGTGCCGCCGATGGTGTACTGCGTCTCCCCGACCGACACGTCCAGCTGCCACTGCGGTTACCAGACGTCTTGGGACCGCAACTTGCAGGGTGTCCTCGCGTATTACCTCTTTGGTTTCTTGTGGGGCTCGCAGTGGATCATCGCCATGTGCTACCTCATCATCGCCTGCGTCTTTGTCCAGTACTATTTCAAGAGCGGTGACTACAACGCGCTCAAGAACTTCCCGTTGGTCGCCGCGTCGAAGAAGATGACCTACTTCCACAGCGGTACCGCCGCGTTCGGTTCCTTCTTTGTCGCCATTTTGCAATTCATTCGCATCGTCGTGCGCTTCATCGTGCACCGATTGAAGAAGTTGAAGAAGGATAGCAAAATCATCAAGTACGCCGGCTACTACGTGGAATACTGCTTGTGGTACTTGCAAAAGTGCATCGAGTGGTTGAACCGCAACGCGTACATCATGACTGCCATCGACGGTACGTCCTTCTGCACCTCTGCGTGGAACGGCTTGGCGCTCCTCGTCAAAAACATCATGAGCGTCGCCACCGTCAACATCGTCGGTGACATCATGCTCTTCCTCGGCAAGTTGGTCGTCTGTCTCGGCTCCGGCGTCATCGCATTCGGCATGTTGGACTCGGACACGTTCAGCTACGGCGACGAAAAGGTGTCTTCACCGCTCTTCATCGTCATCGTCGTCTGCCTCTTTGCCTACCTCATCGCCTCCGTCTTCATGTCCATCGTGGAGCTCGGCATCGATACCATCCTCCTCTGCTACTGCAAGGACACCGACGACAACGGTGGCACTCCGCTCAACGCCCCGCCCGCGCTCGTCAAGGCCCTCGGCATGGCGAAGAAGGTCAAGGCGATCCAAGCGCAAGAGGCCAAGGACCGCGCCGCGCGCGCCGCCGCGGAATAGAGCTCTATTCGCCGCCGACGCGGCCCCGTCCTCCCACGCGACGACGGCGGTCCGACTCACCGCACACATAATCCCTTTCACGTTTAATACACGCGCGGTATCGTTCTATGCGCGCACCGCGCGTTGTCCTCGCGAAAATCCTCCTTCCTCCCTTTCCCGCCGTCGACGACTGAGATGACTGAAGAGATATCTCGTCGAAAAGGGCGCGCGTCCCCGCGTCCGCGTCACACGCGCGCGCGTCTCGCTCGCGGTGAGGCCGCGAGCGAAGAGACGTTTCCTTTCACTTTTCCTCTTCCCCGAACTCGCGCGCCATGGCGAGCCCGTACCTCGCGCGCGCGAGCTCGCTCGCGCGCGGCGCCTTCACGGTGGCGAGCGGTGGGTTCGCGGGCTCCGTGAGCGCGGTCACGGGTCTCGGCGGCGCCGTCGTCTTCATCCCGGCGCTCTCAAAGCTCGGGTACGAGGCGCGGCACATCGTCGGCACGGCGGTGGTGGCGGTGACGGGGGCGACGGCGGCGGGATCGTTCGCGTACGCGCAAAACGGGGTGAGCGACGTCCCGGTGGCGGTGACGGTGGGGTGCGTGGGCGCGGCGTGCACGCCGATCGGACAGTTGATGGCGAAACGGTTGAGCGGGAAGACGCTTCGTAAGATGTTGGGCGGGGCGTTGATCCTGTGCTCGCCGAGCGCGATGTTGAAAAAGCATCAACAAGACGCGGATGAGGGACGGGACGCGAAGGCGGATTGGAAGATTAAACGCGAGCGACCGCCGCCGACGAACACGTACGAGGTGGTGCGCAATCAGTTTTTGGATCGTCACGATAAGTACGGAGGTTGGATCGAGGCGCTGTCGGCGGAGCGGGAGATGTTGGCGCTCGGCGCGGCGTGCGGGTTGTTACAAGGAACGGTGGGCGTTGGCGGCGGGGTTTTGGTGTCGGCGTACCTCACCGGGATGACGGATATGGAGGTGCATAGGATTTGCGGTACCGCGCTCTTGGCCACGGTACTGACGAACGTGGCCGTGAGTGCGGCCCACTTTAGAAACGGGAACGTGAAGAGCAAATCGGCGGTGCTCTTGGCGGGCTCCGCCATGGCGTGTTCGTACCTGGTGGCGAAGAACATTTCGTTGCAAATCCCCGAGGAGCACGTGAAACAGTTCATCATCGTCGCGTTGATCTCTTCCGGTGTTTCCATGCTAAAGTAGCGCGCGCGCGCACACACACACACACACACACACACACACCGTTCCATCATCCACGACCACAGTTGTTTCCCATCGCGAGCGCATCGACGCGAGACGAGATACTCTCGCCTCGTCGACGCCGCTCGCGGCGCCCGCACCAAAAGCCAAAAGTTGTCTATTTGATTAAGTTAAAGAGTTCTTCTCGTTACATACTACGTTTAATCCGCGACGAGTGACTTTTTCAAGCACGTCTCGACCGCGGCCTAAGTGCGTTTCGTATCGCATCGACGCCTTTCGCTGGCTTTGGCGTCGATTCTACGCGCCGATAGCGTCGTCTTTGAGACGCGTTTCGTCGCTCCCGACTATTCAAATCTCTCTACACCCCCCTATAATCACCCTCAGCGCCGTCGGAGGTCACGGCTCCGAATTGATGGTGCTGAACACAAAGGAAGTCACGCCCTCGTACTTGGAATTGACGGTCAAACCATCGCTCCACTCTTCAATCATCTGCGCGTCTCGAGCGACGCGGCGAAGGTAATCGCACGCTTCGCCGAGTTGCTCCCAGTTGTATCCCGCCACCTCCTCTAGAATCGGAATCTCGTCCCACTTAATGTCCAGGTACCGCAGAGACGCCGCGACGGAGGCGGCGGCGATGAGCGAGGGCGTGAATTTCAACCCCTCGTGCCCATACTTGGCCAACTCGACGAGGTAATACGTCGTCTCTTTAAAACACGCGGCGACGTCTCCGTAGTGCGCGAACGCGCAATTTGCAAACTCGATGCGGTCGGGAAACTTGCGGAGTTGATTCGTCGTGCGAAGGACACTCTCGACGTACGCCTCGGCGAATCCGAACGCCGTCGGACGAATGAGCGCGTACTTGAGCTCTCGAAGCAATGCGCGCTCGGCGAGCAACAATTGATCGCGCGTAAACGACGACACCTCGGCGTACGTCGCAAACTCATTCGCCGTGGGCGTCATCACCTCGGTCACCTTGGCGGCGACGAAGATGCACGTGATACCGAGACGTTTGAGTTTATTGCACAGCGGGTGCTGCATGTCCACCGAGTGTAAGACTCGATCGCCTCCGAGCGCGCGGAGCGGTCTCGCCTCGACAGGCTCGCTTCCGCTCGCGCCGCTCCTTTGTAAAAAAGTATCCGGCACGCGCTGCGTCAGAAACGTGTCCATGTACACGATGGCGAGGTGTAACGTCTCGTCCGTCAACGACATAGAATTGTGCTGATCAGCCATCCAATCGATGAGTTGTTGACGCGTCGCCACGCTGCGAAGGGCGCGAAAATCAAAACGGAAAAATCAGTCAGTCGATTCGAGCGCTTCGCGAGACGCCGCGGGGAGTCGCGTCGACGTCGCTCCCTCGCGATCGATGTCGCGCCCACGGTGAGATTCGACGCCTTCCACTCGCGCCGTCGCACCGCCCGCGATCGCGCTCGCGTCGTGAACCGTCGTCGCCGCTCCCGCGCGCGCGCGTCTCTTTGCCGTTTAAATTTGAACGCACTTGAAATACCGCCCGTCGCCGACATACGGCGCGAGCACATTTTCCTTGATCAATTCCTGCCTCCGACGTCCTCCGCGCACGCTGAACGGATAATCTTCGCTATTCGTCGCCACCATGCCCCTCGCATCGCTCGGCACGGCTCTCGTCGCTGCGCGCGCGTCGTCGTCGTCAGTCTCTTTTCAAAAATTTCAAAAAATTTCAAAACATCATCATCATCGCGTCGACAATGCGTCGTCACCGCGCGCGTACCTCTCGTCTCCGGCATCGTCTCCCGGCACATGAAATCATCCTTTTTCGTCTTCTTCCGCGTTCGTCCCTCGCTCGACGTCGCCTCGCGCTTGACACCGCGCGGATTCCCTTCGCGCGCCCCCACGCCGTTCGCGCGCCGCCCCCTCGCCGCTTTCACCCCCGCATTCGCCCCGCTCGACTGCGCGGCGCCGCCGCGATTGGTGAGATCGACCAAGGGATTATTCCCCACCCCGTTCCCGCGCGCGCGCGCGGTGGCGGCGACGCGACGCGACCGTCGAACCGGAGACATGGCGCGCGCAAACTCGGCACTCGCGCGGTTTGAATTCCTTCCCACGACGTCTCTCTCGACCTCTCTCGACGTCTCGCGCGCGACGTCGCGCGCGACGTCTCTCACCGAGACGCGCGAAAAAGAATTCCCTCGCGTCGTTGAATCCCCTCGCGGGACGTCGCGCCGATCGCGCGCGCGCGTGTGCGGCGACGAACCCGCGACGTCCGCGAACGAACGGTTGGGTTCCATTGGTCCGACTGATGCATGAATGCATTCGATTCGATTCGATTCGATGCGACCCGTCGTCACCGCGCGACGACGCGCGCGACGACGAGCGACGAACGGCGATCGATGCGAAAGAAATTCATCGACGTTTCTCGCGCGCTCGCGAGCGAGACGGGGACTCGGCGACGACGGAATCGGTGACGAATCGGTGACGAATCGGTGACGAATCGGTCTCGATGCGCCCTCGCGACGACGACGTCGAGGGCGAGCGCGCGGTGACGGTGAGACCTCGCGCGTACGACGCGGCGTGGATGCGAAGAGGAAAATCCGAGACGTCGAAACGAGCGCGCGGGGGGGGAAGAGACGGCCGCGCGAGGCGACGGGGGCGATGGATGGATGACGCCGATGCCGATGGATGGCGGTGGGGCGCGCGCGCGCGATGGACGGTGTTCGCGGGGGTTTTGCGCGATGCGAACGCGTTGGCCGCGCTCGCGCGATCGGCGATGGGAACGTGTGATCCAGCGCGCGCGTTCGGGGCGATGCGCGCGAGAGAGGCGTGCGGGGTGACGACGAGAAGGGGCGGGGAAGGGACGCGCGAGGCGACGGGACGCGTCGAGGCGAGTCGAGACGCGAGCGCGAGGACGCGGTATCAAGGGGATTGGCTCGACGTCGGAGAAGTGTGTGGGAAGGGGAAGACGATCGAGGACTACGTGTCGAGATGGCGCGCGGGTCCGTTCGAACCGTACGGGGGGAGGAGGAAGGATTGCGCGTACGCGGTGTGCGGCGCGGAGGACGCGACGAGACGAGGCGCGGCGGCGTTGATGCGAGAGATTTCTCGCGAGTACGAGTTGTGTGGACTTGGAAAACACGAACCCATGGTGGAGGGTGACGATGGATCGGTGTTCGAACCCGTGGGCGATGGGTTCAGGCGCGGGGGTGCGAGTACGTTGGATGGATTCTCTCGCGCGCTGAGCGCGGCGGCGCAGCGCGCCGCCGAACTCGCCTCGCGTAAATCGCAAATGTGCGTCGTGTACGTCATCATTCCGGACGACATGAGAGAGATCGACGCGTTGACGCTCATCGCGTTGGCATCGCACGTCATGAGCGAGGCGACGACCGCGGTGGATCGACGATTTCTCTCCGTCTCGGTGCAAGCCGTGCCGGAATCGTGGTGTCGAGACGCGTACGCGTGGTCCGCGGCGAGCGTGCGCGCGATGGCGTTCAACGTCTTCTTGAAACTCGCGAGACCGATGATCGTGCGGCGCGTGCCGCTCTCGAAGGATAATTTGGACGCCGCACCGAGGAGCGCCAGAGTCGCGGAGAACGCGAGCGGACGCGAGGGCGTCAGCGGCGCCGCCGTCGTCGGTCGCCGCGAGCCGCATCCGTTGTTTAAAACTCCGGAGACGGACACGAACAGAACGATCCCGTCGTTTCCAGCGTACGAACCGTTGTACGCGTTGACGCCGCTGATCGACGAAGACAACGCGGCGAGCGTATCGTCCATGGAGAGAGGATTACACTGCGCGTACATCGTCGTGGCGTCGCGTTGGATCGTGGCGTCTTGGTCCGATTCGAACGGCGAATTCTTTAGCATCGAAGCCGAGCCATTCGCGAGCTCGAACGACGTCGAGACGAACGGTATGCGTTGGCTCATCGACCGAACGAGCGCACTCTCGGAGCAATTATCGTTTGCGTACGGTAAAAAGGCGAGCGCGTGGCTCAAATTCGAACGAGTCGTGATTTGTCGCGTAGGGCCGTGGTCGACGACGGAGCGCGACGCGCTCGCGCGCGCGTGCGATGAATCGTTCCCCGAGCCGCTCGAGCGTGAATTCTTGACGCTCGTGGAGATGACGTGCGTCGAACCCGACGACGTCGGCGTTCGAATCTCCGCTTTCGCGTCGTCGACGAAGAACATTTCTTTCGTGACCGAATCGGACGACGCGTCGAAAACCGCGCGGACGTACGCTCTGCCTCCGACGTCCGACCGCGAGTCGCGCTTTGCGTTCGGTGCGAGCGCGTCGAGCGTGTGTTTGCGCGCCGCGGACGAGACTATCGACGGCGAGACGCTGAGACGTTTATGTGAATTATACGCGACGCGCCTCTCTCAACTCGGCATGATGTGTCTGAGCGAAACCGCGGTGGATGATTTCGGACGCGTGCGCGCGCCGCTCCCGCTTCACGCCGAGGCGTGCGTGCGATTCGCGGCGACGATTCAGGCGCTCGAAGTTCACGGAGGCTCTCTAGTATAGTAGACTTTTTTAGTTTGTCTGACATAAAGACAATGTTACAAGCGTCTTCGCTACGTTTCCTCCGATTCCGCGGCGAACACGGAGGGCGATTCCATCGATTCCGTCATCATTCGTGCCTCCTCCTCCTCCTCCTCCTCCTCTTCGAACTTTGCCGCCGACGTCTCGGTGTAGTACCCCATGTTCGACCCGTAATCCCCATTCATCTCACCGTTCGGCGCATCGATCAGACGCAACGCGGCGAGAGACGTCAACGCCGCCGCGCCGCACCCCACCAGCGTCCTTCGCAACGTCTCCACCACCGGACGCACCTCGTACGTCCCCAACAGTCTATCCCGCGCCAACATCTCCGGATCCTTCACGTACACCTGCCCATCGTACCACCCCGTCTCCTCGTACTCCACCGTCGCGCTCAACAATCGATCGCGAACGTACGACCACCCGTTATACGCGCTCAGCGTCATCGCCGCCGTCGCCCCGCTCGCGCCCACGCACGCGCTCACGCACGCCTCCACGAACTGCGTGTTCGGATCGTACGACCCACACGCGATGGGATACGCGATGACGACGTAAAAGAACGCGAACAGCGCGAGCACGCGCCTGACGTACGGACCGACGCCTAAACTCGGCCACGACGTGAGCGCGCCGTCTCTGAGCTCTTCGTACTGCGACGCCGGTCGCTGGTCGCGCGGCACGGGACACGCGTCCTCCAACGCGTCCAACAGAGACGACGACGACGAGAGCGTTCGAGAATCATCATCATCGCGCTCCTCGTCTCCGGTTCTCGCGAGCGTCACCGTCGCGCGTCGCGCTCGCGCTCCGGGACGCGTCATCGTCATCGGCATCGTCATCTTCGTGG